>PPYE01661907.1_pt1 | contig 76431 bp, 62 predicted proteins | sample 1559881 | NCBI WGS metagenome assembly PPYE01 (sample SAMN08240022, study PRJNA423297) | Human gut metagenome, whole genome shotgun sequencing project. | reverse complement strand
ATTTGCCGAAGGTGTCCGAAACAACGTTTCCCAACTGGATATTGGAAACCGTGAGACAGTTCTGCAAACGATTCTTTTCGTTTGATTTGAAGCAGGTCAGTTTGAAACGATAACGCATAAGGTCACGGAGCTGGCGGATGTCAGCAGGAGGCATAAAGCTACCGGCAACAAGGTCGTGCTTAAACAGGTCAGCAATCCATTTGGCATCTTTCTTGTCAGTTTTCTTTCCACGGATAGCCTTAACATACTTTGGATGAGCAAGGACAATCGAACAATCTTTTTCGAGAATGTTATAAACAGGAATCCAGTATTTACCCGTAGATTCCATACAGACATCCTTGCAATTATGTTCGAGCAGCCATTGTAACAAATTTTTCAAACCCTTCGTGTAGGTAGAAAAACGGTGGCGCTCGTAAGAAGTAACGCCGTGCTTGTCAGTAGAAGCAATGCAGGCGACTACAAAAGTCTTGTGGACATCAATACCACAGCAGATTTTGTACACGATTTTTAAAGCCATAGGGACTCCTTTCAGAACCGTGTGGGTTCGCTAAAGATTATAGGGAGAGACGGCATTGACTGAACGCCTAAGCCATAAACGAGATTGTTTATACAAAGATAAGATTTCGTGCTTGGTGTCACACTTATTTGTGCTTGAAAAGGCGGACTACACATATAATAATCCGGTCATCCGGCAAGCCGGACAGCCCACTCACCTCCCCGTGATTTGTAGTATACCGAGTTCCCTACAAGAAGAATTATAAAGAAAAAATAAGCTCAGGGAAATATTTTCATTACGTTTTGTGCCTGAGCGAAGCGAAAGGAATGGATATAATAATGAAAATTCGCAGAAACTGGGGGAACTGCATGAGAAAAAGCCTGACAGTGCTTTCTGTCTGTCTTGGAGCTGCCGTTGTTGCATGTGGGTGCGGAACTGGAGAACAGACATCTGGAAACATTCAGCTGGCAGGAAGCACATCCATGGAAGAACTGTGCATTGCATTGTCTGAAAGTTACATGGAAAAAAATCCGAATGTAACCGTAACTACAGAATACATAGGTTCAACGGCAGGAATTGAAGCGCTGCTTTCCGGAGCTGCTGATATTGGAACATCTTCCAGGAATCTGACCCAGGAAGAAAAAGATCAGGGCGTAGTGGAAAATGTTGTGGCAAAGGATGGAATCGCAGTAATCGTAAACCCAGCTGTCACAGGAGTAGAAGCATTATCCTCTCAGCAGATTGCAGACATTTACATAGGAAACATTACCAACTGGCAGGAAGTCGGCGGACCAGATATGCCGATTATCACGATTGGACACGAAGCTGGTTCCGGAACCAGAGATCCTTTTGAAGAGACTTTGAACATTGTAGATAAATGCAAATATTCTAATGAAATGAGCGGCTCCGGCCCTGTTATAACCAAAGTAGGAGAAACTGAAGGTGCTGTGGGATACTGTTCTTCTGCCCTTATCAATGACAGTGTTATTGCTGTTGCAGTGGACGGAGCAGAACCGAAAAAAGAAAATATCCAAAACGGAACTTATCGTTTAACCAAAACCATGGTAATGGCTACTATGGGAGAAATTGGTGAGCAAAATCAGCTGGTACAGGATTTCTTTGATTTTGTATATTCTGATGACGGAAAATCTCTGGCTGAGTTAGTAAATCTGATTCCAATATCGAGAGAATAAGATACATCAATTTGCTGCGTAGTACTTGCACAAAATACATGGGGCGGTGAAAATGAAGAAATTTTCACCGCCCCATCCCTTCCATCACCGCCGCCCATTTAACACCCGCCAGACACCGGGAGCAAACCTCTGAAGCACGGAAGCCCCCCGGTAACTGACCGCAGCCATGAGAAAGGGCATGACCAGATACAGCGCAATCGGGAACCAGACAGAAGGCGGCGCCAGAAACGCTGCCGTCTTATTAAGCAGACGCACCAGCGCAAAATGAACCGCATAAAGAAAAAAATTATACTCCATCCAGGGACGCAGTTCCGGAAGACGCTTTTCATCCACCATCAGCCACAGTCCGGCCGGCGTCAGCGCCCGATACAAGACTGTAGTGCCCGGAAGGAAATAGCGCATAGTCAGATAATAATTTCCGATTCCTGCCGCCACAAATCCCACACCGGTCCAAAACCGCCGCCGGCTCCATGGCCGCTCCAGCTGACGGCCGTGAAGCGCCGCAAACGCCCCCAGACTATAGTAAAAGAGGGCATCCTCATTAATCAGCGGAAGGTTCGCCGCCTCCCACACCAGCCAGAACACCGCTCCCAGAAACAAAAGGCCGCTCCAGAAACGTTTTAAAATCCAGTAAAGAATCGGTGCCAGAAGAATCAGCAGAATCAGCTGTTTCAGGTACCAGAACACATACAGATATCGAAAATGCAGGATGCTGTCCAGAAAGTGAGACAGATTCACCGGCACAAGCCCTTTTCCCATAACCCGCCCCACAAAAGGAAGGCGGCTTCCGATCACATATCCCAGATAGTAAATGGTATTCCAAAGCAGATACGGAATCAGGATACTGTGAAACCGGGATACCCATTTTCGCTTCAAACTTCCCCAGCCAAAATTCCGATAAAACAGATAGGCAGAAATCATAAAAAAACCCGGAACTGCTATCTGCCCCACGCTCTCTCCGATGAAATGCTCAAAACGGTCCACCCGAACGCCGGCTTCTGTCCGTCCCAGAAAAAGCTCGGCATTATATGAATGCACCCAGACCACAAAGAGGCTGAAGGCAAAGGTAAACCAGGTTATTTTTTTTCGAAATCTGCCTTCCTCCATTGCTTTTCTCCTCGCTGCTGCCATACTTTTTATACCGTTTCCCTGAATTAGCGCCGCCTATCCGGCGGCAATATGCTATAGAGAAAAGTATAACACAGCGCAAGAAGGGAAGTCAATTCTCTGAACCGGCCTTATCCCGGCGGCCTACAGAAATTCCTCCAAAGCTGATTTTGACATCAAAAGGACCATCTGCGAACCAGTCAGCCTTACATAGTAATCTGTCTCCGCCTCATTCAGACCGCCGATTTCCAGAACTACCGTCTCAGCTGACGCAGTATCTGCATCTGCCGCACTGCTTTCTGCATCTGCCGCGCCGCTCTCTGCATCTGCCGTGCCGCTCTCCGTTTCTTCCTCCGCTGACGGAACGTAAGTGTAGGATAAAGTCCGCTGGCTGCCGTCAAATCCCATTTCCGCCAGTTCTTCCTCTCCCGGCTTCCAGGCAGCGCAGTCTCCCAGGACAAACCCCGCAGCAGCAGCAGCCATTTCATCAGTCAGCGTTCCATCATCCCGGCTGTAAACGGCCTCCTGCCCGGAGCCGGTTACCCGGATCTGCTGCACTTCATCGGAATTCACCGCCGGCAGGACTTGCGGCTGGGTAAATTCCAGGTCTGAATAATCCATGGCGCTGACCAGTCCGCTGTCAATAGTATAGACATCCGCCTGATCTTCCAGCTTCGCATAAAAGCGGCCGTCATCCAGCTCATCTCCCACCAGAATTGCTGCTTCCTTCCCGTTATCATCGGAAAAGACAGCCCGGTACGCCGGATCGTCCAGGCCGTAATTGGAAAGCTCCCCGGCTCCTTCCAGTTTCCGGACAGCCGTGAGTTTCTGGCCGCTGGAGGCCAGGAGGGCGACCAGACTCTGTTTTAAGGGACGCTCCGGGTCATCTGCATCCAGCCATTCTCCCTCCTTTTTTTCAAAGTTCATCGTCTGCTCCTGACTGGCAACGGAAATGCCCGTCACCTCTTCAAAATCCGTCAGATATATGGTATCCGCCGCCTCTTCTTCCTGCCTGTGCTTTTCACTTTGTGCCACGCCAAAGCTTACCGCCCCGTATCCGGCACACATTACCGCCAGAAGAGCCACAGCCGCAATCATAGAGCGATTTTTCTTCATCTTTTTCCTCCTGCTTACAGCTTTCGTCTCCGCATCCATACCGCAAATCCCATGATCACACAGAACACAGGGATCAGGAAAATAAAAATCGATGCCCACAGTCCCGCTGTCGGTATGGTATTGTACGTAACTTCCAGGCTTTTTGCCGGAATGGAGATATTGCTGATATCTTCAAAATTGGCAGTTGCCGCATTCATAAATATAGTCAGGTTTGCCAGATTGGTAAATGTACTGGTAATGCCTTCGTCAATCATCTCCGGGCAGGCAAATACCGTAAGTACCGCCTGGCCGGACTCCAGTTCTTTCGTGGAAGATGCCGCAACGGTGTACTGGCCCGGCGTCTGATTTCCATTGATATCAATCAGAAGACCGTCTTCTGATGTGGTCATAATGGACTCTGCGGTTACGCCTTCCGGCATCTCTTCCATCAGAGTCACCACGCTGCTTCCGGTCAGCAGCGTAAGTTCATCATCGCCGATTCCGGAAACGGCCTGACTGGCATGATTGTATTCCGGAAAAATGTAATAAGGGTTATTCTGGTAGAATCGGCTGGTATCTGCCGCATACCCCTTTTCCAGAATCATACCGTACTCCGCCAGAAGCGCATCCAGATTGGGCCGCTCCTCTGCCGAAAATCCGGCCAGAATCATCACCTGCCCGCCGCCATTTAAATACTCTGTAATACTGGTCAGTTCATCCACAGCCAGATCCCGCTGGGGATTATAAATCATCAGGAGAGAGCAGTCGTTTGGCACACCGCCTTCCTCTAAAAGATTTACCGTCTTAAACTGCAGGCTGGATTTTTCAAACATATCCTGGACTGTCTGGGACAGGGTGCTTTCTCCGTGCCCTTCTGTGGCATAAACCTGTTCCGCCCCGTCACTTGTCACCTGAGAAATGGCGCTGGTGATCTGCCCCTCTCCGTCAAACTCAGATTCTACCAGCTGCCCGTACATGTAGTAAGCCATCTCATCGACCCGGACAATGTCATCAAAGGAAACGGTTCGCTGCTTTCCGGTCTCTTCACAGGAAACCAGAAGAGTGTTGGCTTCCGCATTTAAAGATGCCAGCTGCTCCGGATGAAGAACCGTATCCACCGTCTCAATCTGGACATGGTCGGATGCTTCCGCATACCGGTTTGCCATGGCTGTGATCCTGCTGTCCACACTCTCCGGATCTCCTACCACGTAAATAACAACATCTTTATCCAGCCCCGCCAGGACCTCTTCTGTGGTTTCTCCCAGATCATACAGCTGCCGTCCGCTCATATCAAACCGGCGCATACTTTCCGGAAGTTTGTTTATCATCATGTTGAATACGACTGCGGCAGCGATTACGATCAGAGTAAGCACTGCGCTGTAGCCGCCCTTTTTTAACGTCCTCTTCATGCTGTTTTTCCTCCTGTTCCATGCCTGAAGCAATCATTCATCAGCTCCATCTGCGTTTTTCCAGAGACTGGGATGTCAAAAACAAAAACAGCCCGATGAGGCTCAGATAAAACAAAAGTCCGCCCAGATCAAAGGTCTGATCGATCACAAAGCGCTCAAAAACATCTTCCACTGCGATGGCCTCCAGAGCGCGGACCAGCGCATATTCAAACACACTCTTTTTCCAGATGTAAAGCACTGCCAGCACCACTGTGCCTGCTGCTTCCAAAGCGGCAGATACCGCCTCGCTCTCTGTAATCCGGTAAAAGGCAAATACTGCCAGGCTCCAGATGATCCAGAAACCGGCAAACGAAGCAAAGGCTGAACTGGGAATAAAGCTCACCAGGCTGGGCCACAAAAGTAGAAGAAGCAGCACGCCAAAGGTTCCCACCGCTGCCACAACCAGACTTTCCGTCATGGAAGAAATCCACATGCCTATGGCAATAAAGACGCAGCCCATCAGAAAAAATGCCAGAAGTGAGCCGTAATCGGCCGCCAGGTAGGCCGTACCATTGGCCCGGATGATCAGCGGGCAGAGACAGAAAACAGCCGTTGGAATAGCAAAAACCGTAACCATGGACAGATATTTCCCCCATACAATCCCCCATACGCTTACCGGCGCAGTAAATAAAAGCTGATCCGTCTTATTTTTCCTGTCCTCGGAAAAACTGCGCATGGTAAGAATGGGAACAGCAATCATCATCATGGTCGTAAGTCCGGATAATGCAGCAGAAAAATACGGATATCCCCCGCTGAGATTATAGGCCAGGAAGTAAATTCCTAAAAAAAACACCAGAAAAGCGATAAACAGATAGCCGATCATGGAGTCAAAATACGATTTCAGTTCTCTCTTATAGATCGCCCTCATCTCGATTCCTCCTCTCCTCGGTCCCCGGCATTTTTGTCAGATCCTTCCGCCTGCTCTGTCCAGCCATCTGCCGGATCTCCGCCTTCTGCCGGCATATCAATATCGCTGCCGGAATCTGCCGGATCATCCTCTTCCCTGTGAAGAAGATCTTCTCTGGCCACGCCTCCGGTTTCTGCCTCTGCTTCCGATACAATGGGCCCGAAATTCCTCTCCTTTTTCCGCAGATGTCTGCCCAGAAAATGCTTCATCCCTTTATTCTGCAGCCGTCCCTGGGACCGTCCCTGATTCTCTGTCAGTTCCAGGAATACTTCCTCTAAGGATGCTTTTGTCATATTCATGGAATAGATGGGCATTCCGGCCTGAGCATAAGCATAAAACAGTTCCTCCCGGATATCTCCTTCATCCATCTCCAGAGTCAGGAAGGTAAACTCTGTTCCGTTCTCCTCCCTGGACACTGCCGAGACTGCCCCGCTCTCTAAGAATCCTTCCGCCACGGTCCGTGCGCTCTGGACACTGCCTTTTGCTTGGGATCCAGCCCCACCGTAGGCTCATCCAGAATGATTACCGGCGGCATCCCCAGCATAGCCTGAGCCAGGCCTACTCTCTGCCGGTACCCCTTGGAAAGATTCCGGATCAGACGCCCCCTCACATCCGAAAGTTTTGCCATGGCTGCCGCCTGTTCAATGCTTTCTTCCTGCTCCTTTTTGGGGATCCGCTTCAGTTCTGCGGCAAATTTCAGATATTCATCCACAGTCATGTCTACGTAAAGAGGAGGAAGCTCCGGCAGATAACCTATGCACCGTTTTGCTTCCTCCGCATCTTCCAGTATGTCATGCCCGTTAATACAGACCTGACCCTCTGTAGCACCCAGATATCCCGCCATAATATTCATGGTCGTGGATTTTCCTGCACCATTTGGGCCAAGAAATCCGTAAATCTGGCCGTCTTCGATGGCAAAGCTTAAATGGTCCACCGCCAGATGGCCGCCATAATCCTTTACCAGATTTTTTACTTCAATCACAATCGGTCTCCTTCCCTGCCTGCCGGCATCGTCTGTCATGTATACTCATACATATTAGAAACCTTTTGTGAAAAAAATGTGTTTCCTTTCTTAAAAAATTGTGACTGCTCAGGAAAAATTCTTTCCAAGTTCCTGAGAAAGCCACTGTTTTAACTTCTCCCGGTCTCCGTCATAGACATAACCGCGCATTCCGCATTCTGCCGCTCCCTGGATATTCAAAGGCTGATCATCGATAAACAGGCATTCTTCCGGCTTCAGTGAAAAGCGCGCAAACAGCCTCTCGTAAATCTCCTTCTGGGGCTTCATGCACTTTTCCGGCCCGGAAAAGAGGATGCCATCAAAACAGTCCGCAGCCGGGATCACCTTCTGCCAGCAGGTAAGAAGACGCACAGAAGCATTGGAGCAAAGATAAATGCCGTATCCGGCAGCTTTAAGGCTGCGCACCAGTTCCTCCATGCCTTCCATATGCCACATATTGTATTCATGCCAGTGCCAGAAGCACTGCGCTGCCCATTCCTTCTCCTGAGGCGTATCCAGCCGCTCCGTAATCCGCCGCAGCCCCTCATCCTCGGGAACCACGCCCAAATCCAGAAGCACCCATTCCGGCGAAACAAACACTGCATCACTTATTTTCCGGATCATTGCCTTATCTTTTATGTAATGGCGGCATACTGCATCGGGCACATAATCCGTCAGCACTTTTCCCATATCAAAAACTATATTTTTTACCATGGTCTTTTTCTCCTTTATTTTCCTTATACGCGAAGTTTGTTATGAAACACTAAAAGGCGGCACATGAACTGTAAAATCCATGTGCCGCCCGGCATTCGCTGTTATTTATGCCTCCGGCTTTTCAACCTGTACAATCGCAGCCTTCTGCATGGGAATCCGGCAGTTTTTATTGCTTCCAAATTCCACAATTACGGTGTCATCCGTCATATCGATGATCACGCCGTAAAAGCCGCTGCTGGTCAGTACGGTGTCGCCTACTGCAACACTGGCCAGTAATTCTTCATGCTTTTTCTTTTCCTTTTTCTGCGGACGAAAGGCAATAAGATACATCAGACCGAACAGGAAGACGCAATAAAGAATCACGCCGCCGATGCTACCAAGTCCTTCCATGTGGTTTTCCTCCTTACCCTGATAACAAAGTCTTTCGTTATCGATTATTCTTCCGGCCCCGCCAGTATCCCGGCGATCTTAGCCGCTTTGTATTCGCTGTAGCGGTGTTCCTCTATCGCCTGGCGAATCTCTTCCATCATTTTATTATAAAAATACAAATTATGCAATACGCATAATCTCATTCCCAGCATCTCTTTTGCCTTAAACAGGTGGCGGATATAGGCCCGGCTGTAGGAACGGCAGGCCGGACACTGACAGCCCTCCTCGATGGGACGCGGGTCCAGCTCGTATTTCTGATTAAAAAGATTTAACTTGCCCCGGCTGGTGTAAACATGACCGTGACGCCCGTTCCGCGAAGGATACACACAGTCAAAGAAGTCCACACCACGGTCCACCGCCTCCAGAATGTTGATGGGCGTACCCACTCCCATCAGGTAGGTGGGCTTGTTTTCCGGCAGATGCGGAACCGTCACATCCAGAATGTGATACATTTCCTCATGACTCTCTCCCACGGCCAGACCGCCCACAGCATAGCCGTCCAGATCCAGCGCGGCAATCTCTTTTGCATGTTCTATGCGCACATCATCCAGAACGCCACCCTGATTGATGCCGAATAACAGCTGCTGAGGATTAATGGTATCCGGCAGGCTGTTTAACCGCTCCATCTCCGCCTTGCATCGGTGAAGCCACCGCACCGTCCGCTCCACGCTGGGCTTAATATAGTCATAATCCGCCCGGCTGGGAGGACACTCATCAAAAGCCATGGCTATGGTGGAACCCAGATTGGACTGGATCTGCATGCTCTCCTCCGGCCCCATAAAAATCTTTCTTCCGTCAATATGAGACTGGAAGGTAACACCTTCCTCCCGGATCTTTCTTAAGCCGGAAAGGGAGAATACCTGGAAGCCGCCGGAATCCGTAAGGATGGGCCGGTCCCAGTTCATAAACTTGTGGAGGCCGCCGAACTGTTTAATCAGCCTGTCCCCCGTTCGCACATGAAGGTGGTAGGTATTGGAAAGCTCCACCTGCGTACCGATCTGGCGCAGGTCATCGGTGGACACGGCTCCCTTGATGGCCGCCACCGTTCCCACGTTCATAAATAAAGGGGTCTGAACCGTGCCGTGAACTGTCTTTAATTCCGCCCGCTTGGCCCGCCCGTCCTTAGTTAAAATACGATATTCCATAAAACTCCTTTTCTTATTCTCCGTCATCCGCCAGCGCTGCCTTGATCATAATGGCACATTCGATCCGTTTTTTCTGCATTGCACAGCCGATATCATAGGCATCGGTAATGGTGCCATGGAAATTGTAGGAGTTGGCTGCACAGCCGCCGCTGCAGTAAAAACGGGCAAAACAGTCTCTGCACTTTTCCTTTGCGTAGACATTGCAGAGTTTAAATTCGTCCCTTACCGGCGTGTTGGTGATACCGGTATCCACATTGCCCAGGAGGAAATTCTCCTGCCCTACAAACTGATGACATGGATAAAGATCGCCCCAGGGCGTCACAGCCAGATATTCCGTTCCGGATCCACAGCCGGAAAGCCGCTTTGCCACACACGGCCCTGCATTCAAATCAATCATGAAGTGGAAGAAATTAAAGCCTCTGCCCTCTTTCTTCCGCTTAATGTACTCCACTGCCAGCTTGTCATACTGATCCAGGATCTTTGGCAGGTCTTCCTCACGAATGGCATAATCCGCTTCCGGAGGCGCTACCACCGGCTCGATGGACATCTGCTTGAATCCCAGATCCGCAAAATGAATGGCGTCATCTGCAAAATCCAGGTTATGATGGGTAAAGGTACCACGCACATAATAATTCATCTGATTCCGGCTCTCGGCAAACTTCTGGAACTTGGGCACAATCAGATCATAGCTGCCTGCTCCGTTCCGGAAGGGGCGCATCTTATCGTTTACTTCCTTACGCCCGTCCAGGCTGAGAACAACGTTCCCCATCTCCTTATTGCAGAACTCCATGATCTCGTCATTTAAGAGAACGCCGTTTGTGGTCAGAGTAAAGCGGAAATGCTTGTTGTGAAGCTTCTCCTGCTCCCTTCCGTAGGCCACCAGATCCTTTACTACCTTCCAGTTCATCAGCGGTTCTCCGCCGAAGAAATCCACCTCCAGATTCCGGCGGTTTCCGGAATTGGCAATCAGGAAATCCAGTGCCTTCTTTCCCACCTCGAAACTCATCAGGGCACGGCGTCCGTGATACTCGCCCTCCTCCGCAAAGCAGTAACGGCAGGCAAGATTGCAGTCATGGGCGATATGAAGACAGAGTGCCTTTACCACTGTCTTGCGCTCCTTAAAGTCAATAACAAAATCCCGGTAGATATCCTTGGCAAACAGCTGCTCCTGATCGATCAGCTCCTGAATATCCTCAAGAGTCTCTTGGATTTCCTGCCGTTCATAGGTACCGCCAAGTCTCTCAAACACAGCCTGACGGTATTCCTCCGGAACCGGCTCCGGCTTTTCCAGATCCGGCATCCGCTCTGCCAAAACCGCCACTGCATCATACATCACCGGATCCGCCACATGGACAGAACCGCTGTTTACATCCAGTACAATATTGTAGCCATTGTTTTTATACTGATGAATCACAAATTCTTCCTCGTCTTTCTAATTTTGTTGGCAGCAGACCAAAATCCGGCACTTTTCCCGGGCATGGAAAATGCCCCTACAATCCCAACGACCGTAGGGGTTATGTATGTACTTTGTTCATTTTCCACGTCTGCCGCAGCCTTCAATTACCGATTGCTGTTCTCGCAGCTCTGATTTCCTACGGTGCAGGAAGTCTTGCATGCGGACTGGCAGGAGGTCTGGCACTCGCCGCAGCCGCCCTTCTTCATGGTATCCTTTAACGTGTTGGCATTTAAAGTCTTAACGTGCTTCATTTGATTACGCCTCCTTTAATCACTTAAATTTCTATGAGATTATATCATATCCAGTGGGAACGCGCAAGGGGATTGCATCTTGAGTTTCAGCCGTTCTGTCTGCAAAAAGAATGCTGCCTGCTGCCTGAAAGCCCCAATGGCTTCAGAACAGCCTGCAGCATTCTTTTTCGTGCAGAAACTGATATTCAGATATCCGGCACTACTTCATTAACTCTTCCGGTACTTCCGGCTGGTAGCCGGCGCCTGCTGATAAGAAACCAGCGCCCATTTCAGCTACTTTGCAGATGAAAACCGCTACTGCAGATAAAAACATTTCCATTTCTTTATCCTCCTTTCTTGGCTAATGCTATCATAATTGCCACCGCCCAGGATGCAACAATTCCCGTGTAAATTACACAGCTATTATCTATGCTCCTAAAAAGCAGCAGAATTACCAACTCTATTCCAAGCAAAACATGTGCATATATTCTGTTCTTCGATATCCGTTCCGGCCGCAAAGGATGCCCTGCTGACTGAACGGGAGAGTTTATCCATATGTATACCAGTGAAAGCAAAAGCAAAATCCACATAATCCATTCTGCATTTTCTATGCTCCACAATAATCGAGACACTGCTACACATGCTATTGCTACAGAATTTGTAAGGATAAAACATCTTCCATAAGACTTCGCATGATACCCTCCCGCCGGAAACCGTACGGGTATAAAAAACAACAAAAACATAACTGCCATGCTCAAATACCCAAATATCGCGCCAAGTGCCAATATACTTATTATACAAAATGTAGTTGACCAGAACAGTTCAAAACCATAAATATAAATATTACGCATTTCTGATGAGATTGTTCTATGATCTATCAATACCTGCGTACATCTCTCTGCTATTGCGCGCAACATATTTTCTCCTCATTTTTTATTACTCGTGTTTTTTACAATTATATCTTTTCTTTCCTCTTTTTGCAGATTAATATTTCCTCTGTCTATCTTTCAAAATACCGCTACAATTCGTTATAAAATGAAATGGTCAACGTAAATACTCCGTCCCTGTAATCCGTATTCATGACCCCTTCATATTTATCAACAATTAATTTCATGCTCGTCATACCGAATCCATGCATAGCTTTCTCTTTTTTCGAAGTTAAAAATCTTCCATTTAACATTTCTGGTTCCCTGCTGCAGGAGTTCGAAACTTTGATAAATGCCATTTCATATACATTTCGTATGGTAACTCGAATCCACTGCGACCCCGGCGACATCTTTCTGCATGCCTCGATTGCATTATCAAATGCATTTCCAACTAAAGTAATCGCTTCCCGCTCTTCAAGTTTCCACTGAATCACATCAGAAATCACTTCTACAAAAATCCCATAAATTTCCGCCCGCCTCCGCTTACATTGAATCAGAATATCCAACGCTTCTATCCCTGTCCACTTTTGGATCGGTTCTTCCGGATACAGGTCTTCCAACTCTTCCATATAATTCTTTGCTTTTTCATACTCGTTACGTTTTAAATAACTGCCGGTTACTATATAATGGTTTTTCAAATCGTGGAAAAAAACCTGTCTGTCACGATAATACTGAATAAGTGATTCGTAGTTTTCTCTCATCTGGCGGCTTCCTTCTTCCGCCATTTCCATCCTCGATTTTTCTTTTACCAAAAGCACATACTGCATAAATGAATATGCTCCTATAATTATCAAAGCCAGTAAAAGAAACCAGGTAAAAGCAGACGTAATATCCGTATTGGACAGTGTATTCTCCACCAGAAAGTAAATTAAAACAATTCCCAAAGATACCGATGCCCAAACTTTCCATGACATAAAATGTACTACAGAGAGAAAGCATCGGCTGAAAATCACATATATCAGAGCAAGTATTCCTTTTGAAAATGTTAGAAACAGTATGCGCATATAAGAAAAGGAATTTGTCAAAAATTCCGCCATCTTCTCTTCCCGAAACACAACACCAATAATGGAAATCACCAGAAAATCTATGATATATATCAATACCATACAGTCCACTGCAACTAGCAGAGTTTTCGCTATTTTTTCTCTATAGATGAAACTCACACTTACTGTATATCCTGCAATTGCTATTACGGAGGTTATTGCAGAAAATAGCTGGCATTGATTTAACGCCAAGATAATCAATGTAACGATTCCAGATGCTCCAATAATGCTTCTCCACTTAATTATTCCAGCACCTATCGCCCTTATAATTATCAATTCTACGATCACCGTCTCAACAAAAGTCGCCCCCGCTTCCGCCAACTGAAACACTATCATAAAATTTCTCCCCAATATCTGTTCAAAAATTGTTTCAGTTCCATTATCCCATTTTTGCTGGTTGTGACCGTATGTCCCTCGGTCATGCGGATCTGATTCTTGAGTATTTTCTGTACATGAAATACATTCACAATAATACCGCGGTCAAGAAAAATCATTTCTTTCGGATTTAGTTTTCGGTATACATCCTGTAAAGTAATGCGCTCCGATTCCATCTGGCCGTCAGTCAGCATAAAAACTGCATTTTTCTTATCTTTACGGATATAAATAATACTGCGCTGCGCAAGCTTGACGTATTTTCTCTGACTCCATATAACATAAATATCATTATTTTCCAGAAATTTCAGATGCCGGAACAATGCATCCAGGACTTCCGGCAGTTTCTTTTCCATTTTTTCCTTCAGAACATATCGGAACACCTGCATTCCGCAGGCTTCTACTGCATAGCTGCTGTACGATGTGAGAAAAATAATACAGGCGGTGCTGCTGTGGTTTTTTACCATCCTGGCAATCTCCAGTCCGGAATAATTTTTCATTTCAATATCCAGTATATATGCATCAAACATCTTTCCCGCTTCGATGTCCTCCGCCAGTGTAACAGCAGAAGCATATTTTTTGATCACAGCGCCAATCTCATTTGACCGACAATATTCCTGTATCTGCTCCTGCGCCATTTCTAAAAATGTCTTCTCATCATCGCAAATCGCAATCCTGTACATAAACCGCTCTCTTTCGTCTGTCCGTCCCTGAAGTCATCTTTTATCCACACACATATTATATTTTTTATCGACCGGTGTCAACCCCGACATAATTTCCTGAAACTCTCGTTCTTTCATGCCCCGATCTTCTCCTGCAGAAATTCCCCAAAAGCCTCTTTTCAAACCGGCATATCCCCCCTCCTGTCCGCATAGACTTCCATAGAATCCAAGATAAAAAGGGGAAATATCATGCGGACAATCAAGGTTCTGGGCCGTTCTCTTCTGGTCTCCTATCTCCTCAGCGCCCTGTTTCTCACTCTTCTGGCTCTGGCACTGTTTCAGATGAAGCTGTCGCCCTCTGCCGTGTCGGGAGGCGTTTATGCAGTCTATGGCCTCAGCTGTTTTATCGGCGGCGTGCTGGCAGGAAAGAGAAGCGGCAGCCGCCGATTCTTCTGGGGACTGTGTTCCGGGCTTCTCTACTTTCTGATCCTGGCTCTCATGTCCTTCCTTCTTAACGGCAGTCTGGGCGAAGATTCCGGGCGTCTTCCTTTGATCTTAGGAATCTGTGCTGCCTGCGGAACTGTTGGGGGAATGATCAGTTAGCCTGTAAAAATCATCAGGAAAATCCCTTTTCCGGCATCTCAAAGCCAAAGGCCGGAGGGCATCCAACCGCACATACATAACACGCGGTTGGCGCCTTCCGGCCTTCCTGTCTTGTTCCGTTTATTGCTTTCCTTTTATAAGTTTGCTTCGATCACTTTCTTTTTATTGCTTTCCCGCATCTTTCCGGCTTCCCCGGTAAATCCGGATCCATTCCCATATTTCAGAGAATACCTGGGCAGACAGCATGACTGCAGAGCCGGCCAGGATACACAGATCACCCAGATTAAAGATTACTTTTTTAAGCTTTCCCACATTAAAGCTGAAGTAATCCACCACATAACCTCTCACCATCCTGTCATAAAGATTACTGAGAGCGCCTCCCAGAGTAAGGACCAAAGCCAGCTTTTCTGCCAGGAATCCTTTCCTGGGCATCAGGAATGCCAGAATGCCTCCCAGAGCAGAAATCACTGCAATAGGGATCATCTTTACCAGCTCCGGCCGGCTTTTCGGCGCATCTTCTTGCCCGGCCAGGGCCGGACAAGAAGCATCGGAGGTCCATCCGATGTGAAAACAGGTGCAAAAGCATACTTATAAGCAAGCTTAACGCCTGCTTTTGCACCTGTTTTCCCGCCGTCCTGAACAGTTACAATAAAATAATGATGAATGCCTGGCGAACATTCGAAATCCTTAATTACATTTTACCCTTTTGCCGCCCCAGCGTAAAGGGCATTTTTTTCCATTGCCTTCATATTTCCATTCTGCAGTCATATATTTTAAAAATACGATTCATCCTGAGAGGTGTCCTATGAGCAGCTGTCCCTGGAATCCGGCCCGGGAAGATGTGGCGGACTTTATCTACCGGCAGGGCACTGCCTCAAGGCAAGTGCTGGAAATGCGCGATCAGATCCTGTGCTACGATTTCGCATCCCGTGAATACGCGATAATCTATACTCCTCTGGCCGATGCCGCTCCCATCAGTCTGGAACGCTACGAATACTACTCCATCCCAAAACTCTATACCCTTCTGGACACATCCAGCATGGAAGCCTCCGGAATCCTTCCTGTATTCCGCCAGCCTGCTCTGTCCAACAAAGGACAGGGCGTGCTTATCGGCCTCATTGATACCGGCATTGATTACCGCAATCCTTTGTTCCAAAATCCCAACGGCACCACACGGATCGCCGGGATCTGGGATCAGACCCTTCCGGAAGATCCCAACCAGCTTCCTCCCGGCGTATCCGACCCTGCCGGCCAGCTGGCAGGGATATCCTATGGAACGGTATTTACACCAGCTCAGATCAATGCGGCCCTCCGCTCTGAAAATCCACTGGACCTTGTCCCTTCCACAGACACAGAGGGCCACGGGACCTTCCTGGCAGGGATCGCAGCCGGAGGAGAAACTCCATCCGGCGATTTCATCGGCGCTGCTCCCCTTGCTTCCATCGGAGTAGTAAAATTAAAGCCCGCAAAAAAATATCTGCGGGACTTTTATCTGATTCGTCAGGACGCTTTCGCTTACCAGGAAAATGATATTATGCTGGGCATCAAATACCTCCAGCTGCTTTCACAGGAAACGGCCATGCCTTTAGTCATTCTGCTGGCGCTGGGCACCAACTGGGGAAGCCACGAAGGCGCCTCCCCCCTGGGGCAGGTACTCCAGACTTCCAGCCAGTACATCGGCATCGTAAATGTTATCGCTGCAGGCAATGAAACCGGCCTTTCCCATCACCATTCTAATTTTCTTCCTGGAAACGGCCAATGGGAAGATGTGGAAATCCGCGTATCTCCCGGCGAACGGGGCTTTACAGCAGAACTCTGGTCAGATATCACAGATCTTTATACCATCGGCTTTATCTCTCCCAGCGGTGAAACCGTCAGTCGGATCCCGCTGACTCTGGGCCGGGAATCCCGCGTCACATTCCTGTTGGAAAAAACGGTTATCACCGTTAATTATCTGCCTGCTGAAGCCGGCTCCGGCAGGCAGCTGATTTTCTTCCGCTTCCAGGATCCCTCTGCCGGCATATGGCGCATCCGGGTCTATAATACGTTTTATCGAAACGGCCAGTACCATCTCTGGCTTCCGGTGGAAAGCTTCTGTTCACCTGATACAATATTTCTCACTCCGGACCCGGATAATACCGTCACCGCACCGGCCAATGCAGGGCTTCCCCTTGCCATAGGCGCATATGACCACCGCGACGGAAGCATTTACATTCACTCCAGCCGCGGTTTTGCCTTAAACGGCCAGATCAAGCCGGACCTGGCAGCTCCTGGCGTAGATGTATACGGTCCCTCCATAGCGCCTTCCCTGTCCGAAGAACCGGCCATGACCCGGCGCACCGGAACCTCCGTAGCAGCCGCCCACGCGGCAGGCGCCGTCGCCTCCCTTCTGTCCTGGGGACTGGTGGAGGGAAATGATCCTTCCATGAGCAGCGCTTCCATCCGCGGTTATCTGGTCCGCGGTGCAGACCGGAATCCCGCTTACCAGTATCCGAACCGGGAATTCGGCTACGGCACGCTGAATCTCTATCAGGCATTCTTAAGCCTTCGGGAGTAGTCTGCAGCTATCCACGCATTTCGATTCTCGGGCCTCCGTTTTTTTCCAGATACGGCCGGGTGATAATTACCGTGCCGATATTAGGATCCTTTGGAACCTCGTACATGATATCCAGCATAAAGTCCTCCAGGATTGCACGCAGAGCCCTGGCGCCGGTATCCTTTTTCAGGGCCTCCTCTGCGATCCAGTCAAGGGCCTGATCGTCAAATTCCAGCTTTACCTCATCGTAGGCCAGAAGCTTTTCATACTGCTTTAATATGGCATTCTTAGGTTCCATAAGGATTCGCTTCATCAGATCTTTATCCAGCCGCTGCAGCGTCACCAGCACAGGGAGCCGTCCCAGAAATTCCGGGATCATGCCGAAACGGCGCAGATCGCTGTTGGTAACCTTGTTCAGGATATTGGTGTCCTCATCATAAGCATCCTTTAAGGCTGCCCCGAATCCCATGGACGCAGTCTTTTTAAGCCGTTCCCGGATAATATCTTCCAGATCCGGGAATGCGCCGCCGCAGATGAAAAGGATATTGTCCGTATTTACCGTAGCCATTGGGGTCATGGCATTCTTCTGACCGGATCCAACCGGCACCTCCACAATACTTCCCTCCAGCAGTTTCAGCAGTTCCTGCTGTACCGACTCTCCGCTTACATCCCGGGTATTGGTCTGCTGCTTCTTAGCTATCTTATCGATCTCATCGATAAAGATAATTCCCCTTTCAGCTCTTTCCACATCGTTTCCGGCTGCTGCCAGAAGCTTGCTGACTACGCTTTCGATGTCATCTCCGATATATCCGGCCTCTGTAAGGGAGGTGGCGTCAGCGATGGCCAAAGGTACATCCAGAAGCTTTGCCAGGGTCTTTACCAGATAAGTTTTTCCGCTTCCGGTAGGCCCGATCATCAAAATATTGGACTTTTCAATAATGACATCATCTTCCGGATTCCTGCTTAAAAAAGCCCGCTTATAATGGTTATAGACAGCCACGGAAATGGCCTTTTTCGCCTGTTCCTGTCCTACCACATAGGCATCCAGCTCCCTCTTGATCTGATGAGGGGCAAGAATATCGTGAATCGTATAGTTTTTTTCTTTTTCCGTCTTTTTCTTAATCTTCTGTTTCTGGGGAATGGGATCCGGCCTGACAAACCCGCTCATATCCCCCAGATTCATGTAAGGCATTCCTGGAAACCGTGACAGGTCCATACCGCTCTGGTTCAGCGTGTCAAATGCCTTCTGCATACAATCATGGCACATATGGATTCCGCCCGGCATTTGTACCATAGGGCCGGTCTTGCTCTCCGGCCGGCGGCATATGTAACAGATTTTCTCATAACCATCCTCTTCTTTATGATGGTTGTTCTCCTGATTCTCTCTGTTGATTTCTTTCTCTTTATCTTCCAAACTGTTTATCTCCTTTTTAAGTGTGCAGGATAAACCATCATGCGCCGGCAGGCGGCGCACCAGCCATCCCATAAAAGTCTGGCGGCGCATCTGGCATCCCTGAATACATGCCGCCTATCCGGCGGCAGGACTTTTAAAGTAATCGGTATCCTACCATTATAAAAGATTTCCGGGCAGAATACAAGAGGGGCCGCTCTTGGCAGCCCCTCTTGTCCCGTAATCCAGGTATAACCCTCTTCTTTCCTGAAAAAATCTTTCTTTTCCGTTACTGCTGTGCAGATTCCCCTTCCGGATTTACTCCCAGAGTGATAGTAACCGTATGTTCCACATACTGTCCATTCTCCAGACGCTGTACAGTCAGATCTACGGTATCACCGCCGGCATAGTAAGTCAGCATATCTTTCAGTTCTGTCATGCTTCTTACGCTCTGTCCGTCAAACTCAGTGATGATGTCTTTCTCCTGCAGTGTGGAGGAAGCAGCTGCTCCGTCTTCCATGATCTTATATACGAAAATCCCCTGAGGCATTCCGTACAGCGTTGCTGCGTTGGAATCAATATCCGTTCCCTGGATTCCCAGATAGCCCTGATTTGCTTCGTCTACCTGTACTCTGGTCTTTCTGGTCATCAGATCATCAATAATATCCTCTACCTTGGAAATCGGAATTGCATATCCCATACCCTCTACTTCAGTAGAAGAATACTTGGCAGAGTTAATACCTACTACTTCACCCTGCATATTTAATAATGCGCCGCCGCTGTTGCCAGGGTTAATGGCTGCATCTGTCTGGAGCAGGTTTCTGGTAGTACCGTCCTCTGTGGTAACTTCACGATCCAGAGCGCTTACATAGCCAACGGTTACGGACTGTCCATATCCTAAGGCATTTCCGATGGCGATTACGCCCTGCCCTACTTTCAGGGAATCGGAATCACCGATTGTAGCCACCGTGATCTTACTCTTGGTACTGTCAGTAATCTGGTCCAGAGCCACCGCAATCACTGCAAGGTCATTCTCCGAATCCGTTCCTTTTACATTTGCTTCTGCGGATTCCCCGTCATTAAAGGTAACACTTAAAGTATTCGCCCCTTCGATTACGTGGTTGTTGGTGACAATCAGCAATTCGGTGTCGCTTTCACCTACAATAATTCCGGATCCGCTTCCTCTTCCTTCATAAGTCTGAGGCTGTCCGAAGAAATTCTGCGTCTGGTACTCGGTTACACTGTTAATGGCAACAACAGAAGGCATTGCCTTTTCTACGATGGAGGACACATCATTGGTTGTCACATAGGTCACTGTGCTGGAATCACTGCTGCTTTCCGTTGTGGCGGGAGTTGTTTCTGTCTGGGAAAGCGTAGGGCTTTCTGAAACAGCGTACTGGCTCCGCAGACCGTCCATGACAAAGCCGATTCCTGCAATGGTTCCTCCGGCCACCACACCGAAGAGAAGTGCTGCAGCGGTAATCCCTGCTGCCCTTTTTAAGATGGGATGGGATTTCTTCTTGGGATCCTGATTCTTTCCGGCATGATTTCCGCCCTGACCGCCATGCTGCCAGGGAGCATAATGCTGGATCTGTCCCGAATTCTGGGGATTCTGGGAATTAGCGCTGCTCTGGGGATTACTGTAGGGCTGACGGCTGCCATAGCCGCTCTGGCTTCCTGTGTTCTGGGTATTTCCATAACCATACTGGCCGCCGTAATTCCGGCCGTTTCCATAGCCGCCCTGACTTCCTGTATTCTGGCTGCTTGTGTAGCCGTTCTGTGTACCGGCATTCTGGCTGGTCCCATAACCGTACTGGTTTCCCGTATTCTGACTGCTTGTGTAGCCGCTCTGACTCCCCGTATTCTGACTGCTTCCGTAGCCATACTGGCTTCCCCCATTCTGGCCGGCTCCATAACTGTTCTGGCTTCCTGCGGTCTGGCCGGTTTCGTAACTGCCCTGACCTGCCGCTGCCTGGCTGCTGTCTTTGGAAGCAGAAGAATCTACCATAGTAAAGTTCACACCCTTCGTCTCTTCTGCTTTTTCTGTGCCGCTTTCTATTTCGGTCTCCTTTTTAAGGTTTTCTTCTCTTTTTTCGTACTCTTCGTTGAACATATAAAAATCCCCTTTCCGAATTTATGTGAAGGCCGTCAGCATTTTCTGCTTTCGTCCCCTGTACTTTCTTTTCTTTACATCGATGATTCTAACAACGAATTGTGATGGAAGTGTGATGAAACTATAATAAAAAAATGAACGCAGCCGCCGCAAACGTCATTTTATCCGTCTGCAGCAGCTGCGTAATTTTCTGCCCGCCGGCGCATGATATTGTTATCCTTCTGTGCCGTCAGGTCCCTCATAGGAAATTATGGGAGCCTCCGGAACGGTAATTACCTCGTCTGTGCCGCGGGTGGGGCTGACAGAGGGTCCGGAAGAAGATGGCTTTGATGGAGCTTCTGCCGTCTCCCGCTCTGAGCTGGAGGTGGATTCATCAGGCTTCCTCTCTGCTGTGGTCTCCTGCTCTTTCTCGCCGGAAGAGGATTCATGGGATCTGGAAGTTTCTTCCGTATCTCTGTCCCCCCCGGTAGTTTCCCGGCTGCCTGAAGAAGATTCTTCCCTTCCGGAAGAACTGCTTTCTTCATCCGATGGCTTCGGTTCCGCAGTCGGATAGCGGCTGCTCTCTTCCTGCCCCGGTTTTCCAGAGGCTGAACTGCTGCTTTCCTCATCACGCTCATCCCCTGTACCGCTCTCCGTCTCCTTAGCCTCTACCGTCTCTTCGGTCTCTTTACCGGACTCTTCCAGGCTGGTCTCCTCTGTTTCTTCCGTTTCTTTTGAAGCCTCCGTGGTCTTTGGCTGTGTGGGAATCACACCGCCGTCAGTGGATACATGGTCGATGGACACGCCCTGTTTATACATGCCGGTATCACTGGATATTTTGGCGCTTATGTTTTTTACGGTATTGCTTGGAGTATAATCCTCCTCATCATATAAAAACTGGTGCAGCTCGATGACATTGCTCTCCAATGTCTGAGGAATCACACAGGCTCCCTTTCTGCCCATATTGGCCTCGCCCCGGGCAAATGGAAATCCTCCCGTATCTCCGATATGATATTTGCCTACATCAGTCAGAAGATTCAAGATATCCGCCAGATCCACGCTGGTGGCCACCTGCGGAAAAATTGTTACCGCCAGCTGATTTAATATAGCCCAGTCGGCAGTCTTTACCTTATCAAAAGCAGCCTGGATCACTTTCCTCTGTCTCTCCGTTCTGGCGTAATCCGTATCCATCAGTCTGAGCCTTCCGTAGGCCACTGCCTGGACTCCGTCCAGATGATTCATCCCCGCTTTCTTTAAATGCGTGGAATAAACGCCGGTGGCTTCCACAGTTTCCGTGATAAAGGAATTAATATAATAAAACTCCGCCTTGCTGATCTCCATGTCAATACCGCCCAGGATATTGATGGCATCCGCAACCGCCTTCCAGTTAAATGTGACAAAATCTGTAATATTCAGATCAAGATTTTTATTTAATGCCTTGGCCGCATCATTGGGGCCGCCGGTAAAGTAGGCATGGTTAATCTTATTGTACTGATTGTCATCGTCAATATTTAAATAGGTATCCCGGAACACGCTGACCAGCCGGATCTCTCCGGTATCCTGATCGATGTCGCAGATCATGTTTACATCTGCATTGGTTCCCTTAGACACATTTGTCCCCCGGCTGTCCACACCGAAAATGTAAATGCCCCAGTGCCCTTTCTGGTTCTCATACTGGGGCAGATCTACAGAGAAATTCTGGTTCTGTACTTCTTCCGGCTGCCAGTCATCCAGCCGCTGGATCATATTCCATCTTCTGGCAACAAAGCCATAACCAAAAATAAAAAGCAGAGCAAAACATTCTGCGATAATCATGGTAATGATCCGGCGCCGTGTTTTGGAACCCTTCTGCTTCTTTTCCTTTCCGGGCTTTCTCTGGTTTCCGGCCAGGTCTGCCGGCGATTTCCGGTGGATACCCACGGCAGAAGCATTGGCCGTGCCGCGTTTTGCCCCGGCTCCGCCTGAGTTTAGCCTTATCCTGCTTTCATGTTCTCTGGCCCAGCGAAGACTTTCCTCCTGGTGAATGGCACTGTTGCGCCGGCCTGCCGGCGATTTCTTTCCCTCATCAAACTCGTTGCTCATGCTGCTTCCTCATATTTCTATGTGTTCCTGCTCTGTAAGTCATTCCGATCTTCGTTTTAGTCATCGAAAGGACTGCTCTGACAAACGCTAGGATTCCCAGAACAGCCCCGTTAGTATGCATTTTTATTGATAAAGCCTTTGAAAATTGTCAGGAATAAGATCTTAAAGTCAAATCCAAGGCTCCAATTTTCAATATAATACAGATCATGCTCGATCCGTTTTGTTATGGAGGTATCCCCCCGGTATCCGTTTACCTGTGCCCATCCCGTCAGGCCGGGCCGCACCTGATGCTTCACCATATAACGGGGAATCTCTTCCTTAAACCGTTCTACAAAAAAGGGCCTCTCAGGCCTTGGCCCCACCAGGCTCATATCCCCTTTCAGGATATTGAAAAACTGGGGCATCTCATCGATGCTGGTTTTTCGGATAAAGCGCCCGACAGGCGTGACCCTGGGGTCATTAGGCGTAGTCCATTTGGTCTTCTCTGCAGACGGAGCCTGCACCTCCATGGAACGGAATTTGTACATCTTAAAGGTCCGGTTATGGAGACCGACCCGCTCCTGGCTGTAAATCAGCGGTCCCGGAGAGGTCAGCTTGATCAGAACCGCCGCCACCAGCATAACCGGTGAAAAGATGATAATGGCAGCCAGCGCTCCGAAAATATCCATAATCCGCTTAACCGTAGCATTTAACAGATTATTTAACGGAACATGACGGATATTAACTACAGGAAGTCCCTGCAGATCCTCTGTATAAGGTCTTGTAGGAATAATGTTATTGTAATCCGGAATGAATTTCGTATGCACGCCGCTTTTTTCGCAGGCCGCCACGATCTGCTCCAGATGCTCATATTCCTTAAGGCTCAGCGTAATGGCAATCTCATCCAGGAGATTCTCTCCCAGAAAGCTTTCCAGCTGTCCGATGGACCCCAGCACCGGAACCTGCCGGTACTGAAACCCCAAAGGATGGTGATCGTCCAAAATCCCCTGGATATGGTAGCCCCACTCCGGGTTAGCAATTACCCGGTCAATGAATCCTTCTGCAGCCCGGCTGTAGCCGATCAGAAGAATATGCTTCTGATTATAGCCCTTGGACCGGAGAGAATGGAGCATCCGCCGGATCAGATACCGCTCCAGCGTCTCCATAAGGATATTAATTACAAAGAAGGCCGCTACCATGGAACGGGAAAAGTTCATATAGTAGATATTTTTTCCCACCAGGTACAAAACCAGGGTAAAGATCAGAAGGCCGATGGTGTTGGCCTTGCAGATATTGGCAAATTCGCTCCGCCTTCCCTGTACCCGCTTTGGCGTATACAAATGGAATACGCCGTACAAAAGCAGATACACCAGGATAATGGCCGGAAGCGGCAGAAAATACATCTCGGGAGGAAGGGCGCCCCGCTCTCCGAAAATCCCGCTTTCAATGATAAGATACCAGGCCAGTCCGTATGAGATCCCGATCACAAAAGCGTCAAGCACCACATGGGACCGGTTCAGGCGTTTCTGATTATCTTTTATCATATTGAACCTCCATGCGCCGCATCCAACATTTTATCATTGAGAATACTTATCCACCCATTATACATGATTTCATCAAAATAAGCCACAAAATTCTTTCTTACGGCAGCTTTCCCCTTTTGATGATCTTTGCCAGCTGACGGCAGGAAAATTCATATACGTACACGGCCGTTCCCGCAATCAGCTCCCACTGGATGGCCAGATAATTTTTCATATGTTCCAGACGAAATGGCACCTTCCTGCAGTTCTTCAAGGTAGCAAGTCCCTCCCGGACGCCTTCCCTGTATTCCCTGGCAAATCCCAGTTTCTTAAAAAAGCCGTACTTCACCGCCATTCCCAGGCAGATAAAAGGAAGGTTAACAAGCAGCTGGAGAACCGGCATGTTCTTGTAGTTTAAATACAGGTTGTTCCGGGCTGCCAGGCGCACCTTGAAAGCATTGTATTTGGAACCGCTGGTTCCGCTCCCCACATGTTCTACAAGAGCCCTGGGACAGTATACATTGTCATACCCGTAGATTCTGGCCCGGTATCCCACATCCAGATCTTCCAGGTAAGCAAAATGCATCTGGTCAAAAAATCCGATTTCATCAAAAACACTGCGGCGGTAGATGGCCGCGGCAGCACAGGCAGAAAATACCCGGCAGGGCCGCCGATACTTTTTGGAGCTTCTTCCCACCCCCCGCTGAAAGGCCCAGCCTAAAAGACAGTACAGATCCCCTGCATCATCCATCCGTTCCGGATGATACATCTGGATAATCTTGCAGCTGACAGAAAAGATCTTTGGGGAACGCTCTATGGCACGGATCATCTCTTCCACATAATGTTTATCCACCCGTGTGTCATTATTCAGCAGGATCACGTAGGGGCTGGTGCAGGCCTTAAGGCCTGTATTTACCGCCCCGGTAAATCCGGTATTCTCCGGCAGAAAGATGGATGGGATCTGCTTTTCCTTAAGCCACTCCACACTGCCGTCCTGGGAACCATTGTCCACCACCAGAACCTGAAAATCCCGGCAGGTCTGGTTCTCCAGTGCGGCAAAACATTCTTCCATATAGTTTAATCCGTTATAATTAGGAATCACGATGGTTACTTTCTTTTCCATGCTTCCTCCTGTGCTTATTCCTTCCCCAGCTCCCTGCCGGTCTTTTCCCGGTACAGCTTCTTTACTTTCTCCTGCACCTTAGGCTCCATATAAGGCAGGTACACCTCCAGATTATAAGGTTCTCCGATCTTTTCTTTTAAAAGATCACGCAGGGCAAAGTTGGACTTGCGAAGAGTCAGGTTCGGGTTATAGTAAGGATCGCCGTTTATTACGATCTCAGGCCAGTAGCCGATAAACCGGGCCACTTCCCGGTTAAACCGCTCCACCTTCTCTGGCGTATCCTCCAGTCCCCTGGACTTTGACTCATAGTGGTAAAGAAGGGCATAGGGATTATAAACTACCTTTTTTCCCAGGCTGCGGATTTTTAAGCAGTAATCAATGTCATTAAAAGCCACTGCCAGTTCTTCCCTAAAGCCCCCAACCTGGTCGAAAAGGCTCCGCTTGCTCATCATGCATGCCGCCGTAACGGCGCTGTAATCCTGAGCACACATAGCCCGGTGGAAATAGCTGTTCTCTGCCTGATGCAGGCCGATAAAAGTATGGCCGGCAATGCCGCCGAAGCCGATGACCACACCGGCATGCTGGATGGTATCATCCTGGTACAGAAGACGCGCCCCTACAATGCCCACATCATCCCGCCGGGCATAACCCAGCATCTCTCGGATCACATCCGGCTCGATCACTTCAACATCATTATTTAAAAACAGCAGGTATTCTCCATGGGCAAATGTTACGCCGTAATTATTGATGGCTGAAAAATTAAATTCCCGCTTCCAGGTCACCACCCGCACATTCTTCCGCTTCTCCTGAAGCTCCTCATAATAATCAAAGGTCTCCGGCTCTGTGCTGTTGTTCTCTACTACGATCACTTCCAGGTTCCGGTAGGTCCCCTTGTCAAGAAGAGACGTCAGGCACAGATCCAGATCCGCCCGGTGGTCCTTATTGGGGATAATCACAGAGACCAGCGGTTCCTCATCCAGGTGGAAACGGGTATGATAAATACCATAATCCACGCCCTTTTCCACCGAATCCACGGCAATGCCCATCCGGTCATAATGGGCCTTTATGGCTCTGGCGCCGGCCTCAAAGGCATACATCTTGCTCTCCGGATTGCTGGCAGTGGAATTCATATGGCAGCGCCAGTGATACAGCACCTTCGGAATATGATGGACTTTCCTGGCCTGTTCCGTACAGCGGAAGATAAAATCATAATCCTGGGCTCCGTCAAACTCCTGGCGGAATCCGCCGATGGCTTCCACCAGGTTCCGGTTTACCACAAACAGATGGCAGATATAATTTACGCTGGTCAAAAGATCTGGATTAAAGTCCGGCTTAAAGTGCGGATCGAAAAGTGCCTGTCCGTCCATATCCAGCTTATCTTCATCCGAATAAATCACATCATAGAGAGGATCCTCATTCATGGCCTTGACGCATTCAAACAAAGCATCCGGCGTCAGAGTATCATCGTGATCAGCCAGCACCAGAAAATCCCCCTGAGCCATGTCCATGGCCGCATTGGTATTTCCTGAAATTCCCTTGTTTTCCCCAAGGATCACATACTTAAACCGGGTGTCCCGGTCCGCGTACCGCTTAATCAGCCGCTCCCGGCTCTCGCCTCTGGGACTTCCGTCCGCAATGCACACTTCCCATTTGGAATACGTCTGGTTTACGATGGAATCCAGCATCTCCTGCAGATACCGCTCCGGCGTCTTATAAACGGGAATCACGATGGAGAGTCTGGGCTCATAGTCGAAATGCGTATTTCTCTGCCGCTCCAGCTCCTCTTTGGAAGGCTTCGTCAGTTCGTACCATTCGCCGTAATCATAGTCATTGTCCAGGCCCTGGATCTTATGCTTTGACTTTAATATCAGCGCCCTTAGTCCGTTTTCTTTCCAGAAATCCATGGCCACATGAACCGTCTCCATGTTCATCAGGTCACGGATCTTCTGCATCCGCTTATAAGCCACGCTGGCCCGCTTTTCGATCAGCTGTTCGTTATACTTGATCCGGGCCTTCCTGCCCTCGCACCGGATAATCAGGTAATAATCCTTTCCCCTCTCATAGGGAAAACGGATATCAAAGCCGAAATCCCGGTCATAGATTTTTTTATAGTAAATCTGACTTACATCATCTCTTCTGGTGGACACATACTGGAAGGCGATGGGCCTGTGCTGCGCATCCTCCACGAAAAACTCAGCCCTGGCCTCTGGATCCTTTCCCACCACCCAGCCGTTTAAGGTGATGGAATTCTCCCGTATGCGGACCACATCGATCTTATACTTCATCCGTTATGCTTCCTCTCTCCGTCTGGGAAATTCCTTCTTCCCCCGGCGCCTTGGGTTTTTTCTTCCTGCGGCGGCGTCTGGGCCTGTGGGAATCCCCGCCCGTCTCCGCCTTTTCTTCCGGAGTTTTCACTTCCGCAGCGTTTACCTGCACTCTGGATTCCTCTGCCGCCCCTCCAGGCTTTTCGTTGTTTCCATTCTCATTCGCCCACAAATTCAGGCTGGCCTCCAGCTTGGGCCTGTGGTTTTTCCCGGAATTTTTCTTCTTTCCGGAGTTCTTTTCCCCGCTGCTTCCGTTTTGTGCACGCTTTCCCGGCCCTGCGCCAAAATTCAGCCGTTCTTCTTCTACCACCAGAGGGCGTTTCATCACCCGCTGATTAATACTCAGCACGTACTCTCCCACCATGCCGATAAAGAAAATCTGCACGGATCCCAAAAAGCACATGCCGATCAGAAGAGGCGCCATGCCTGCCGGAAATCGGTCCCAGTAAAGAAGCTTCATGATCAGATACACAAAAGCCACGATGATGCTGACAAGAGAGCAGAAGCTTCCGGCAATGGTAGCCAGCCGCAGTCCCGCCTTCGTATAGGATGTGATGCTTAACATGGCCGCATCATAAAGGCGGTAAAAATTATTGCTGGTCTTCCCTGCCCGCCGCTTAGGCTGGGTGTAGGGAATTTCCTTTCTCCGGTAACCCAGCTCCGCCACAATCCCCCGAAGGAAAGGCGTAGGATCATCCAGATCCCGCAGCACATTGATAAAATCCCGGTCATAAAGGCCGAAACCGGTAAACTGTTCGATCTGCTCCACATCCGAAAGCCGCTTGATAGTCTTATAATAACAGCCTCTCAGCCAGTACATGAACCGGTTTTCCTGGCTGGCGCTCTTGATTCCGATCACGATCTTATAGCCGTACTCCCACTCCAGAACGAACCGTGGAATCATTTCCACCGGATCCTGGAAGTCCGCCGCCATCAATATGGTGCAGTCTCCCGTGCTCTGAAGCATGGCATAATACGGTGAATTAAACTGTCCGAAATTCTTCGCATTAAAAATTGCCTTAATGCCTCTATCCTCTCTGCAAAGCAGGCGGATAATATCCCGGGTCCGGTCAGAAGAATCATTGTCAATAAAAATGATCTCATACCGGTACTCCGGAAGTTCACTGCGGAATGTCTCCCGTATGGCATCCGCCATGGCCTGTACATTTTCTTCTTCATTGTAGCAAGGCACTACAACACTGATTGTTTTCATCCTACTGTCTCTCCCAATTTATCTTCACCATTACCTTCACCAGATCCTGAGGTTTCTCTTTCATTAAATACAGTGCTTCTTCGATTTTGTCAAGTCCCTCCAGGGTATGGGTAATCAGTTTTTCCGGATGGATGCGTCCGTACTGCACCATCTTCATCATCCGCTCGATCCGGGCCCGGCCGCCTCTGGCCAACTCTGTCCGGAGCGTCTTCCCCGCCATTCCTCTTCCGCCGGAAAATTTCGGAAACGGAAGATTCCCTGTTCCTCCGAAATAATTCACATTGGAAACGGTGCCGATACCGTAGCGCACCATATCAAAAGCCTGGGCAAAGGCCTCATCGCCGCCGCCGCAGAGGATCACGCTGTCGGCTCCCACACCGCCGGTCCGCTCCATAACCTGCTTCACAAGATCCCCGTCCCGGTAGCTTAATACCTCGGCAGCCCCGAATTCCTTTGCCAGGGATACACATACCGGCCTGGTTCCCACAGCCAGGATCCGCGCCGCTCCCTTAAGCCTTGCGCCTTCCACCGCCATCAGACCGATGGGGCCGATTCCCATAACCACCACCGTGTCCCCGAATTTAATGTCGGCACACTCCGCTCCCGTAAAACCGGTGGTAACCACATCCACGCACATAAGGGCCTGGGGAATCGTAACCCCTTCGGGAATCTTTGCCAGGGTAGTGTCTGCATCAGGGACGGCAAATTTCTCTGCAAATACCCCCGGCTGGCTCCGTCCCAGCTGATGGCCGGAAAACGGAGCTGATGCGTGATTAAAATTTCCTTCCTGGATTCCCGGGGCCCGCCAGTCGGGGGTAATGGCCGGAACCGCTACGATCTCTCCCGGCTGAAAGTCCCGCACTCCTTCTCCTGTTTCCAGGATCTGGGCCACACACTCATGTCCCAGGATCAGATTCGGTGCTTTCCGGGATCCGCCGCCGAATACCGTATGCACATCCGAAGAGCAGGGCGCCGCAGCCACAGGCCGCAGGATCGCTCCAAAGGGAGTTAAGACCGGTTCCGGAGAATCGTGCCACCCCACCTTTCCCGGCTCAATCAATACAAATGACTTCATCTTCCTGTTCCTTTCTTTCCGTCTTCTGCCTTTTGCAGCCTGACCAGACTTCCGTCTATAAAACCTCCAGCCGGTCACTGCGCATCGTCATGATCTGAACTGTCTTAGAAAATCTGTTTCGGATAATTTCCGCGATCTCATCCGTATATCCCGGCGCCACAATCAGGATCACATCTACCGGTTCTTCCAGAAAATGTTCCGGCGCCACAATGGGAAGATGGGACGCCGGCGCAAACCTTCCCTGCTTAAAAGGTGCCGAATCCATAATATAGGAAGCGGTCTCTCCCAGACATGTGGTGGCTGCCAGGGTAAATCCCTGGTGGCTGGCGCCCCAAAGGGCCAGGGTTTTCTTCTCCTGCCTGAGGCGTTCCTGGAGTTTTCTGGTCTGCCGGCAGATCTCCCCGTGGCTTTTTTCCAGAGCAGAAAAATCCAGTTCCGGAAGGGCCGCCGCCATATCCGTCTTCTTCTCCTTCACCTTCCGCACAATCACCGAGCAGGTGTCCCGGTTTACCATCTCTTTCTCCAACACCTGGAACCCGTGAAGGGCCAGAAGCCTTTCCAGAGTGTCAAAGCTGTAATAGGCAATATGATCCCGGATCAGTTCATAGTATCCGTCATACTGGAGAATGTATTCCAGACTGGGCACGGTAATCAGCCCCATGCCGTCCTCTGTAAGATTCTCCCGGATGCATTCCAGCATCGTTCCGGGATCCGGCTGATGCTCCATAAAGTTAAAGGAAAGGAACACATCGTAAGGCCCTTCCTCTCCCAGACGCGTGGTTTCGCTTTCCGTAAAGCCCTCCCAGACAGTCAGCCCTTTCTCTCTGGCAGAACGGACCAGATCCCTTTTATGCTCTACGCCGTAAACTCTCACCGGGAATTCCGTCAGTACTGTTAAAAACTCGCCCTGGCCGCAGCCTGCCTCAATGAACTTCTTTCCTTCCAGTCCATAAGTCTCGATGAGATGACGGTACTGCCTGCGCCGAAGTTCCGTCATGGTGGTGCTGAAGCCCCCGGAGCGGATCACATCCCTGTAGTAATCTACCGGCATACAGTCAAACTGCACCAGACCGCACCGGCTGCACCGGTGAAGATTCAGGGTAATCCCGCGGTCCGTTTTCATCTCCTGGGCATCCGGAATATTCTGGGCCGAAGCCGGCATGTCACGGAAAGAAAGCAGGACACTGTTCGGAAGTCTCTCTCCGCAGGCCAGGCAGTGCTGCCGCCTTTCCTCTGCCGCACCGGCTGCCAGTGTCCGGCGGATTCCCTCAGCAAAGGAAACCTTAGGCCGCCATCCTGTCTCGTCCTGGATCCGGCTGATATCCGGAATCAGGTTTGCCGGCCCTTCGGCATTTGGCGGAAGGCACCCGTAGCGGGGGGTTCCCATGCCGCCGCAGAGGACATGCATCTCCTCCACGTAATCCCGCAGCGGTCTGGTGGCCGCACCTTCCGCTGCCACATTATAAATCTCTTCTTTCCGTTTTCCCGGATAAAAGAGCAGGCTCATCAGGGCCTGAACCAGATCATCCACGTAAAGAAAATTCCAGAACTGGGTACAGGCCCCCAGTTCCATAACTCCGTCTCTGCGGAAGGTATCAAGGCAGGTATTCACAAGAGACCAGGGATGGTCCCCCGGCCCGTACACACTAAAAATCCTGGCATGGATGTACTCCATCCCTGCCAGACCGTTATTCTGCTGTTTTATATATTCCCGCGCCCGGATTCCGAATTCCAGCTTCGCCTTGCCGTATTCGGATACCGGGTGACATACGTCATCCTCCCTCATGATATCCCGGCGCTGGCCGTATTCTGCCTGGGAGCCGCCGAAAAGGAAACGGCGGCATCCGAGTTTTTGTGCGCCTTTCAGCGCTTTCATGGAATCCTCCACATTCTTCTGCTGTACTTTTGCATTCTTCCGGTTCTCACTTCCGGAACCGTCCCATCCAAAATGCAGGAAGCCGTCGCAGGTCTCCGGAATCTTCTCTTCAATCCGGTCAAGTTGGGAGAGCTCTGTCTCCAGCACAATCAAACCCTCCTGCTCTTTTGGCAGCGCCTTTCTGTTTAAGGAGCCGGGACGGACCAGTGCATATACCTTATGCCCACGGCCCAGTAGCTCCTTAACCGATGCTGCCCCCAGAAAGCTGGTAGCCCCCGTTACCACGATTTTCATTTTCTGTCTGCCTCCTTATGCTCCTGCTTCCCTTTTCCGGATCCGTATCTTTGGGAATGCTTTTTCACCCGCGGATCCTTGGAATAATCATATTTGCATCCATCTCCTCATCCGGCAAAAACGGCGCCAGGTCCTCCAGAGGCGGTGAAGTAAGAGTACCGTCCGGCATCTTTCTGGCCGATGACTTTGGCTCAAAAACCTGATCCAGGCTTACAAAGACCTCACAGATCACCGGTCCGTCCATGGCCAGGGTCTGCTCCACCGCCTGGCCCAACTGGCTGTTGTGCATAGCCTTCACATAAGGATAACCGTAAGCCCAGGCCAATTTCTCCATGGAAGGAAAGCTTAAATCCGGCCCGTGAAATCCGCTGTCCACGCCTACTCCCACCAAAGGCTCTCCAAAGAAGTTCTTCTGACTCTGGCGGATGGAATGATAGCCTCCATTATTAATCAGAAAGATCTTAACCGGAAGCCGGTGATGAATGATGGTCTGCAGTTCCTGCAGATTCATCTGAATGCTTCCGTCTCCTGTCAGCAGGATAATATCCTTTCCCGGCTCTGCCATGGAAACACCGATGGCCGCCGGCAGGTCATATCCCATGGAAGCCATGGCCGAATTGGTAATGAAACGCTGTCCTTTCTTTATGATATATCCGTGGCCGCCGGCCACACAGGCAGAGCCGTTCCCCACCACCGTAATCTGATTTTCCGGAAGGCGGCTGCTTAATTCTTTTACCAGGGCATATACATTGGCCGGCTCCTCATCGCCGTGGTTCATGTGTTTGGGAAGGATCACCGGATATTTCTCCTTCCACATCCGGCAGGTCTCAAGCCAGTTCATGCCGGGAAGCCCTTCCCCGCCGTCAAAAAGAGGCATGGGAAGACGCCCTGCGTCCTGTTCTTCTTTAAGGACCTGATCCATCTTTGCCAGCAGATCTGCGGCATCGGCATGGACCCGCATGTCCGCATGAACAGAAGGCTTCTTTAATTCCTCCTGGTCCACATCATTGACAATCACGTAAGCCGCCCGGGCCCAGGTCTCATAATTATATCCCACCTGGCGGATACTTAAGCGGCTTCCCACAGAAAACACCAGATCGCTGTTCTGCACAGCAAAATTCCCCGGCCGGTCTCCCATGTTTCCTGCACGCCCCGTATAAAGGGGATGGCTGTCCCAGATGGCATCCTGACTGTTCCACCCGGTAATTACCGGAATGCCAAGCCGCTCCATAACGTCTAAAAACGTATGGTGCGCTCCGGCAATCCGCACGCCGTTTCCTACATTAAATACCGGGCGTCTGGAATTCCGGATCTTATCCAGGATCTCCATGACGGTCTCACGGCCTGCCTTTTGGGGAAGTTTTGGACGCTTCTCGCCCTTTCCTGCATAATCCTCGGGGATCACCGGGCAGTCTTCTTTTCCAAGGGCAGCTCCCCATCCGGTTCCTCCTGCCAGGTAATCTTCCCGGTCAAAGCCGTAAAATTCCTCTGCATTCACAAAGGCTCCCTGTACATTTAAAGGAATATCCAGCCAGCAGGGACCGGGTCTTCCGGTCTGGGCCAGAAACAGCGCTTTCTCCAGGCAGAACCGGATCCGTCTGGGATCAATGACCATCTCACAGTACTTGGTCATGCAGGCCACCGCCTGACAGATATCGAATTCCTGATCACCCATGGCCCGGATTCCTGTACCGGACCAGCGGGCAGTGGTGTCATAGCGGACCTGTCCGGACAAAACCAGCATGGGAATGGAATCCAGCCATCCCCCGGCCACTCCCGTTATGGCGTTGGTCCCCCCTGGCCCGGTAGTGACACAGACTGCAGCGATCCGATTATGGATCCTGGCGTAGCTCTCTGCGGCAATGGCACAGGCCTGTTCATGGTGATTATATGTGCAGTTTAATCCTTCCTGATGACCCAGACCGTCATTCAAATGCATGGCGCCGCCGCCGGTAACAGTAAATACCTGGGTGATGCCTTCCTCAACCAGGCGCTTTGCAATATAATTCGATATCTTTACCTGCATGAGTCCTCTCCTTCCCCCTGAACGAAAAAACACCGGTTCCGGGCCGGATTCTTCACGTCAGGTCCGCCTGCGGCGGATTTTCCAAAATGCTCTCTGTACAGTGTATCATATTTCATATGAAAATCCTACCAAAGATTTTCTTACTTTCCCCCATACTTTCCTTAATGTTCGGAAAGGTTTCCAAAAAGGAACCCTCATATCCGGACCCTTTCCGTCTTTCCCCCAAACCCCCTGGGAGTGTGCAGATAACCCGGTCCGAAGCAACGGGAAAGGAAGGATTTATCCAGCTTCTCCGGCCCCTTCCATGCCTTCCGCCCTGTGGCATTTCTGGAAGTAAGCTTCACTAGAAATCCCTTCTGCACCAGGTTATAATCACACTCGTGACAGCAACCAAGGTTTTCGGGCTGCGGCCCGTAAAAGAAAAAAGGAGAGACACGTATTATGAAAAAGAAAATCGCAATGTTAGCTGTATTATCCACTGCTGCTGCCATGTCTGCAGTAACCCCTTCCTTCTTTACCGCCGACCGGACATCGGTTGTAATGGCAGCATCTGCCGGCTGGGTAGAAGAAGCTGACGGGTGGCGCTATGTAGACAGCGACGGCGACTACGTTACTGACTCCTGGAAGAAACGCGATGGCGTAATGTACTATTTAGATGAAACCGGCGAGGTTGCCACGGAAATGATCATTGATGACGAGTATTACGTAGATGAGAACGGAAAGCGCGTAGAAAACTACTGGTTATCCGTTTACAATGAAGAAAATATGGACAGTCTGGATGCTCCGGAATATTTATGGTACTACTTCGGCCGTGACGGACGCTCTGTAAAATCCAAGTGGGCCAAGATCGAAGGAAACTGGTACTATTTTAACTCCGACGGCCACATGCTGACCGGAAAACAGGAGATCGACGGCCACACCTATTATCTGGGTGCAGAAGGCGACGGCGTGAGAAAGAGCGGCTGGGTACGTCTGGAGGAGGACAGCGATGATCCGGACCAGACTGGATTCTGGTACTTCTTTGACAGCAACGGCCGCATGATCGAAAATCAGATTGACAAAAAGATCGATGGCAGTTACTACACCTTTGTAGACGGAAAGATGCAGACCGGCTGGTTTAAGCTTCCCCAGGAGGAAAATACTGCCAGCAGCTCGGATGCCGCTTTCGCTCCAAAGGAAGGCACCATCCACGGCTACCAGTATTACGAGGCAGACGGAAAGCGCGCTTCCGGCTGGTATGATATCGAGGGCGCAGAAGGTATCAGCGCAGAGGACGAAACCTTCCGCTTCTATTTCCGCAATGGAAAGCCTCTTGCCGCTGAGACCGGAATCCAGGTATTTACTGTTGATTCCAAGCGCTTCGCCTTCAATGAAAGAGGAGAGATGCAGACCGGCATGCAGGTAATCACTCTGGAAGACGGCTCCACTGCCAACGCTTATTTCGGAGATGACGGCGTAATGCGCACCGGAAAGCAGACGATCTATAATGAAGAACTGGATGAGAAGCAGGTATGGTATTTCCACACAGACGGAGCAAACAAGGGCCAGGGCTACCACGGCATCCGCGACAACTCCATCTATGTAAACGGCCTCCGTCAGGATGCGGAAAAAGATTTAAAGACCGCTCCCGTAGTATTTGAGGGTACCACTTATCTGGTAAATTCTTCCGGAGCCATCCAGAAAGCATCCGCTTCTTCCCAGTCCTCTCTGAAGCCGGAGTTAGGCAAGGGCTTTAAGGATGTAAAAGACGCCAATGATAAAATCTGGATTGTGGATGTAAACGGCGTGGTTCAGCAGTAACCATCCTGCGCCGGCGGGCAGCACTCTCTCTCTGAAAGCACTGCAGCGCATTTGACATCCCCTTCTCTTCATCCGTTCCCATTGATCCGTTCACCCCAAATCCCGCGGGCCTTCTGCCTGCGGGATTTTTTGCGTCTCCGGCGGCCTTCTGCAGTCTCCATAGGATGTTCCCGGGGCCTGCAATGATTTGCGTCACATTTTTTCTTTTCCTGCGTTATACATATTTAGGGAAACGCCGATTAACTGAATGCTTCCCCAGAAAAAGCTGCGCCAAAGGAAGGTGATTTTTTTCATGCGTGAGCTTTCCGTCTATTACTGCACGAAATGCGGCTATTATGCTTATTATCAGCTGCCACAAAATGCCAGCTGTCCCCGATGCTGCGAGAAAATGAAGCTGCTGGACATGCCTTATCAATCTTTTATGGATTTAAACTGCGAAGAACGGGATCAGCTTCTTTCCAGAGAAATTCTAAAGAACTGCCCTTCGGTGGTATCCCGGATCACCGCTCCCCACAGAAAAGCCAATCAGCGGGAAACCATCGCCATATTAAGCGCGAAGATCAATGAACTGGAAGATGAAAACAAAAAACTGAATGAAACCGTGGCCTGGATGCACCAGACCATATGGGATCTGGTTCGAAGAAATGAAAAATAAGAAGTACTCAGGGCTGCTGCAAAAGCAGCTGAAAACCCGATCCAATGGCTTTTGCAGCAGCCCCGATTTACTCCGGCCCGATTCATTCCTTTCTGCCGGAAGCAATGATATAATGCCCTATCATGCGGTTTAAAGTTCCCCGCATCTGGATAACAACTTTCTTCATCATCTCATTCTCCCGTTTCAGGCGTTCATTCTCCTGCTGCAGGAGCTCCATATTTTCCTCCACACTCATAATAACTCCTCCTTTACCTGATGAACAATATACGTCTTTTCCAGGCATTTGAAAAGTGGATTTTGCCGCGCAAATCGACATAATCTGTCGGTTTTATGCAGGATTTTTCGGTTTTCCTTTCTTTTCAGATACTAAATATACCTTTTTCGCGATCGCGAAATACCATTTCTGGTACAGTCCAAATTTTCCGGGAGGCCGGATTTTTGTCGGTTTCTGTTGAAAATTTTTCTCATGGTTCCCGGCGGGTCACTTCCACCTGGAAACGCCCTTCTTCTTCCGAAAAAGTCCATGTTTCCCTGCTTCCATCGGATGCCTGATAGGTGATTTCATGAAGCTTTCCCGATGCGTCCGTAAGGATCTCTGTAACCATTCCTTCCGGATCCCAGTCCGAAGGATAAAAACCATTCAGCGGATTATCCTCATCGCTGAGCTTTTTCCAGTATATGGATTCAAAAGGAAGGGTACTCCCGGAACCATCTCCCCACTCTGCATCCTCCAAAACCAGCATAGATACCGCCATGGAAAGCTGTCTTCCCTCCAGAAGCTGTTTCTGCCGGCGCGCCTGTTCCACATAACGCAGGCCAAAGGGAATGGTAATTCCCGCCAGCACAGCCAGAATTGCCAGAACCGCCACCAGTTCAATCAACGTAAAACCATTATCTGTTTTTCTGATTCTTCTCCCCGCCTTCCCTGTATTCACAGCTGCAGCATCCTCTCTTTTCTTTGCCGCGCCGCCAGTCCCCTGCTGCAGGGAATGGAAGCAGGCTGCCCCTTTGATACTGGCATCATCATACTATAGGGCAGCGCTTCCCACAATATCCATATCTCGGGAATACGTACCTGAAAAAGACATATCTTCCTGCTTTTTCAGGTCTCCTTTTTTCGACAAAAAAGGCTTTTTTCCTTGACATCTTTCTCCCCCCGTGGTGTAATAAATTGATGATGATCATAGCTGTGCCTGCACCAGGACTGCAGGCACAGTTTCAGAAAGGATTTTGTCATGGATACACCCTCAGAAACAAAAGATACCCATTCGTCCCAGCGCAAAGGACATTCCAGAAAAAAGAAAAAACGGCCTCTCTGGCAGAAGGTTCTTGCCCTTCTGGGCATTCTCATTCTTCTGTTTCTGGCATCCGGCTGGGGATATATCAATTATATGCTGGGCAAGATCAATCGGCCCGACTATCAAACCATCAATCCGGAAGATTTCGTGGAAGAAACCGACGCCTCACTGCCGGACGATCCGAATCTGGAGACATTAAGTCCGGATGAGATCACGCTGCAGCTGGCCGACCAGCTTCTGAAAGATAAAGACGTAATCAATATCCTGCTGATCGGACAGGATACCCAGGAGAATGTTTCCGGCACCCGTTCTGATTCCATGATTCTGGCCACTATAAATCAGGAGAAAAAGGAAATCACCGTAACTTCATTTATGCGTGACCTGTATGTGGAGATCCCCGGTTACCGAAGCAGCCGGATCAATACCGCCTACACCCTGGGCGGCGCAGAGCTTCTGGATGAAACCATCGAGCTGAATTTCGGCATTCACATCGATGGAAACATTGCCATAGACTTTGAAGGCTTCGCAGAATGTGTGGATATTATCGGCGGCGTGGATATCGAAGTAACTGCCTCGGAAGCGGCATGCATTAACAAGGAAATTTACAAAAAGCATCCATCCATCATAAGCGGCACAGACCTGATGGCAGACCGCTGGGCACTCCGAAGCGGCATGCAGCATCTCACCGGCAAACAGGCTCTTCAGTATGCCCGAATTCGTGAGATTGACAGCGATTTCAGCCGCACCAACCGGCAGAGAAAGCTTTTATCCGCTCTCTTTGAAAAAATGAAGTCCACCGATCTTGCCACCATGAACGAACTGATGGGACAGGCCCTTCCTCTGCTGACCACAGATATTTCCAACACAAAACTCATCGGATATGCTGCCGGAATTCTTACCATGCAGCCGGCCACCTTTAAAACCGACCGGATTCCTGCTGACGGCACCTACCGTGAAGCTGTTGTCCGCAATATGCAGGTACTGGTTCCTGATCTGGCAAAGAATCAGCAGCATTTAAAAGAATCTTTATATGGAAGCGACAGCACCTCCTACGTGCCGATTCCTTCCACCAGATCCCGGTCAAAAAGCAATCCTGCTCCGGCCGCTCAGACTCCTGCAGCCACTGCCGCTCCTACAGTTCCGGCATCAATGAATCCTTATGAAACTGCACCGGTTCAGGATCCAAACCTCCTTCCCGGTCAGATTCCTGCAGAATCCGGCTCCGATCAGGCAATGCCGGAAGGAACTTATGAATACGGTCCAGGCATGCCCTCCTATTCCGAAAGCCCGAGCGCTTCCGAAGGCGGCGTTGCTGCCGTTCCGGGAGGCACCGGAACAGAAAGTACCGGCGCTGCCGATCCCGCTCTCCTTCCTTCCCAGGAGGGAAGCGCTGCCGCAGGCTCAGAAACGGCACAGACACCGACGGATCCTGCAGCCGCAGGGCAGACGCCTTCCAGTTCTGCCGAGACTCCGGCAGAAACCAGCGCAGCCCAGACTCCGGCAGAAACCACGGCCCAGGCGCCATCGGATACATCCAGCGCCCAAGTACCTGCAGAGGAAAGCACACAGCTTCCTTCCGTCAATACAGGAAACGCCCTGACAGGCATTGGACTTGGTGCAGCCGGCGCCGTCCATTTACTCTGAAAGTCCTGCCGCCGATTAGGCGGCATGTATTCAGGGATGCCAAATGCGCCGCCAGACTTTTGCGGGATGGCTGGTGCGCCGCCCGCCGGCGCATGAAGGTTTACTCTGATTGTCCTGCCGCCACCAGCGCATGATGGTTTACTGCCGTTCTTTTTCCAGTCTGGCCCGCAGTCCTTCAAGGGTTCTCTCTATCCCTTTCTCCATATCCCAGGCTGCCTGCCATCCCAGCCCTTTTAATTTGCTTCCGTCCATCAGCGCCTTTGTGGCCTTGGAATAGCCGGCCGCCTCCTTATCATCCGGAAGCTCAAAGACCACTTTTCCTCCCGATTTCCGGGCAATCATGGCCGACAGATCTTTCAGGGTAATATCTGAGTTGGGATCTGCTATGTTGTAGGCCTCACCGCACGCTCCCTTTAAAAGCACAGTCAGAAGCCCGGACACCGCATCCGCTGCATAACTGTAGGAATACAGCTGGTTCCCGGCGCTTTTTAACACGATATCCTCCCCGGCCGCTCCCTTTTTCAAGAACTGCGAAACCGCCTTGGTATCGGAAAGCAGCATGGTAGGCCCATAAGTTCTGGACAGCCGGGCAATGACTGCATCCACCCCTTTCTGGCGGATAAAGGCCTGACAGAGCGCCTCACAGGCCCGTTTGCTCTCGGGATATCCGGCCCTTACTGTATTGCAGTCAATGTAGCCGCAGTAGGATTCATCAAAATATTCCCGGTCCCCCCGGTTCTCTCCGTACACCTCCACGCTGGAAGCAAGAAGGAACCGGCTTCCGATGCAGGAAGCAGCGTACTCCAGAAGGCTTATGGTTCCCAGAAGGTTCGTTGTCATGGTACCGATGGGATCTGACGAATAGGCCGCCGGATGGGTGTTGCTGGCTGCATGGATAATAAAATCGGCCTTTTCCTCCATGGAAAAGGGCTGGTTCATATCTCTGGCCAGGAAAAGAAAATCCGGCCGGTCCCAGTACTTTCCAAACCGTGTTCTGGCCTTTTCTATATCCCGTCCGATGCCAATGACCCGGATGGACTCCGGCCGCTCCATCAGCACGGAAACCAGAAGAGATCCGATCATACCGCTGGCCCCGGAAAGGAGCACCGTCTTTCCCTCCAGTTTCTCCCAGGGCAGGGAAAGTCCTGCCACAAATTTTATATCTTCTTCAATCACATTTCTCTGTCCCATTTCTTTTTTTTCCTGCACCATATATCCTCCCGTTATCCCATGTCCTTCTGCCGGCGGATCCCGCTGCGTTTCTATTTCAGCCAGGTATCCTTTTCCAGCTTAAGATATGCCTTGAAAATCTCCAGATCATCCTTGGTAGTCAGCTTGATATTCTTATCCGAACCGGCCGCAAAATAAAGGGTTTCCCCCAGATCCACCATCATGGTGTTGGCATAGGAAGAACCGTAAATGCCGATCTTCTTCTCAAAGGCCTCATGATAAGCCCAGTCAAGCTTTCCGAAACGGTAAGCCTGGGGCGTCGCCACCCGGCGCAGCGTTTCTCTGGGAATGTACTCGCAGGTGGAGACTTCATCCTTGATCCGGAAAATCTGCTCGTTATAAGGCATGGAAGTAACACCGTTTCCATACTGGCGGCATTTGATGATCACATCCGTCAGCACCGTATCGTCCACCAGGGGCCGGATGCCGTCATGGATGATCACAATATCATCCTCGCTGCAGATTCCTTCCAGATGAAACACGCCGTTTCGGATGGATTCCTGGCCGGTATTTCCGCCGGATACCACCCATTTCAGCTTGTCGATATTAAACTGCTTTGCGTAAGCCTTTAAGATGTCGTGCCATCCGTCCAGGCACACCACCTCGATGGCATCGATCTCCGGATGGCGCTGGAAGCCTTCCAGAGTATAGATGATCACCGGCTTGTCATATACATTAATAAACTGTTTGGGGATGTCCTGGTGCATCCGGCTTCCGCTTCCCCCTGCGATAATCACCGCAACATTCATACATTTTCCTCCTGTCTGCAATAGTAAATTCCCTTATATTTCCCATAACCGTTTTCCAGATCCACAAACACCGCGTCGTGCTTGGGAATCTGCTTTTCGGCAGGCGGAAGTTCCATATAATCGCCAAAGGCCATAGTCAGATACGTGTCATAGCCCAGGGGAATGGGAAATTTCTTTCCTTCAAACTCCTTAAACACCGCTTTTTCAAATACCCAGGCAGGATATTCGTTTACCATATACTGGTAGCGGGAACAAAGCTCCGTAGTCAGGCGGCACTTGTCAAAGGAGTAGCGGCTCATCAGCTTTTCCGCCAGCCGCCACACACGGAAACGTCCCTTCTGGGTGGGAACCAGAAAGAGCATGGCCCGGCCGATCCACTCCAGGGCTTTTCCCTTGCTGGTGGGCGGCTCCTGAAGATTGAAGATCTGAAAAATGAGAGCGCAGAGGATCTGCAGCTTCCGCAGAATCCGGTTGTCCGGACACCCGTCCAGAGGAAGGATCTCCAGACGCACACCATGATTGATATCCAGATCCGCCTGCCGCTCCTTGATGAAAGTGGTTTTCTCGTCGGATATGGCTGTCAGCATGGAGCGCAGATAACAGTCCGGGCCGCTGCGGCAGAGGGCATATTGGGTACCATCCATTTCCTTCTGCCAGAGGCGGCGAAGCCGCTCGTAGTCCGGCCTGGGCATAAATACATCAATATCATCATCCCATGGAATAAACCCATGATGGCGGATAGTCCCGATGCAGCAGCCGCCGCACAGGAAATACCGCAGCTTGTGTTTTCTGCAGAACCGGTCAAAAACCTTAAGGATTTCCAGAGACTTCATCTGAAGAGCCCGGATTTCCTCCCTGCTGGTTTCTCTCATAATCTCTTCTCTCCTTCCCTTTTTTATCAGACCGATGGGCCACGGAAAAAGAACTCCCCGGGCATCATCGAATGGAAACTGCCTGTCCGGCAGTGTATTTTCGTTTATAAAATCTGTGACTCAGGATCAAGGCTCCTCCGCAGCAGATCACAAATGCCGCCCAGAACTGCATGGTCAGCACAAACTGGAGAAATCCTGTGGCCTCTGCCCTGGGAATCAGGAACAGATTGGTCATGCACAGAAGGATAATGGAAAAAAGCACCGCATTTTTCCCTGCAAGCCTGGGGGCGCAGACCAGAAAAAGTCCCAGAATCAGGCTGAACACCACGATTCCCAGATATCCGTAATCGGCAAACACTTCCAGAAGATAGGAAGAGCCGCATCCATGGCCTGCCAGATACTCATCTCCCAGCAGAATATAAGACAGATGATGGGAAAAATTATTCCCGTACTGGGCTTTTAACAAACTGTTTGAAGATCCCAGACTCACCGCCCCGAAAAATTTCTGGGCAATGCTTCCGTTGCAGAAATAATCAATAAAACTTCCAAAGGTATAGTTGGTAAATCCATTGTGGGGCAAAAACGGAATCGCTCCGTATCCCAGCGCCAGCCACCGGAAGCTGACACCTTGCTTGTAAAAAAGGTCTGCAATCACCGCAATGGGATTCAGTCCGCCTTCCATCCCCTGTCCTTCCCGAAGGTAATTCATAGCGCCTAATAACACCAGCCCCAGGGGAACCGCAAGAATCAGGGCGCTCTTTTCCAATACCCCAAGCCAGGGCTTTTCCTTCTCCGCCGGACTGTCCTCTGCATGCCGCGCCCGTTCCGCCCGGAAAAAATCCCGGATCACATAATAGGACAGGGCAAAGATGACATTCAGCACAATGGGGTTCCGCTCTCCCACGATCAGCTCCGGCACCGCCGACAGCACATACAACGCCAGCACCGGAAATGCCCTGCTCTTCTTCGGCAGACACGCCAGGAAAAAACAGAGACTGTATTTCGTCAATGTGGAAAGTTCATACACCACATAAGGAAGCTGACTTTTGAAATCAGAAAAATATTCATAATAGGTGTGGTCCTGAATGTAGACCACCTTCTCCATCCCCAGCATAAAGGTAAATACCAGGGAAATATAAAACACAATCTGGGAAACCCAGCCGAAATAATAACAGAACCCTTTCTGCTCCTCAAGTCCCCAGCCGGCCGCTTCCTTCTGCCTCAGGCTCCACTGGCTGCCGAAAAGAGCGCCCAGCTGAAGAAATCCCAAAGTAAGAAGGAGAGCCGTCAGAGCAAACATCACATTTTCATGGCCGTAATCCCACCACAGTTCCCCCTGCAGGGCGCCAATCACCGGCCGTCCCATGAGAAAGGTAAATAAGGTCACATGGAACCAGAAAAAAAGGATCCTCTCCCGCAGTTTTTCCAGCGCATACATCATATTTGCCAGCCAGAGGCACACCACAGCAAAAAGCATTCCGCTGTAAGGCAGTTCTGCAGCCAATGCCTGGAAGCCGCCCCCAAACGTCAGAAAAATCAGTCCATATCGGATAAGAGCCGCCATGGTCACGCCACCTCCTTCTTCCTGCCGCCGCGTCCGAAGATTCCCTGGATCCGGCGGATAGCCAGCTTCATCTGCTCCGGCTCGGCGATCCGGTTTGCCGTAAGGATCACCGCAGCTGAGATCAGCCCGCAGATCACGGCGCACACCAGCCAGCTTCCGTATCCGGTCGCCGGGATCTTGGGGAACAGGTACCAGATCACAAGACTGATCCCGGCGGCTGCACCGTTGACTGCCAGGCGGCGGAGGGAACGCTTCCACACGCCTTTTACCAGATACCGGCTGTTGTAAAAGAGCACATCAAAAGTCCGGTACCCATAAGAAGCCAGCGTTCCCAAAAGCACACCCACGATGCCCAGGCGGTTCACCAAAGCAATGGACACCGTCAGATTGATCACAGCTTCCGTCACTGCCCGCCAGCGGGTCTCCTCATAATGTCCAGCGGCACAGATCATGGTCAGTCCCGGAATCCGGATATTCTGAAGCAGTCCCAGAAGGGGGAACAGTATCACCAGTTCCGGCCGCAGATAGCGCACGTCCGTCACATCGCTGGTGTAGATCCGGATAAAAGATCCCAGAAGGCCTGCCATACAGGTATAGCAGATAAACAGCATCATGTCGTACAGAAATTCATAAGCCCCATAGGCATCCTGAAGCTTTTCCTCCTCATGGATGGCAAAAAGCTCCCCAAAGCCGGAGCCCAGGCTGTTTGAGAAGGAGCTGACCACATTGGAAAGGTTGTAGGCAACCATATTGTAAACGGAGTAAACGCTGACTTCCAGAAGAGAATCTCCCTTTAAAAATACCGTTAAAAGCACCAGATCCGTATTGTTCACCACGATACTGACCACCTGGTGAAGGAGCACCGACCACTTCTGGGCCAGAGGCTTTTTATTGGGAAGCACATGAAAATCAAGGTAGGGATAATGGCGGCGCACATACCAGTAAATTAAAATGCTGCGCATGACATACACAGCCGTGGCCACGCCCCGGACCATGGCAATGCCGAATCCCATCTGGATCAGGGTAATGGAGATCACCGTGTTTACCACAGTTCCCAGACACTGAACCAAAGTCACCACATAACCGTGCTGGTCCGCATTCAAAAGGACCCGGTACTTTCCCAGAAAGAAATAATCCACCAAATTGCTGAACGATAAGATCATGATGATGGCTCTGGTGGTCTCTGCCGGTACCTGGCCTTCTACCAGATAAGGATAGCCGAAGGTAAGTCCCGCTACCAGGATAAAATACAGGATACCGGACCGGATATAAAATTCCCTGGCGGCAGCCAGAATGGCATTTACGTCCCCTTCATCTTTTCTGGACAGCGGGCCGTAAAGGGCCACCGCCGAAGCGCTTCCCACACCCGCCTCCACCAACGTCAGATAAGACATAAACTGGCCCACCGAAGAGACCATGCCGTTCATGGCGGACCCCTGTCTTCCACGCATCCGATGTCTCTCCTTTCCTTTCTTTCCGCTGGCTGCAGGCCTGGCAGACATTCCTGCCTCTCTCCCCGGCGGCTGCCGCAAGCTTCAAACTCCTCGCAGCCTTCCAAAATATACTTGATTACCCGCGCAGGCCCCCCGGCTGCAACACAGTATGGCGGAATATCCCCGGTCACCACACTTCCGGCGCCGATCACGCTTCCCTGGCCGATAGAGACGCCGCGGGTGATCACCGCATTGGCACCGATCCAGACCCGGTTCCCAATAAAAACCGGCGAACTCACCATATCCTCAAGGCTCCCACGATAATCATGATCATGGTCCACGATCACCACATTGTTTCCGATCTTGCATCCGCAGCCGATGGAAATCTCCTTAATGCAGGTGATGGATACCCCGTGATTGAAAAACACGTGGTCTCCCACACGAAGATCTCCGCCGTCCGCCAGGATGGAAACGCCGCTTCTGGTGATCATGCCGTTGCCGATGGAAATCCTTCCCCGACCGGTCAGCTCAATCTCCGTATTTTTCCTTATTTTCCAGTCTTTCCCCATGGAAAACCGTTTTCCGTAAAAAATTCTCCAGGCCAGCCGCTTTCCGGCGGTGCGGCTCTCCCGGCCGATCTTATAAACCGCCCGTTTTAACCAGTACAAAGCAGTTCCTCCTGTATCTTGTGGGGTTGGTTCTTTATACAGCATCCCCGCGGTCTCTGCGGGACCCCCGGCGTCCCTTTGCAGAAATCGCCCGGTAATACCGCTCCAGCTTCCTGGCCGCATCAGCTACGTCAAACCCGGCCTCTTTTACCAGGATCGCGCCTTCCGGACGCCAGATCTCTCCCTCCCGGTCCTTGCTGAAGGCCTGAATCTGCCTTGCCCAGCGCTGGGCCAGTTTTCCGGCTGCCTCTTCATCCGAAGGCTCCTCCACCGGAAGATACGTGATCTGCCCCGTCAGCTCTACCTGCCTGGTGATCCGGTCGCTGGCCACACAGGGAAGTCCTGAGGCCTGTGCCTCCACAAGGACCAGCGGAAGCCCCTCAAACAGCGACGGCAGAAGGAAACAGTCTGCCCCCATAAGAAGCCCTGGTACGTCATTCCGGTTCCCCAGGAAACACACCCGGTCCTCGATCTCCAGTTCCCGGGCCATCTTTCTCAGTTCTGTTTCCTCCGGTCCCTCTCCGATAAACAAAAGACGAAAACGGATATCCTCCTGGCCGGAGGAAGTCTTCATCCGCCGGATCAGTTCCTTTAAAACCAGAAGAAGAAATCCGTAATTTTTCTCCGGCGCCAGCCGCCCTACGGTACAAAGAAGAAAGTCCTTTTCCTCGACCCCCAGTCCCCGGCGCACTGTCTCCCGCACTTTCTCCGAGAAACGGAAATCATCTACCCGGATGCCGTTGGGAATCATCACCACCCGGCTGCCCTTCCCGCTGCGGTTTCCCCGTCCGGCAGAAGCCTTTTTCCCGCTGCCGGTGATCCTTTTGGGAAACATCCATCTGGCCGCTTCCTCCGAGCAGGTAAGATAACCATTGGTCCAGAAGGGCATAAGCTGCTTTAAGATCCGCTGCTTTCTGGCCCCCTTCTTTCCCGACTGGGTAAATGCGCTGTGGGAATGGAGAATCCTCCCCCGCACCCCTGCCAGCCCGGCAAAAATAAGGATCAGGCTCCTCCCGGCATTCTCAGTGTGTACATGAACCAAATCATAATGATTTTCCCGCATAAGGCGGTAACAGAAGGCCACCTTGTGAAGGGTGTAGGCCAGCCGGTTCTTCTCCCGGCAGGCGGCGGCAATGGAATAAATCCTTCCGCCCCGCTCCTCAATCCGTTTCCGGATCTCCGGAGGGACCTTCTCATCTCCCACCAGGAAGTCGAAACTTACCTGGCCGGGATCCATATTTTCATATAAATTCAGCATGATGGCAGTCACGCCGTCGGTTTTTAATGCATATTTAAACTGAAGTGTGCGAATCATGTCCTGTGCCCGCTTCCTTTCCTTGTTCTCCAAGTGCCCTGAATTAACGATGTTTGCCCGGCGGCAGGTCCTTGCAGTAAACCTTCCCCTTATACATGCGGTAGCTGTGGTGGCAGTCTAAGAGAACGGCGTCATGCTGGGCCACCCGCTTTTCTTTGGGGGGAAGCTGCCGGTAATCGCCGAAGGCAATGGTAAGGTACTGGTCATATCCGATGGGAATCGGCATCTTGGTATCCTCAAAGGGATGCATAAGCGCCTTTTTAAATGCCTCCTTGGGGTACCAGTTTTTCATATAGCCCGGTCCGGCGCAAAGTTCGGTAATGCCGCTGCATTTCCTAATGGGGTACCGGCTCATCTGCTTCTCCGCAAAACGCCAGATCCGATAGCGCAGTCCCTGGAAAGGAACCGCGGCAAGGCAAAAACGGCCTGCCATTTCCAGAAAACGGCCGTGATTTACCGGCACCACCTGGGAACAGTACAGAGAATACACCATGGCCCACATTACCTGCCAGCGTCTCTGCCATTTGGAATCCGGATAACCGTCCAGGGGAAAGATATCAATAACCACACCGTGGGCAATATCCAGATCTGCCTGATAGGGCTTGATCAGCGTCGTCTCATTGTCCCGAAGGGTGGTAAATGCATTGTGATCCTGGTAATGGCGTCCCGGCCGTGCCAGAGTATAGCGTTTTTTATCTCCGTCTTTCTGCCACAGCTCCATCAGACGGTTGTAATCCTTCCTGGGCATAAAAAAATCCAGGTCATCATCCCAGGGAATAAATCCCCCGTGGCGCACCGCACCGATGCAGCCGCCGCCGCAGAAATAACATAAAAGCCGGTGGCTGCGGCAGAAATCCACAAAATACTGTGCCATATTCAAAGTAACCTGGTGCAGGTCCCTTAATTCTTCCTCAGTGTACTTCATCAGCTGATTATCCCTTCCTGTCTTTCATTCTGATCACCGGCCCATTTCTTCTTTCCTTCCCTTTCCGCTCCCTGTACCAGTCCCTGAAGCGTTCCCAGGCCGTAGCTTACGTGAAGGGCCAGAAACAAAAACGGAAGCAGAAGGGTCAGAGGCTTTTTCCTGCGGATCAAACTGGCGCCGGTCATAAAACCGCACAGACCGCTGTAGGCTCCCCACATAAGTTTTGCCGGCCAGGACCGTTTTGCCAGAGAAAGAAGCCCCGTTCCGGCAATGCCGCACAGAAAAAGGAACGGAACAAAATGATAGGACGACAGACATCCCGGACAGCTCCATGCCGTAACGCCGATCCAGAAGCCGTTTTCGTATTTCTGCTTCACCATCTTCCTGAGAGTAGGCCTGGCATACTGGTAAGAACAGATTTCCGGATCAAAGCACAGCTGGTATCCGGCTTTTCGGATCCGATAGTGAAATTCATTGTCCTCCGTCCGCCCCAGAGACTCATTCATCAGCCCCACCTTCTCCAGCACTTCCCGCCGGTAGCAGGCGTGGAACATGGACTTTACATACCGTCTTCCCACATCCCTTCGGTAAGGCGCGATGCCGCCGCCGAACATGGAATTTTCCGCTTCCAGAAGAAGTTCGCGCCAGGGATTCGGATTCTGGATGATGCAGGGGCGCATGCCGCCGGTCACCATCTCCCCCTCTTCCAGAAGGGCAGCATTTCTGGCAATAAAATCTTCCGGGATCTTTGAATGGGCATCGATCCTGGCCAGCACATCTCCCCGGAAATTCCGGATAGCCACGTTCCAGCCGGCCGCCTGGATCCGTCCCGGATTATCCAGCACCTGGATTCCGTAAAAACCTCTCTCCCGGTCCCGGAAGGCTTCCATCAGCTGTCTGGTCCGGTCCCCGGAACCGCTGTCCACCAGCACCACCTCGATCTTCTCCCTGGGATAAGTCTGCCGGCAGATATCTGCAAATAAGGATGGCAGATACTCTTCTTCGTTATACGCCACCACACAAAATGAAACGATCATCCTTAATCCTCCCGCAACACCGCCAGCACCGTCTCTGCCATGGTCCAGATTTCCCTGGGCAGACTGTACCGCCACAGTGCCTTCAGGTTCCATGCCATTTTCATAGGCAGCACCTTGTTTACGTAAATCGTATCCACATCCTGACCTTCTTTGAAGAACCGATCCTCGTCCTTAAAACGGATGCTGGCCTCCGAGGTCACACCGGCCGGCAGAAGAAGCGTGGCATACATATCCAGCCTGTACTGCCTTACGTATTTTGCCACCTCCGGTCTGGTGCCCACAAAGCTCATCTCGCCTTTCCAGATATTGATCAGCTGAGGAAGTTCATCCAGCCGGCATCCTCTGAGTTTTTTCCCGACCCGGGTAATCCGGCTGTCGCCTTCTGCGGTAACCAGGCTTCCCTTCCGCTCCGCATCGTCCACCATGGTGCGGAATTTATAAATCCGGAAAATCCTTCCGTACTGGGTCACCCGCTCCTGCCGGAAAAATACCGGCCCCGGCGAATCCAGTTTGATCCATAAAGCAATCCCGGCCATTACCGGCCACAAAAGCAGGAGCAGAAGACTTGAAAGGACAAAATCCAGCCAGCGCTTCCAGAACAGCTGTCCCCGCTTTGACGCCAGCCTGCAGTAATAAGGATAAACCTGGCTGGTCTGCATAAAATGAGGAAGATCCTCCCATTTCCGAAATTCCATTTTCTATCCTGTCCCTTTCCCGCGTTTTTTATCGTACCTTCACCTTCCGGCCTGCTCTTCTTCCAGTTCCCTGTAACAGCGGCAGAAATTCTGAATCACATACTCCACCTGCTCATCGGTAAGGCAGGTATGAAGCGGCAGCGTGATCTCATTTTCAAACAGCGCCATGGCATTGGGGAAATCCCTGAAATCAAATCCCAGATTCCGGTAAGCCGTAAGAAGGGGAAGGGGTTTATAATGCACATTTGCCGCGATCTGTGCCTGGGCCAGTTTTTCAATAAGCCGGTTCCGGAAGTCCTGCCCCTTTCCGGTAAGCCGCACCAGGAGCAGATGGCCGCTGGAATCAAAATCCTCGCCGTAATGCTGAAAGATCTCCACCGGCATTTTGGCCAGTCCCTCTTCGTATTTTTCAATGATCTCCCGGCGTCTGGCTAAAAGTTCCGGGTACCGCTTCAGCTGAACCAGTCCCATGGCCGCCATGATATCCGTCATATTGCACTTATAAGCAGGAGAAACGATATCGTATTCCCAGGCCCCAAGCTGCGTTTTCGCCAGGGCATCCTTGGACTGCCCGTGAAGGGAAAGAAGCATGTACTGCTTATAAATCCAGTCATCCTCAATGCCGGGAATGGTTCTCCAGGTCACGGCTCCGCCTTCTGCTGTGGTCAGATTCTTTACGGCATGGAAAGAAAAACAGGTAAAGTCCGCTGCCTGGCCGCACATTTTTCCATGGGCCCGGGCGCCGAAAGCATGAGCCGCATCGGCCATCACCGCAATCCTTCCCAGAGCCTCCTGAATCCGGCCTTCCGGCTGAAACATCCCCCGCTTCTCCTCCACGATCCGGAAAATCTTCTCATAATCGCACATCCGGCCTGCCAGATCCACCGGCACGATCACCTTCGTCCGTTCCGTCACCGCATCTGCAAGCTTCTCATAATCCATCTCCCAGGAATCCCTTCCTGTATCCACCAGAACAAGCTTTGCCCCTACATGGCAGACCACACTGGCTGTGGCCGTATACGTGTAAGCAGTGGTGATCACCTCGTCTCCCGGTCCAACCCCAAGGAGCCGCAGGGTAAGTTCCATACATGCAGTGGCAGAATTCAGACACACCCCATGACCGGTTCCCAGATAGGCTCCGATCTGCCGCTCAAACTCCTTTGTCCTTGGACCGGTGGTAATCCACCCTGACCGAAGGGCCTCCCCTACGGCTGCAATCTCTTCCTCCGTTATATCCGGCGGTGAAAATGGTACCTTCATGATCTTTCCTCTCCTTTTTGCGGAAAGCGGCCGGCTTATCTGCCGCCGCAATCCATTTTTCATTCCATCTTCCTATGATATCCGGCTGTGAGCCGTCTTAAGTTTCTCCTGCAAAGCCTCCAGATGAGGAAATGCTTCTTCCTCCTCCATCTGTCCCGGCTCCGGAACAAAAGTACAGGCCGCCTCCTGCAAAGGTTTTGATTCCGTCCGGCTTTCATCTGCCAGATCTTCCCCTTCATAATGATACGTAGGAACGATCTTTTTAACCTCCTGCCGGATCATCTCGGAATCACTGTTTGCCACCTGGTACAGATGCACCAGCTGCCGGCAGAATTCCTCTTCGTCGAATTCAATGGGACGGCCGATATGGATCAGCTTGTTGGGCGTATCCTGAAGGCCTTCCTCGCTCATCAACAGTTCCTCATAAAGCTTCTCTCCCGGCCGCAGTCCCGTAAAGACAATGGGAATATCCACATCCGGCGTATATCCGGAAAGTCGGATCAGATTCTTTGCCATGTCCAGGATCTTTACCGGTTCTCCCATATCCAAAACGAAAATCTCGCCGCCTTTTGCATAAGCGCCGGCCTGAAGCACCAGTGACACCGCTTCCTGAATGGTCATAAAATACCGGATGATGTCCGGATGCGTCACCGTCACCGGGCCGCCCTCAGCGATCTGCTTTTTAAACAGCGGAATCACCGATCCGCTGCTTCCCAGCACATTTCCGAAACGCACTGCCACAAAGTCCGTCTTTGAACGGGTATTCATCATCTGGATCACCATCTCGCACATCCGCTTGGAGGCGCCCATGATGTTCGTAGGATTTACCGCCTTATCGGTGGAAATCAGCACAAATCGCCGGGCACCGTACTTGTCCGCGGCCACTGCCGTCTTATAGGTGCCGAATACATTGTTCTTAATGGCCTCGTCCGGAGAATCCTCCATCAGCGGCACATGCTTGTGCGCCGCCGCATGATATACGATATCCGGTCTGTATTTTTCAAAAACCGACTCGATCCGATGGGTATTCCGCACCGAACCGATCAGCACCAGAAGATCCAGCCGGGGATAATCCCGCTTTAACTCCTGCTGCAGTTCATAGGCATTATTCTCGTAAATATCAAAAATGATCAGCTTTCTGGGCCGATGCTTCGCAATCTGGCGGCAGAGCTCGCTTCCGATGGAACCGCCTCCGCCGGTCACCAGAATCACCTGGCCGCAGACATAGTCCATGATCTCATCCATATTAACACGGATGGGTTCTCTGCCCAGAAGATCTTCGATCTGCACATCCCGCAGTTCGGCAATGCTCACCTCTCCGTTTAACAGCTGATACATTCCCGGAAGGGTCTTTAACCGGCATCCCGTCTCCCGGCAGATTTCCAGGATCTCTTTCCGCTGAATGGCTGAAGCAGAAGGCAGGGCCACATAAATAGCGTCCACATGGTGCTTCTCCACCAGCTCCGGGATCCGGCTGCGGTTTCCTTCCACCAGAACACCGCGCAGATACTTTCCGATCTTATTGGGATCATCATCCACTACACAGACGATCCGCCCTTCGGTCCTCCGGCTGGTGGCAAGTTCATTGATAATGGCCGTTCCCGCCTTCCCGGCGCCCACCAGCAGGATCCGGTCGCCGTCCCGGCTCTCCGGCCCCACAATCAGAGTCTTCCAGATCCGGTAGGACAGCCGGATACATGTCTCACAGGTAAACAGCGAAAAAAAGCAGATCCAGTAATAGCTTCTTGGAACAGAATGTTCCAGCAGAGTCATTCCGGAAATCTGCACCAGCGTGCTTAAAAGGCAGGCCGAAAAAATCTTAAACACTTCGGGTATCCCTGCCACACTCCACATAATGGAATACATATGAAAAAAGAAGAAAATCAAAATCGTACAAAGGGTATAAATCCAGGAATAGCTCAGCACAGCCTGAGAATATTCCGCCGGAATCCTGGCCGGATTAAAATCAAAACGGATCACCAGTCCCATAAAACTGCTGAACTGAATCGCCAGAATATCCAGAATCGTCAGGATTACCAGCTTGCTCTTCCTTCCCTTTGGCATAAAACGCATAATTAATTCTTTCATAATACTGTCGTTCCCTCTTTGTCATCTTTGGGGTCTTCGGCGTCTGTCTTCCGGCGCATTAAAAAAGTTCGGCTCCCTGCCTTAGCCCCTTTCCAAAACACCGGTCCTCCGAAAGCAAACCAGCGAAGCCCCGTTCCTTAAGCAAGGACAAATCCCAGGATCTGCACTCCGCAGCCTTCTGCAGCTTCAGCCTCACGCTGGATATCCTGGTAAGAGGACCTCCCTTTTTCCATTACCAGGATTACGCCGCTGCTGCCGGACGCATGTGCCAGTGCCTCCGGATCCTCCGACAAAGATCCGCCGTACCGGACATTCCATTCCGGAAATGCTTCCTTAAGCCGTCCGGACAGTGCCTCTGCAAAGGCTCCCTGCCCCATTTCATCGATATAAATACTTTCCGTCTCCGGATAATAATACCGAAGCCGTGCCTCAATCCGCCGGTATACCGTCTCATCGTCAGCCGCCGGCTTTTTCCCGAAAAGACGGTCCAGCATTCTGTCAATCCAGGAAAACCATCTCTGCTTCCTGTCTGCAAAGGTTCCCAGTTCCCGGAATCCGAACCGCATTTCCACCTCACCGCCATTTTCCGCCTTATCCCGGAACAGCCAGAAAAGGCAGGCACAGAAAGCCCCCAGCATCACCCCAAGGACACCGCCCAAAACCCCGTATTTTACTCCCTGGGAAAGGGCAGCTCCCCTGGAAACCAGAGAAAGGCTGGGCGCAGACAGCTGGGAAAGAGCCTGCTTTTTCTCCTCCAAACTATCCTGCAGCGCGGTCACGGAATCCGAAACCCGCTTCTGGCTGTCTGACAAAGTAAGATCCACCACAGAATCGGTAACCTGGCTGAGAACTACCAGCTCATGGGGTCCCACAGACTCTGCCAGTGTCTCCTCCTTCGCTTCCAGTCCCTCCAGCAAAAGTTCCAGAAGCTCCCGGGCCGAATCCTCATCCTGATGTGCCACCGTAACTGTCACTACGTCACTTTCCAGATCCGCAGTTACAGTGATTAATTCCTTCAGATAACGAAGTTCCGTCCCCAGACTGCCTGCCACATCCTCCAGAACCACATCCTCTTTTAAAGAAGACGCATAGGCCTTCACCAGCGCGTCCGTATAATCCGGATTCTGGTAATCCATCCCCGGCATGATCTCATAATCCGACTTCACATACAGATCCGCCGATGCCGTCCCCTTATCATAAGGACTGATCTTCATCAGGATCGAATCCTGCAGATACTCCTGCTGACTGTCCAGACTGTTTACAATATTGTCAATCTCCCGCTCGTAGCTCTCCCTGGCGCTTTCATACACCAGAAGATCCGCCTCGTACTGTTCCTGCTGCTCTCTGGCATACTCCTCATCCATCTGGCCGGCCACACTCTGGCTGGCCCGGTATCCGCCCAAAAGCACTGCACAGCCCAATCCCAGACCCACGATCGGTCTCCAGGACTTCAGCACGCCGTAAAGCAGTTCTTTAATATCCACTTCCTGCCTGGGGCTCACCTTATCATTCATACGTTTCCTCCAATCAAATCCACGAATCCACCGGGCCCATGGACCCTCTCTTTCAGGGTAGGGCCTTCATGCGCCGGCGGGCGGCGTTCCAGCCGTCCCATGAAAGTCTGGCGGCGCATTTGGCATCCCTGAATACATGCCGCCTATCCGGCGGCAAGACTTTCAGGGTAAAAGAATTCCTATTTTAAACCTTAACACATAATAGCACAAAAGGTTGGACCGCACAATAGAGAAAGACCGGCTGCAGGACATTTTTGTCGGGTTCGGGGAAAATTTGGCAGACACTCTCGGTCCATATATCAATCCATTGCTTACTTTCCGAATATCCGGTACAATCATTCACATGGACAATACTTATGGAGGAATCACTTATGAACCGTACCGCTCCCGCATTCAGGATCCCCTATCTGGACAATGCAAAATTTCTGCTGATCGCTCTGGTGGCAGCCGGACACTTTGTCCAGCCCATCAAATCCACCCGCTTTTCTTATAATATATATTTTTTCATTTACACCTTCCATATGCCGTGCTTTGTCTTCCTGTCCGGACTCCTGGCCAAAAATGCCTTCCGGGCAGAAAATTCCGGGAAAGGTACCGGCTCTTTCCGTATCAAGTATCTCCTGGAACCTTTATGGCTGTATTTTATTTTTAAAATTCTGACCCACATAACAGAAGGCCTCATTGCAGGCCAGATTACATTAAGCATCGACTTTTTCAACGAAACCGGCGCCCCCTGGTACCTTCTTTCCCTGGCGCTCTGGCACCTGACCCTTCCCGCACTGAAGGATCAAAAACCAGCCGCCGTCCTGGCCGGGTCCGCTATCTTAGGCCTGCTCTCCGGGTACCAGCCGTCTGTAGGCAGTATTCTGGCTCTGGACCGTACCCTGGGCTTTGCTCCCTTTTTTTATGCAGGCTATTATTTCCGTCAGGAGGACCTTGACCGGTTCCTTTCCGGCTTCCGCCTGCCTCTGATCGCAGCCGCATTAATCCTGTCCCTTTTTATCGGCCTTACAGCCTGGGATCTTCTGTGGCCCGGCTACCGCCTGCTCTTTGCCTCCAATTATACCTACCTGGATCCGGCGCTTTACCTCTGGGGGCCCCTCCTCCGGCTGCTCGTCTGGGCTGCGGCAGCCATCCTTTCCGCCGGCCTGCTGGCCGCCGTGCCAAGGAAAACGACACCGTTCACCGTCATCGGCCAGCGCACCCTGCCCATCTACATACTCCACCGTCTCATCCGGGACCTGATGCAGTATTTTGGCTTTTATGAGCTGGTAAATGTACACGAAAAAAGCAACGTAATCGGCGTACTCCTTCTGGCACTCCTTGTTACGCTGCTTTTGGGGAATCGGTATTTTTATTCTTTATTCTGCTGGGTTAAGGGGCTGCCCTTCCGGGCGTCAAAGGCCAGGTAAAGAGCGCCTACGTGAACGGCCTGCTCCACCATGCCCTCTGTGAGGGCGTGGCGGAGGTCCTCTTCCTTCATCAGGAGCACTTCGATCTCTTCCGTCTCATCCAGCTTCTGTTTATCAACCTTCTTTGCACCCTCAGCCAGATAACACCATGCATAATTGCTCAGGCAGGAAGCATTGGGAGCCATCTTACCCAAAAAGGTAAGTTTTCCCGCCTCATAGCCGGTCTCTTCCATAAGCTCTCTGGCTGCCGCCGCTTCCATCGTCTCCCCCGGTTCCAGACACCCCGCCGGAACTTCCAGAATCACCTTATCTATGGCATGACGATATTGATAAATCATCACAAACTCCCCTGCATCTGTCACCGCCACCACAACCACAAAATCCGGAAGCTGATTCACATAAAACGGCGCAATCACAGTACCGTCTGCCCGCCGGCATTCATCCGCCCGCAGATTTACCCAGCGGTCCTTTATAATGGTACGGCTGGATAATGTATTCCATCGCATGGAATCAAATCGGGAATCTGACATAAGCATCACTGTCCCTTCTTTATATTTTCTTTTTCAAATGCTGTACCGTCCTCTTCTATCTCTTATTTTAGCATAAAATCGCTTCCTGGACATAGCATACCGCAAATTTTACAGCACCATCGGACAAACTTACTCTTTCAGCATCAAAAATCCATATTAATACCCTATATACCGGCCGTTATTCATTGCCCAATTATGGATAATATACAGATGACCATGAACCGGTTTTAATGAAATACAGGGGTGATTAATATGGTCAAATACGACCGTCTGTGGGAAACTATGCGCCGAAAAAACATCAGCCAATATCGACTGATCAAATACTACAAAGTCAGCGCCGGGCAGATCGACCGCCTGAAAAAGAACATGTATGTCTCGACTCACACGATCGAAACGCTCTGCAGCATCCTGCGCTGCCCGGTTGAGGATGTGATGGAAGTATTTCCGGAAAAAATCCCAGAACCAGACGATCTATATTTTCCCGATTCCTTTTCCAGAGAAACGGGCCGTGGAGTGAAATCTGTGGATAAAAAGGGCGGCAAAAAGAATCGGTAACGTACCCAGATGTGAGATTTTATCTCATGGACTCCGGCAAAGCTTTTCCTGATCCGTTCTTATAAGCAGAAAATTTTCCCAGCCAGAGAGCTTTGCATGTGCAAAAGGAGGATGCCTCTCGATCATCAATAATAGATGATTGAGCGGCATCTCTCCTTGTTTTTCCAAGACTTTTACTCAGCCTCACTTTTTGACCGCGGCAATGCCAGAATTTCATGCATCCCAATTCTGCCCTCACGATAACTTTTATCCACTTCCTCCCAGTATTCTTCCTCATTTCCTGTAAAATCCCGAAGCCGCTCAAATTCCTCCTGATAAATATACTGTGTTCTCATTGATGTTTTAATTTGGTGCTCAGGTACCCGGCCAGCCTCTTCATTTGCGATCATCTGCATGTTCTTACATTCCAAAGCCGCAGGAAAATATAAGAACCTTCAGCACAACAGGAGCGGTTCAAAACCGCCCCTGTCAAAAAATTACCATTAACCTATTTCACTCGTTCGATGATAATATCCCGAATCACTTGGCCTTCTGCATTCCCTACTTGATATTCATCTCCCTTAATCTCCTTTATGGCACTTTTAACTTCTTCCATCTTTTCGATCGATACAATCAGACCCGAATGCTTCTTTTGCAAAATATCCAGCACATTTTTCACCGCAAATCTGGGAACCCCCAGTTTCGATACAATGACCTCTGCCCTGCTTGAGACCCCGTAATAAATGTACGAGGGGAGCATTTGCGCATTTTCTGTCTGCAGGTCATAGCTGATCGTCTGGTAAACATTTATTCCCCAGGGCATATAGGATTTCATCTGGCTGTTGAGATAACGGTTACATATAGAAATTACCTCCTCGTCAGTTTGGCCAGTCCTCTTAATACTTTTTGCAATATCACTTACTTTTTCCCCGTTCACCCATCCCACTAACAACCTGGCAATACTTTCCGGATCCAGCACACCTCGCTCCATAATTTGAATCTTTATCTCCGGAATTTTGGCGATTATACTGATAATCTCTGCAAGTCTTTCTACATTTCTCGTTTGCAAAATAATTTCGGAAGCTTTAAACTCTGCATCTCCCTGTTCTCTCAGTCTGTGAATAAACGCTCCGATCATTGATTTCGCTTTCATATAACTGATATCGCTGATGCCAAGTTCATCTGCCTTAGCCATATCCGTCTTTTCCTGACCATTTACATGCCGAACGTATCGCGCTACGAATGTGTTCAGCCTCATCTGCGCGTTAAAGTATCCCAGCTCTTTCGTCAAACTATGATACAAATAGGAGTCCGTTAATATCCCTCTTATCTTAGAAATATCATTGGCATTAATGTTATAATCATAACTGATGTTCAGAATATGATTAATATACTGAAGCAGATTCAGAACAGGCGCATTCTTCTCTTCTTTTAATGTATTATAGTCCAAGCTTATTTCTTTATCTTTGGAAAAAAACACGCTCAGCGAAGAAATCACCTCTTCCAGATCTGCTTTAATATATCGCATAATTGCGGACTTCGTTTTTCGCTGAGATCCCTGATAAGATAAAATAATATACCCTTCTTTATCTTTATATGCTCTCCCCGCACGTCCTGCTATATTCCAAAATTCCGCATTGGACAGTTCTCCACGACCGCGCAAATGAATGGTATCAAATATCACCGTATTTATAGGAAAATTCATCCCTTGCGCCAACGTTGTTGTCGCAAATATTAATTTTATTTTATTTTGACGAACCAATTCTTCGATCGTCTCTTTGATCAGCGCAGACAAGCCGGCATTATGATAACAAACCCCATATGCCAGACAGTCAATTAACGGATCATTCTCTCCATTCTCCAGCTTAATAATTTCTATAGCCTTTTGAATTTCCCGATCATCACGAATATCCCGTAACATTCCTTTCTGCTGAAAATACGCGCATACTTTCGCGGCAAGTTTTCGGGTCGTTCTTCTTCCCTTACATAAAATTAATACATTTCCGTTCTGGCAGATAAAATCATTTAAAACAACGCAAAGACGCACTGTATTGTCAATAGCATCCTCTGCCAGTTCTTCTTTCACGCTCTGAGGATTCAAGCTCAGACCTATTTCCACATTCTCTGTTCCCAATTGATTTCTTGCAGATCGGTAAAACTGCAGCACGGATTCCGTCTTTCGGCTATTTAATAAATTACAGCCTACATATTGTCTCGTTGGAGCCCATTCTACCGATACTGTAGACGCATTTCTTGAAGAATCAGATAACCATTCACTGATATCCTTTGCATTACTGATAAATGGACTTAGCAGCAGAAAATTAACCTCTTTCCTGTTCTGTTTAATTGAAGACAATACCAGTTCAAATTTTGATCCCCGTGTACTATCTCCCAGATTATGCGCTTCATCTAAAATTACCAGCCTGGTATTTTTTACCGCCGGATGATCCTGCCTAAGCAAAGATTCCAATTTCTCCGGAGTGCTGATCAGAATATCAATGTGTTTCCTTGTCAGGATCTCATTTTCTATTTCATCAACATCATAATATGGCAATGCTGTCTCAATATTAAAATGAAATGCCTTAAAGTCTTCCATTAAATCATTCCGAACCTGATCAATCAGCGCATTCGTCGGTACAATGTAACATACCGTAGGCTTAAATTCATTCGTCTGATAATTATGGATAGTAAACAGAATCTGCATTTCTGCAAGAAGAGATTTCCCTGCGCTGGTGGGCATGCTTACCACAATACTCTTTTTCGGAGTTAATACATCCGATATTACCTCTCTCTGAGAAGGCAGCAGAGAATATATGTATCTGCTTCCATCCGCTAAATTCTCCTTAATGAACTTTTTAATAAGAGGAGACTTTTCCGCAATATTCCATATAGAATTCTCTGCCACTTTCTCGTATGCGTATCGCAGCAAATGACCTATAAGCTTTAATTCAATCTGCTCATCCACCAGCAAATGAAATGCATTAAACGAATACATATCGATCACACCGTAAATATCCTGGTTCTCGGAACGTTCAATCTCTCCGCTAAAAAGATATTTCTTCAATATATCCGTTAAATAAATAATATTGCCAAAAGCTCCAATTCTTAAGCCTCTATGCAGATCAAACTCATTTCGATCAAGTTCCTCTTTCTGCGTCTCATCCAGATCCTGATTTGCTCTGTTAATCAGGTTATTCAACTGCAGCAGCCCTTCGTAATTTCTGATATTACTCATTAAGGATATAATTAAAAAATATGTATCATATTCCAGTCTCCTTAATGAGCAGGCGTCCTTATACGGCCTATCACCCTTCGCCAGTTTACTGCAGTATTCCCGAATCACCAGATCCGATGCAGTCTGACGATCAGCCATATAAGAAAGCATGCTGTACATAACCAGCCACGGCATATTGTCCCAGGCTGCATCCGTATCCGTATTCGACAGCAGTTCTTCATATAATGCAGATATCGTTTCACAGACTTCTGAAATCAATTCCTTTCTTTTTTCATCAGGGATTTCTTCCATATTGGGATTTTCCAATATCAGTTCCAGCAATGCATTCAGCAAATTGGCTTTTGAAATCAAATCATCCGGCAGATATTTCTTCCTAGCATTGTACAAAGAAAATTGACCATACAGCCTGTTCGCTTCGATTCCGGAAAGCATAGAAGCAAGCGAAGAAATCTTTTCCTCGCTCAGATTAAAAACATCCTCGATTATCTTTACTATGCTTTCGATATGTCCCATACTTAATCTCCTATCGCCTTCGCATAAATTTCCCTGCTGAAATCGCTGAAGTCTTTTCCAAAAGCAGCAACAATATTTTCCACATTCGCGCCGCTCACCCGCTGCAGATTAAAATCCCGATAATCATCCAGATTCTGCTCTGAAATAATTTTCTCATTATTCCGCAATAAAACAGGGAAAAACATCAGATTCTCTGCCAGATCCTTCTTTTCACCTGCAATAAGCCTTGCCAGGAAATCAATAATCCGTTCCAGCATATCATCTGATACTTTGCTGTTTCTGATACCATGCATATACTGAAGGATTTCTCTGGATACCCGATTGTCTGCATTATCAATGGATTTCTGGATATCGTCCTGTAAATCCTGAACCGAACTGCAAGGAATGCGCTTTTCCTGTGATGCCTTCACCTCACATATCACAAAGCGAATCCGATCATGATCCACCCATATTCCCGGAACATCAATACCATCCGTATGCTTATCAATTTCAACCGTTTTTAAATTCAGCCTCTTATCCGCCTCATCATAAAAAGTGCAGCCATACGCCTGCTCCAGCAAATGCTGTGCCATCCACTCCGTAACCCGTTCCCTGCGCACATCAAACTGTGGAATCACTGCCCTTTTCGGAATATTAATCTGCGCCACCTGTTCATTAAACTTTGCTACAAATGCAGGATTCAGATTCTTCGATCCATAATACGTCAGATTATATTCTTCAATATTATGTACTCCCGATCTCTTCACCTTATTAATCAAATATTCCTTTAAATTGCTGAACTTTTCTTCATTTTCAATATCAAACTCGAAAAGGTTAACTTTTAAACCATTCTTCCTTGTTTCCAGTACCCTTCTCACATCTGCCATTGTATGCCCACCTCAAATCGTACACTTTCTGTACTGTACATTTGTATGAAAATTATAGCATGTAGAAAATAGATTTGCCATTGATTTTTGTCACAAGGGGCGACAAAAAGTCTTCCATCTGTCTGCAAGGATCTTTATAATGCTTCAAAAAGCTGCTCTTAACTTCATATTATCCTCTTAATGCGAACGATCTAACCAATTAGCACAGCCGGATGTTCCCGCTTGTCCAAAAAATTAATCATTGCCTTTCTCACGCTCCCCTTATCCGGATGTTCCAGCAAATACTTTGCATAACTCAGACTCACATATGGATCAAGCGTTTTGTCCCGTACGTATAACCAGTGTTTCAATATCTCATAAAACTCATCTTCATTCTGACTGAGCCAGACAGCCGTCAGCATTTGCTGCATACTGCAGAACATGGAGAAAAATGCTATATCCCGGGGTCTGACGTTAGAATCCGCGTCAGAACCTGTACATTTCCTGATCTCCTTTGCCATTGCATTCAGTTTATCTAACTGGCTCTGACGCCCGGAATCCACAGCCATAAAGTCAGCTACCAGCAATATCTCTATCAGTTTCGATGAAAAAGAACCACTGGTAAGAAACGTATATTCCGGATAACAAACGCTGATTTTTAACGCCGGCATTTTAGCCGGATCATAGCTTATCACCGAACCATTCCCCAGTTCCATTTTTCCATTAACCTTCAAATAATGCTCATGACCAAACAGCTGCTTCTGCGCCCGCACCATGCCAAACGCCATATTCTCAAGAACGGTCACATCATCCAGCGCATCCATTTCATCGCCAATATCTTTCTTTTTAATCTCAATGAATACCAGCCTTTTATGGTCCAGAACCAGATCACATTCCCCTTCACGAAGAGCGTTCTGCCCTTTATATTTGCCATATTGGATGGAATATCCTTTTTTCTGCATTTCATTCCTCAGCATCTGCTCCACAGCCTCTCCCTGCTCCCTTTCCAGACGAGGATAATTGCATCGGATAATCTCACTGGCCGCATGCAAAAAACCGATCCCGCAAAAATGCGGATCCAGAAACACAAACTGCTCAAAAGGAAACGCTATAACCGGACGGGAAAACAAATTTGTATTTCCTTCCAAATCCGTAAAATCACGATTCACATCTCCAGAAGGAATCGATATATCCTTCAAGATCTGCCTGATCCGGTATCTGGCAATCCCTGTTACCTTTCGAATTACTTCAATATCCACGCGGCCCAGCTGCACACCGTTTTTCAGCACCCATTCCGCCAACCGATAATAATCATCGTATGAATACGGTCTGCCGCCATAATGAAACCAGGGCTTAATCAGGTAATCCAAAGACAGCAGAACAAACTGTGCACTGTACTGCCTGGCCGCACATATTTTATCAACAATCATCTCATTACTCAGATACAGCGGAAATGACTCCAGAGAAAACATGGCGTATTCCAAACTGGAGCTGCCCTGAATATCCAGTATATCCAGAAAAGCCTCCGCAAGCCGGATGATTTCTTCGATGTATTGCTGCTGTTCTTCCGTCATTGGCACTTTCCTGGGCTTCACATACTTTGCCGCCAGCTGAAAAAGAAGATTAAAGGGTTCATTCCTTTCTTCATCCAGCGTTCTTCCGCACAGATACCGATCTATTGAAGGAATATAACGCAAATATTCCGGCATGATCTTTTCCAGCAAATTTGTACCACCGATCGTTGCGATCTTCTTCTCCAGTAAACAAAATATCTCTTTCCTGGTCTCCTCAGAACATACTGTTGTCCCTTCTTCCACTGCAATATCAAACCCTAAATTCCGCAGATACACTGCCGATTCAGCCAGGCACACATCATATTTCCCCGGAATATATTCAAATTTCCCCGCCCAGTTTTGGCCTGACTCCCATAATTGGAGCAGCCTTTCCTTATTTACCGCAAAATAATATTGATTGCCAGTAAAGGCATGAATGCCCGCCAGCGTATCACATATCACTTTTGTATCCTGACCCTCCAGAGCACCAGAAAGGTAAAAGTGCCTGGCCAGACGCACGCAGATGTGGCTGTTGACAATATCACCGCTCTTTTCTCCCGCTGCAATCTCTTCTCTGGTCTTCTGACTGAGGTCATCCCCATTCATATAGACAGACAACAAGGACAGCTTTCCTTTGATCTCGTCCCTGCCCTCCGTTCCAGCAGAATGCTTACTCTCCTTTGGTTTTCTCCATTGAACCTCATTCAGTGATTCTAAAAGGACCACCCACACCTGAGACATCTCACGCTGTTTCATCGCTGCCTCCTTAACTGCATCTCCCCCAGGCTTCTCAATAGGGATGGCGTCCAATATGTCCTACTAATACTTTTTCGCCTTTACCCACTTTATCATCACACCACCAAAAATAAATTCGCAGGTCTGAGTCCCTCCGGATTAATTTCAAATGCGGTTCGCACAATACCGCTTTCTCCCGTTTCACCGTTTCCCCATCCAGCAGTTCGATATATGTAAACGGAAACCATAAATGTTCTCTATGGTTTGGATCATCACTGCACTCCAAAAGCATTGACGTAAGGATGCGCTCTGCTTCTTTCAGATTATTACGGTACTGCAAAAAGAGTTTCAGCGCTTTATCATTTAATACTGCCAGGTTTTTCGTTATCTCCTCTGTGTGATAAGAAAAATCCTCTATATATTTCATTCCCTGTAAAATATCAGGAGCAAAACAGCTGTTCAAAAAACAAGAATGCATAAATGCTTCATATTCATCCGGTTTCTGTATTTCTGAAAGGATTTCCCGTCTTCTGCCCACATACGTCTTCCCGTCCGAAACCCACGCAGAATCCTTGCCTAATCCGCAATTTATCGTACGCACATTTTCGTCTTCCTCTAAATACACTGCCGTTTTTTGCTTACTGAAAATTTCCATCAGCATTCGGCGGTCGTCTTCCTTGCCGCTGCCCTTTTGTTCGTACAGCCATTCCCAAAATTCAATGCCTTCTTCAATCTTTTCATAAAATACATTGTCCTCATCATACAGTAAATTCTCCTGAATCTTCGAACAATAGTCCGAAATCTCCGAGAAATCTGCAATTTCATCGCTGCGAACAAGTAAATTAGGCTTATCTTCCGTATATCGCAGGCTCTCTGCAGCAAAAACGTTATTTACGTGCATTTTGTCTCCTTATTTCAAACAGCTTACGTAAATCAAGGCTTTTCTGATCAAAAAATCCCTCTGGCCATTCCGACAATTCTCCGCTCTCGTTTAAAGAAATTTGTTTCTCTTGAATCTTTCCTTCACATGAAGAGAAAAAACATATCTCCACCCTGTCTGTAGACTTTCCCCAGGCTGCCTGCAGACGTACTCCATCAATCACATGCTCGCTGTGTGTTTCTATGATAACCTGAACGCCGGATTCCGAAACTAATTCCAGGAATTTGCCCATATTACTCTGCGCTCCCGGATGAAGGTGGGCCTCTGGATTTTCCACAATCAGAACGGCGTTCTCAATGGATGCACACCATAATCCCGCTGTGATAATAGATAATATATAACTGATTCCAAAGCCTGTCATTGATGGCAAAACTCCCTGTTTCGCCATCGCGTTTGCATATTTTACATCGGCAACCGCTCTGCCCAGATCCGTAGATACAAATAAATTAATATCTCCCAGAACAGCGTCCATCCACTGCTCTACCTGAACAGAAAACTTGGACTCAGGTGAGCTGAGCGCCAGCAGTGCCGGAACCCTGCGTCCTTCCAAATCAGCCCGGTCAATCAAATATGCCGCATTGGAACCATCTTTCAGAATTTCATCATCACTTTTCGCCGGATATGATAATCTGGGACCGCAGCGCTCCGCATTCAAATAAAATACTCTGCTGACTAAGTCGTCCCCTGCTCTGTCAGCCAGTAATTTCAACGGCGACAATTTGTCAATATAATAGAACAGTTCCCTATATTGTCCCCTCTCTTTTAATGCGATATAAAAATCGCCCTTTTCCATGTCTTTGGGCTCCTGGGAAATCAGTGTGCGCGGATCCCCGATAGCGATCTTCATAACGGATGATGCATCGATCATTTTCCCATTATTCTGCATGGTTCCATCAGCTAAAAGAAGTGCCTGGATGATGCTGGACTTTCCTGAAGCATTTGCGCCTGCCAAAACAGTCATCTCCGCTAACGGAAGTGTCAGTTCAGGAAAACATTTAAAATTTTCAATTTTTATCTGCTCAATCATAAATTCTCCTCTACTATACCCCGAATTACATCCAGCGCTTCAAGCAGATGCCGCTTTGTGCCTGTCGATGAAGTAATCGCATTATAGAACGTCATATTCTCATTTAATTCTTGCCAATACTGCCTGAAAATAATCTCCGCATTTTCCCGTATCGTTTTCTCTCTGCTTAAATACCTCGTCAGCACAACCGCCCAGCTGCTGAATAAAGATTTATTAATCAATCGGGAACCTGGTTTGCAAAATGATCTTTCTCCCAGAATCAGGCAACACAAATCCATCACCTGTCTGAAATGCTCCACAATATCCATAAGGACTTCTGTCTGGCAGTCATTCAATTGCAGGATCTCCGCATCCATTGACTTCATCAGTCCATAATAATGCTGAAGTTCCCTGCTCTCCCACTGATAACAAGATAAAATCGTCAGATACCGAAGGCACAACTCCTGAGCCCCCATCCGGATATCATTGATCCTCCCTCCGGTTGCCTTAAAAAACTCCTCGCACCCTGCCATTTCCCGCAAAAACTGCCTTACTTCCGGCGCTGCCATCACATTTCGAATTTCCTGAACATTCAAGGGAACGCCTCCGGTGTTAACCCGTCGGAATACATCAAATTTTACCATCTGCGGACACCGTTCATCTAAAATATTTATCGATAGCGCTGTATCCTCAATATATGTTCGAAATTTACGGTTCAACTGGCTGAACATTTTCTTTTCGCAGGCAGTCAGATACTGCATATTGCAAAGCGAAAAACCATCATTTAAAAATTCGTGAATTGCAGATAATCTCTGCATTCCATCAATTACACTCTTTATCCCGCCTTTGTTTTCATCCAGGTAAAATGCGGGAATGGGGATTTTCAGCATCAATGACTCAATCAATGCAGATTTTCGTTTATAATCCCACACCAGATTCCTCTGATATTCCGGTTTCAAATTAAGAATCCCCTGCTGTATCCAATGCTCAATCTGGAATACCGTGATCATCTTCTGTTCAACACGAATATTCTGCACATTATATGGCATTTCATCCTCTTCGGAGTCCTCCTCCTGTTTTTCAATGCCAATATATAGAGATTCCCCTTCTTTTTCTGCGTTCAGATACTCCCAAAAATTCGCTTCTTTCATTGCCACGCTCCATGAACTGTTAATGGTGACCAATAATGTTAAGATTTATTGTACCATAGACAATGCTGCGGCGCAAGCCATCCAGTTATTTCCATTTTTTTGATTTCTATAGCCTTTTTCATTTCCCGATCATCGCGAATATTCCGCAGCATTCCTTCCGCATCCGCCGCCACGGATATTTTCTATATGCTCCGCAAGGCGTTACCATCCGCACAAAAGGCAAAGGTGCGGATCGAACAGCTTTCCCAGATCGTCACCTTTGCGGACGTACAGGGCGCAGATATTCATACCGCACTCATGCGCTCCATGCCTGACTTTGAAGACGCGGTTGTGGATGCCGTGGCAGAACGGAACGGCGCAAGCTATATCCTTACGAGGAATGTCAGAAACTTTTCCGGTTCCTCCGTTCCGGCGATCACGCCGACTGAATTTTTGAAAAAATAGCACAGATACTGCCGCTCTTACCGGGCGGCGGTATTTTTACCCCCAACGCCTGAACCCTATTTTACTCTCCGATAGCGGATCTTCTCCACCTTGAAATCCACCCCCGCCGGCTTAAACACCTGTACCGCAAGCTTCTCTCCATCTTCCAGCGGAATTCCATTCAGCGTAATACTTTTCTTATCCTCCGGCAGCACGGCTTCCGCCAAAACACTTTCCTCCCTGTTCGAATGAATACAAAATCTTGCATTCTCCTCTGCATCGCCCTCACTCGCATAGAAAAGCGTTATGTCATAAATTCCCTTATCGCACTCCAGATCTGTGCCCTCCAGAATACATCCGGAAAAGCCCGTTTCCGCCACCAGCCATCCATTCTCATCAATCGCTCCATTGATCTGGTACTTTCGCGCATAAGGCAGATCTACAGCCACATCCAGGCATGCCGGCGGCAGACCGCTCACATCGTCCCAGATATTTTCCCGGGAATAATATACCACGCTTCCGTCTTCCATCTGTGCGCAGGGCTCATACACCCGTTTTACATATTCAGGCATCTCCAGGAATTCCTCTTCCTTACAGACCAGAAGCGTACCTTCTCCGGCATTTCCATAATCTCCAAAATATTGGTAAAAATTTCCAGTATCGATAACATGCTTATCCCCATCCACTTTAAGCTTCGCATAATACCGATTCAAATCCATCGCCCGCAGAAGGAACGCCTTCTCTTCGCTTTCCCCAGTCAGATAGATTGCCTGAGCCTGCTTTTCCTCTGCCGTCTGAATTAATGACCACTCTGCGCTTCTGTCGATCTCCCAATGGGAAAGGATAGCAAACGCGCCCAGATTAATGGCCGCAGCCGCGGTCAGAATTCCTCCTAGAACACATTTTTTGACCCATATGTTTCCACAATAGTCAAATTCAACAGCCAAAACTCCAACACACAACAGCATCATGCTTATCCATAAAATGTGATAACGATACTCAAAGATCTTTGCTCCATAATTGGTATCTGTCAGCGCAAAGACACACAGATGCACAAATGTCGTTATTCCGGCCAGATTAAGAAGCTGCATACTTCCCTTCTTCTTTTTCATCCATATCCAGATCAAAACGCCAAGTCCTGCCGTAAACACGAATTTCAGCACGCACATGATCCCTGCCGCAGAAAATAACGCTCTTCCTTCCTCGTTGACCAAGCCGCCCATGAGCATGAAAATTCCTGTAACAGAATTCTGCAAATTATCAAAAAACTTTCCTGCCGGAATCAGCATCAGCTGACTTCGTGAAGACTGTCCCATATAATGATTATGCACCATCCATCCCAGGAGACTGATTATCCCGCTCCCCAGAATAATCCCGGCCGTCCGCATACGCAGCCGGATTCTCTGCTTTGCCACGGAGTCCACAAATACATAAAGAATAAACGGCGATACAATCATAAACAACACATAATTTCCCGCAGATAAGGCAGTCCAGAAATTCAGACAGGAATATGCCAGCACTCTCACTGCCAACTTCCAGTTTCTCTCTCTGTCATATTCACAATACAAGACAAGATCCGTCAGAAAAAGCAGCAGAAGCACACGAAAAGCATACTGCCCGGCAGAAAAAAAGAGCATATTCGCCCACTCCAGCTGACCTACCGAATACGGCGTAAAGAGCAGAAATACAGCCAGCAAAAACTGCTCCTGCGAAGCGGATATGGTTTTGAAGATGTCATGAATCACCCATACCAGCGCTGCATAAACCAGCCCCTGCGCGGCTGCCAGCGCAATCGAATAATTCCCTGTAATCATATATACCGGCGCCGCCAAAAAAGCAGCACAGTCAATCTCCATCGATGAAAAATAATTAAAATCCCGGAGAAAAATGCCGTTTCTCCACATCTCTGCTCCATGCCGCAGCGCCCCCGCAGAATCCATATCCAGAAAATCATATGCCTTTGTATAATTAAAAAAGATGATTGCCAAAAACTGCAGAATCACCATCGCTTTCAGCAACCATCTCAGGCACAGCTGTTTTCCGGATTTAACACTTAACTGTTTCATCCCACAGCCCCCTAAATTTATTCTTATATCTGCTTATTTTATCCCTGCGATATCCTAGATGTACTCATCCCGGTTACAGATTTTCAGGTTCTCCAGAACCTTCTTGATATCCGCCGTACTGTCTTTTGCACAGATCAGTGTAGCATCTTCCGTATCCACGATGATCAAATCCTCGAGGCCTACCGCAGCGATCAGTTTTTTCTCGCCCTGAATGATGCAGTTGTGTGTTCCCACCGTAATAATATTCCCGCTGACCACATTGCCCATTTCATTGCTTTTGCGGATTCGCTCCACGGCCAGCCAGGAGCCCACATCATCCCAGCCAAAAGTCCCGGGAACCGTATAGATATTTTCTGCCTTTTCCATAATTCCATAATCAATAGACTGGGACTGGAATTGAGCAAATTCCTTGCGCAAAACATCCTCTTCCTCCGGCGTCCCTATCGATGCCTGAATCCGCTTCAGCCCCGCAAAAGTCTCCGGCATAAACCGTTCCAGATTATATAAAATCGAAGACAGCTTCCACACAAACATTCCGCTGTTCCACAGATACTCTTCTGTTTCCAGATATTCCTTGGCCACTTCCAGGCTTGGCTTCTCGACAAACCTGTCTACCTTATAGGCGCGCCCTTCCATCACATGAGAATCAAATTTAATATACCCGTATCCGGTCTCTGCATACGCAGGCGTAATGCCAATCGTTACCAGATTCCTGTCCTTCTCAGCTACATCACAGGAATCCTTCAGCACAGAAAGGAACATTTTATTAAACTTGATCAAATGATCCGACGGCAGCACCAGCATAATGGCATCGTCATATTTTTTCGCCATATGCACGGCGCCCAGACCGATACACGGCGCCGTATTCCTTCCTACCGGTTCGCAGAGAATATTTTTCTCCGGAATTCCCGGGAGCTGACTCCGAACCAGTTCTTTATAATCTTTGTTTGTAGCGATATAGATATCTTCCATATCCACCACAGAAGAAATCCTCTCCACTGTCAGCTGAATCATGGTTTTCCCGTCATCAGTCAAAGACAGAAACTGCTTCGGCATGTTTTTCCTGCTCTTCGGCCAGAAGCGCTCTCCGCGTCCTCCCGCCATAATCAAGGCTGTAATCTTCATGTTCTTCCTCTCTTCCTGATCTTTTCCCGATTAGTCTCTGCCATACATGTCGCGGGTATACACTTTATCCTTCACATCCTCCAGAACATCATCCCAGCGGTTGGTAATGATCACATCCGAGATTCGCTTGAACTCATCCAGATCCGAAATCACACGTGAGCGGAAAAACTCGCTTTCCTTCATAGTGGGTTCATAAACCACCACTTCGATTCCCTTTGCCTTAATCCGCTTCATGACTCCCTGAATGGAGGAATGGCGGAAATTATCAGAATTCGACTTCATGGTCAGCCGATATACGCCCACAATATTCGGATTCCGCTCAATCACCCGCTCCGCAATAAAATCCTTTCTGGTCCGGTTGGAATCCACAATCGCTGCAACGATATTATTCGGTACATCCTTATAATTCGCCAGCAGCTGCTTCGTATCTTTGGGCAGACAATAGCCGCCATAACCGAAAGACGGATTATTATAAAAATCACCAATTCGCGGATCCATGCACACGCCATCGATAATCTGTCTGGTGTCCAGGCCGCGAACCTCAGCATAGGTATCCAGCTCATTAAAGAAAGAAATCCGCAGTGCCAGGTACGTATTAGCAAACAGCTTGATCGCTTCCGCTTCCGTGAGCCCCGTATATAACACAGGAATATCCTTCTTTATCGCGCCTTCGCGAAGCAGTTCCACAAACGCCCTGGCCCGATCGGAATCTTCACCAATAACAATGCGGGAAGGATACAGATTGTCATACAGCGCATGCCCTTCACGCAGAAATTCCGGTGAAAATACAATATTGTTTGAATGATATTTCTCCCGGATCATCTTCGTGTAGCCTACCGGGATCGTCGATTTAATAATGATCAGCGCATCCGGAGCATAGCGCGGTACCTTTTCCAGAATATCCTCCACCGAACTGGTATCGAAATAATTCTTCTTCGGATCGTAGTTAGTAGGTGTCGACACGATCACAAACTCCGCTCCGGTAAATGCCTCCTCCGGATCCAGCGTAGCCTTCAGATTCAGCGGCTTGTCCCGCAGATATTCTTCCAGTTCCTTATCTACGATCGGTGACTTTCTCTGATTGATCATTTCGACCTTTTCCGGGATCACATCCAGGGCATGTACTTCATTATGCTGCGCTAAAAGCACCGCATTAGACAGGCCCACGTACCCTGTTCCTGCAACTGCTATTTTTCTCATGGTTTTTCCTCTCTCTTTCGCAAGTTTACTCATGTTTCCTAGTATACTATTGCCCTGAAGTTTCTTCAAGTGCTTAATTTATGAGGATATTCTGAAGATTTTATTGCGGACAGAATTCCGCAAACTGACAGACAGCCGGCTATGATCCTCTCGACCATAGCCGGCTGTCCTTTCTCTTACACATTCAACTGTTTTCGTATAATTTCTCTCGCTTCTTCAAGCTTTTTTTCTGCCTCATTGCGGCAGCTTCCTTTTATGCTGTAATAAATCTTAATTTTCGGTTCTGTCCCGGAAGGCCGAACAGCGATCCACGAACCGTCATTCAAAACATATTTAAGCACATTAGCCTTAGGCAGAAGTCCAAAACCTGCTTCCGCCTGAACCTGGCCCTGATAATCCAGGACCTGCGCCGTGCCGGCAAAGGGAGAATCTCCTTCGCGCAGAGCGCTCATCATCCCGCGAATCCTATCCAGCCCATCCTTTCCCTTTAACGTAAAGCTGTCCTGGGCATCCCGATAATATCCATACTCCTCGTACAGTTCATTCAGCCGGTCAATCAGCGTTTTTCCCTGTTTCCGGCACTCAGCCGCCATCTCACAAAGCAGCAGAGCCGAAACCGCTCCATCCTTATCTCTGGCATGAGTCCCGGCCAGATATCCATACGATTCCTCATAGCCAAAAAGGAAGGTATAGCTGCGTATCTCATCTCCATCCCGGCGTGCCTGTTCAAACTGTGTGATCTTCTCCCCGATATACTTAAAACCGGTAAGAGTTTTTTACCGCTGCGCCAATCCGGTCACAGTCAGGATCCGTACCAAAGACCAGGTCTGCACCACTCTCTCTGGCCTGGGCAATCCCCATTTCCAGGGCCCGTTCATCCTCCGGATTCGGATACACTACCGTAGGGAAATCCCCGTCCGGCTGTGTCTGTGGCTCTACAAACGCAAGCCGCGTAAAGCCATCCCTCCGAAGGACTTCCTTTACCGGAACATATCCGGTTCCGTGAAGGGGTGTAAATACTACCTGAAGCTCCTCCTTTGCACCGGAATCCTGTAAAAGACTCTGCTTCAGCACCGCCTCCACAAAGTCATCCGTAGTGTCCACCAGCTGAATCAGCTCCGGATTCCCGCCAAACGGGATTTCATGGTAATCATTAATCCGGTCAATATAGCGGATCACCTGCCTGGCCTGCCCTGGAACCAACTGACAGCCATATTCGTCGTAAATCTTATAGCCGTTATATTCTTTCGGATTATGGCTGGCTGTAATGATTACGCCAGCCAGCGCCTTCTTCTCCGGAATGGAAAAACTCAGCTGAGGCGTCGGCCTGTAATCGCAGCCAGTTCTCTGCGTGTCTCTTCATCAAAAAAATCATCATTCAGCCAGAGCTGAAAGTTCTCTCTGTAATTCATTTTGTTCTGTCTCCTTATGGGTTTTCTGGTTGTTGACAGCACGAAAATTATACCCTGCAAAAACGGTTCCGTCAATATGTCTTGTTGCCAGTATCGGCGAAACATGTGGTAAGCAGACACTTTTCACATATCAAAAGCGGAGATGTCGAATCCATGACTGTGGCCAAACTTGACTGTCTGACAGCTTCATGGTAAAGTGAATCCATAATAGTTAATTTATACCCTGTTAATCAGTCTGTTTGTGCATCGGGCACTGTTGACACAGGAAAGGAATGTGGAAAAGGTGAAGAAAAAACTTCCCATCGGCATCGATGGCTTCGAAAAAATCAGGACAAATGATTTTTATTATATTGATAAGACCATGTTTATCGCAGAGCTTCTGGAGAATTGGGGAGAAGTAAATCTGTTCACCCGTCCCAGGCGCTTTGGCAAGACACTGAACATGAGTATGCTGCAGTGTTTTTTCGAAATCGGTACGGATAAGACATTGTTTGATGGTCTGAAGATCACGCGGGAGAAGAACCTTTGTGAAAAATATATGGGCCGTTTTCCCGTAATATCCATCAGCCTGAAAAGTGCAGACGGATTGACCTTCGACATGGCAGGCGCTGCACTTCGAAACATCATCGGAAGAGAGGCTATGCGATTCCAGTTTCTGCTGAAAAGCGAACATCTTTCGGAAACGGAAATTGATTCCTATCGCAGGCTGATCAAAATCGGGACAACCAGTCAGGCTATTTATGACATGACCGATGCTGTACTGACAGACAGCCTGCAGATCCTTTCCCAGCTTTTATGCAAGCATTACGGGCGCAAAGTTATCCTGCTGATTGATGAATATGACGTCCCGCTGGATAAAGCTTTCCAGGCCGGCTATTATGACGAAATGGTATCTCTTCTCCGCAATATATTCGGCAATGCATTAAAGACAAACAGCGCTCTCTATTTCGCCGTGCTTACCGGATGTCTGCGAATTTCCAAAGAGAGCATCTTCACCGGCCTGAATAATTTAAAAGTGCACACGATCTCGGATACCCGTTATGACGAGTACTTCGGGTTTACCGATACAGATATAGAGGAAATACTGAATTTTTATGATTTAGCATCCTATAAAGAAGTGATTCGAGACTGGTATGACGGTTATCTTTTCGGCAAAGTCAGCGTATACTGCCCCTGGGATGTGGTCAATTACTGCGATGCCTTACTGTCTGATAAAGAAGCAGAACCTGAAAACTACTGGGCAAACACTAGCGGAAACGACCTTGTTCGCCGTCTTCTTAAAAAAGCGGATCAAACTACAAAAAATGAAATCGAACAACTGATCAACGGGGGAAGCATCGTAAAACCCATCCGCCAGGAACTGACCTATCGGGATATTGATGAATCCACAGACAACATATGGAGCGTCCTGTATTCGACCGGCTATCTGACACAAAAAGACCGCTTATCAGGGAAGCTGATGAGACTGGCCCTTCCCAACCGGGAGGTAAAAGAACTATTCATTGATCTGGTGAACGACTGGTTTCAGAAAATGACCATGGAGGACTCCGCAAGAATCAACCGATTCTGCGCAGCATTTCCTGCCGGCGACCCACTAACTGTCCAAAATATGCTGCACAACTATCTGTGGGATTCCATCAGCGTAAGGGACACCGCAGTTCGAATGAGTATGAAGGAGAACTTCTACCACGGCATGGTACTGGGCCTTTTGCGAAGTCAGGGAAGCTGGCTGATTCAATCCAATGCAGAAACCGGCGAAGGCTACAGCGACATCTCCATCTGCACTCCAGAGCGAACCGGCATCGTAATCGAACTGAAATACGCGAACGATGGCGACCTGGCAGCAGCCTGTGCAGAGGCCCTGAAGCAGATTGAATACCGGAAGTATGCCGCCGGCCTGCAGCACCGGGGGATGAAGAAAATTATCAAATACGGTATGGCATTTTGTGAGAAAGAATGCATGGTGGTTATCGGGTAAAGCAGTAAATTTCTAAGCGGCAGGGAGTTCATGGTGAATATTCTGAGGTGGCGGAGCCCACCCAATCTCCCAGGATAGCGTCACAGAATCCATTATCGAGAGCCAGCTGCCCGATGAGAGGAGCCATGACCTGTGTCGTGGCTCCCAGTAAAGTGATTTAATTCTTAATTGTCCTTTTTCTTTGCCGCATGGAAACAGCTCCGTCAATTCTCATGGTATAAGTAAATAGTATGATGCCATCGAGAATGGAATCAGCAAGAGCACGGCCCCCAAGTCTCTCATGCCAGCCTTCGGCATGAACTGTGAACAGAAAATGCTAACTTTGCATGCGAGTTACACTAAAGTTCTGTTTTGAATGTAAAAAGTCGCTCAAAGCCTTATTTTACGCGATTTTTGCTTACCAACCCTCCGATTTAATGATATAATTTTTAGTGTAACAGTTACACTAAAAGGAGGAGCTGCATGTACTACAATTTCGTTGTCCAGATACCCTCGGAAAAAGGGAAAATCCTGACCAAAGCTAAGGGCGGATCTTCCTATGTGCTCTTCCAGTATGGGACAGAATATAAGCCTGATAAGAAGTATGCCATACCCAAAAGGACGATCATCGGGAAGGTTGATCCTTCTGATCCAACAAAGATGTTTCCTAACGAGAAGTTTCAGCAGTACT
>PPYE01157891.1_pt1 | contig 76664 bp, 79 predicted proteins | sample 1559881 | NCBI WGS metagenome assembly PPYE01 (sample SAMN08240022, study PRJNA423297) | Human gut metagenome, whole genome shotgun sequencing project. | reverse complement strand
GTTCATTCTTCATGGGAACACCTCTTTCGGATCTCTTGCTCCCATTATACCATATCGCTCGTGTAAACACTATTTAAGATCTTTCCCGGTATGTCTTGTCTTGAACAAGGCAACTGCCAGAGCTGGTACGCCATTGTCCGCCAGAAAATGTGCATGCTTGCCTGCGTGCTCCAGTCCGCCGTCACTTCCCGATACGACGATCATGATTTTTTCTTTACTTCCGTCAGCGGGATACCAGATTCCATCCCAACTGTTTTCGTTTATTCTATGGTAGTCAGCGTTTTTATTTGCAGACAAATATGCAGTCATTTCTTTTTCTCCTCTGAACTTCGTTTCATAAATCAAGGCTTGTTTTTTTCATCAACAGCCTCGTATTCTCCGGACATTCCGATTCATCAAATGCCTGCCCAGATTCCGGTACAAAAATGCTTTTACTCCCGATATTTCCTGATGATGCTCTTTCAGCAGCTCATCGGGAGAATCATAGACGCCGAAATCCTGATTGATTCCCTCGCTTTGAATATAGATGTTGTTCCGCTCAAAATCGATCACCGGGTGTTTGAAGTCCTTGACGGCCACACCGTAGCCGCAAAATGCACCGATACAGTCGCTGTTCTTTTCCTGCAATTTGGTCAGGTAGGCTTTGTCCAGAATAAATGCCTCCAGTTCATACCATTGCTCCTCGAAATAAACTTCGGCCCAGCTGTGAAATACATTTTTCGGCGCACTTTTGTAGACGAATCCCGTCATTGCACCCTTTTGCAACTTCTTGTCTATGGTAAAGCCGTGGACCCGGCAAGGAATACCGCACGCTCTGAGCAGTGCCATGAACAGCGTACCCTTGGTGTTGCATTGCCCGTACCCATCCGAGAGCACCTGCGAGGCCAGAATGCTGTCGTCCACATTGTAGCCAAACAGGATCTCGTCTCGGACGAAATTATAGATTGCTTTCAAGCATTCAAATTTGTCGGCATTCTTCCATTTTCTGTCTTTAATCAGACGCTGTATCCGCTCGTCCGAATAATTCAGCATTTTCGTTTCTTTTAAATATCTGTCCATTGCAAGACCTCACGACATTCTGGATTCTCTGTTTTCCGTAATGAAATAGTCGCAGTATGCGCCGCCGGAGGCGATGGTGTGCTGCCGGTACAGCACGGCCTTACCGCATTGCGCTGTCAAAACCTTCTTCATAGCTTGTAACATCTAGTAAAAAGCCGGGAGTATTTCATCAGTCCGTCCTCCGGTGCAGCATTCGATTTTTCAAAACAAAAGCGTACATACCAAAGCGATTGCAGCACATGCAGGAATATACAGAATAAAATGTGCAATATGCTGTTTTTTGTTGTACCCGAACATGTGCGGCCCGACAACGCCTTTCAGTTCCGGATAAAAATGCGGAAAGAAGTTTGAGTGGCACAGCAATACCCAATCGAAGAAAAGAATATCATAAATCTCCAAGCAATACAGCATGACAAGAAACCGCACAAAATAGTTCCAAAAGCGAAACCCGTTTCTGACACCGTCCCATACACTGAGAACCGCCGCACCGGCAAACAGCAGCACGGCGACGGCTTCGATCCCCCAGCCGATGAGACGTGCGCCGCGAAAGCGCTCCTTTTTATCCGGAATTGCAGCCAGGTTCTCCTTCGGCGCGGAGCCGAAAAAACGCTTGTCCTGAATGAATCCCACTGCACCGTACAGAATCAAAAAGTATGCTAACATCATCAGAAGAGTTGCAAGAACCGTGATTTTCATAGCGTTTCACTCCTCATTGAATTTTCAGGCAGAAATCGCAGCAGTCTCCGCCCCTACCCAACGTTTTCGTGCGGTGCCAAAGGAGCTTCGGGTGCATTCCGTCATAGGTGATGTCGTCACTGTCGCAGAAGCAACGGCACAGCTCCGGACAGCCATACCGCACGCAGGCATCGTGATAGGGACACTTCGTCATGTCGATACGCCAGACGCCGCCGGTGGTCTGAATCTCTGTGGCTGCAAAGCCTGCCGCCGGGCCGAACAGCTTCGGCGTCTGCTCTGCAAAGATGGCGGGTACTTTTCGATAGAGTCCCGGAATATGGAGCAGCCGCACAAAGATCTTTTTCAGCCGCCATGCCCGCTGTTCCACATAGCCGTGAACGGTTTGCAGCGCCTGCTCTTTCGGCATGACCATTTGCAGCGTTTCATATGCCGCGATACCCGGCAGGATCTGGCTTTCCAGATGCCGCTGCTTTTCCGGAGTAGCATCGGCATTTTCCCGGCGCAGCCGCGAAAGGCTTGCGTCAAACGCCGCGTTCAGCGCACTGGTTTTCTCCGGAAATTTCTCTGCCGTTTTTTGAAAGGCAGCTGTCAGATAGCTGTTTTTCATGACAGATACCTCCCGCATTCCGCTTCCAGTGCCTGCCATACCGGGTATTCTGCGCCGGTACTGTCAAAAAACGCCTTCATATCCCGATTCAGTGCGCTCATCTCATCGACGGCGTTCATGGCGTGGTCGGAGGCGCAGATCTTCCCGAGAACGGTGGCGCACATGAGCTTGAAAAAGCGGAAGCAGGTCTTGCGGTATGCTGCGCCTTCAAATTCTTTGTCGGCATCCGGCAGAATCTCATGTCCGGCGTTTCGGATTGCCCGATACCCCTCGATGTTGGCGTCGATCAGCCGGTTCAGATAGGCATTATCCTTTTTCAGCCTTTTCAGATTGCCATCGGTCTTATAGCAGGCGAAGACCGCCGGAAGCACAAACGCAGCATGGCACAAAAGATAGTCCTCCATATTCGGCTCGTAAGCAACTTTATATTTCGTCTCCGAAAAAATCTTCTGAACCAACTCTTCCTGAGACGGCGCATCCCGCAGCGGCCCGACGGTGATCTTACGGAGGTCTACCGAGTCCACATACTTGCTTTCTCTGTGTCCGGCGGCGCTGGTAAAGGCAAATAGCACGTTCTTCTCCGGCAGAAGCGCCGCCGTTTCCGAAGCACGCACATTGTTGCCCACAAAGATGATTGTTTTCGCACGACTTGCCCGCAGGGTTTCGAGGATCGTCTCGATCTGCGTGTACCGCACAGCCACAAAAATCACATCATAGGCGTCCTCCGGCGAAAGCTCTGCCGCCACCGGAACGGGGCTGACTGCCGTGCGGCGGGAAAGCGAATTTTTGATGCGCAGTCCATTGCTTCGGATTTCCTCCACCCATGCGCCTCTTGCCAACAGTGTGACATCCTTTCCTGCGCGAAACAGATTGTTGGCCAGATTGCAGCCAAGAACGCCCGCGCCGAATACCAAAAATTTCATAGCCACTTTCTCCTTTTCATCAGCGATTTCTTCGGTATCCCGCCTCGTCCCGGTATTCCGGATGCTCCTTTACATACGGGTCTTGGTCGCCGCAGATGGTATAATCGCACTTACAGCCGTTGGCGCAGGTGGTTTTCCGAATCAGCCTTGCGTGAATCAGCTCCATGGAAGCAAAGTCCACATTGCACAGAGCGGGCATAATGTCCGTAAATCCGAACTGCTTGGCAAATTCCGCCGCCGGACAGGCGGTGAATTCGTAATAGATGGGCTTGTCCTTGTCATAGGGCGCAACATGCATTTCGTAGTCATGCCACTTGGCGCACTGCTTTTCGGCGTTCTGAAACGCCCGATACATCAGCTTCCTCCAAAACCGCTTGTTGATGTCAACAAAGCGCAGCTTCCGGAAGGCCGGCAGGATCAGATTTTCTTCGATCTCTTCAATTTCGCGGAACGAGACAACATCCCGGCAGACGGCGTAATAGCTCATAATGGCGATGCAGTCGTAGGTGCCGCCTGCGCCGTTGTGGAAATTTTTCTTACCGCCGAGATTGGTACGCCAGTCCGAGAGAAACGCCGCATACTGCCGCTGCACCCGTTCCCAGACGGTCTCCCGCTCCATTTCCGGGTAGTGCAGGGCAATTTTGGCCTGTATCTGCTTTTTGCAGGGCTTGGAATACAGCACATGGCAGCTGCGGTCAAATTGCAGTTCGCTGTCTTTCATACCTTCTCCATTTGCAGGCCGCACCGATGTGCCACCTGTCCGAATTCAAAGTATTTCATGCTCTGTCCTCTTGCAGCCGTTTCTTCTTGTACCCGCAGTCGCAGTAAGAACCGCCGGAGGCAAGGGTATACTGCCGCACAAAGTTCGTTACGCCGCCCGCTTCGCTCATGGCGTAGTCCAGATGGCACATGGCGGGCGTCAGGTCATAAAGCCCCAGCTCCTGCATCAGCGTGCAGATGCCGCATTTGGTGAACCGCCCCTCATAACCGCTGCCGTCGGGATACTCGTAAAAGTCCATGTTCCACGAGTAGGGGTTGCGGTCAGCCGCCTTAAGGGCGGCGGTGGCCTTCATTCCGGCAATATCCTTGGGCGTAAACTTCGATTTGCCGCTTTGACGGCAGAACCATTTCATCGGCGGCGTCATCTGGGCTTTCTCATAGTATACCGTCAGCGACTCCGTATCCGGCCGTTTCGGCATACAAAGAACGAACGCCCCCAGCATGGCACAGCCAATGATGTTCAATTGGAAACGGTCACCCTTTTCAAACTCCGGCAATTTGGCAATGATCTCTTTGTATTTCGGCTTGGCGGTTTTGAAGATCTGCCTTGCGGCGTCTGCATCATAGCCCAGCACAGCGGTCAGCTGCTTTTCAAATGACTTTGCAAACACTGCCCACATGGCCATGGGCATACCCTGCCAACGCATCTCACTTTGCTCCTTTCCATTCTGCCAGAGTCCGGTTCATCCGCTTCTCGATGTCTATCCGGGTCTGGCGGCATTCCTTCGGATATTTTTTTGCCGCCTGAAACGCGAGCTTCACAAACAGGCCGGAGCCAACCGGCAGCATGGTTTTCAGCATCCCTTCCGGAAAGACGAAGTGGGTGCCGTGGGCGTAGGCCGCCGTCTCAACTTCGCACGCATGGGGCTTTTCCGCAAAGCGCTTTTCCATCCGGCGGATGTATTTAGCCGTGTCCCACAGCACATCGTCCTCCGCACCGATGAGCAACAGCTTTCCCCGGATGTTTTCAACGGGAATAAACTCCTCCGGCCGGATGGGATGCGCCGCCTCGGAATCGTCAAACAACTTGCGGGAGTTGACCATGTCACCGGTGCGTTTGCTCTCGGCGGCGATACAGTGCCAGTAGTCAGGGTGCTGATAGCAAAAGGGCATATAGGGCAGCGGCTTGCCCCGGTATGAGAACAGCGACTCACCCGCCACCGGCCACTCCTTGCAGCCGTCCCGTTTGCCCTGCTGAAAGCCCTGCCACACAAAGTCGCTTGGTGTCAGGGCAATGGTCAGGGTGATATCCGGGAACATGGCCGCTGCCGTCAGCGCCAGCGTTCCGGTGGTGGACGCACCGGCAATGCCGATTTTATGGTTGCCGTTGGCCTTCAGCCATGAAATGGCCGCCTCTATGCGCTCCAGTGGGTAATTGTGATGGCCATAATCTTTTTTCGCGGGCGACATGGTGAGGATGTTTACGCCCCGAGCGCCAAGCCATTTCGCCGCCGAGCGGGCCAGCCGATCCTCCGGATCGTCCCCGATCATGGCGATGACCGCACAGTTTGCGCCCTCGCAGGCCCAATACGCGCCGTAGAAGCCATTGGGCTCCACATCAAAATGCAGGTGTTTCATTGCTTTCCCTCCATAATGTCCTTCACCAACTGCGCCCAGCGCTCTGGATAACAGGCCAGCAGCTCCTCATGCTGCAAGTCCTGCTCGTGGATTACCGGGCGGGCAAGATGCTGTTCATAACGGGCGCGGTATTTTTTGCCCATTTTGAGCGCATAGAAAATATGTATCTCCGTCCCCGGGATGTCAATTTTGTCCGGCAGCGGCGTGATAAGGTCGGAATAGAACTGATTCTTGCAGCTCTGCATGGTCACATAGGGCCGTGCGCCGCCAAGCATTTCCATGAACGCTTGCACATAGCCGCCCATTTCCGACTTTCGCTGCGTGAGGCGTTTTTGCAGCAATCGACTCTTGAACCGTCCGTCTCGAATAAACGGATAAATCAGCGGCAGGAGCAGATTTGTTTGCAGCTTTGCCGCAATGGGAGATGCTTGGTCAAGATCAGAGCTGCCGAGAATTCCGTAATCCATATGAATATTCCCCCGCGCCGCCAACAGCCCTACAAAGGAGCCGCCCAGCGAGCAGCCGTAGGCCGCCCGGATATGTCCGCCGCTATGCTCCTGAATGTAAGTTTCTATTTTCTCTGTTTCCTCCAGTATAGTGGGAAACTCGGTATGTTCCGTCTCATCGAAGCCGTCGTAGCTGATGCAGAGAACGCGATAGCTGTCCGCCAGCAGCGGAATGACCCGTCCAAAATTGCCCTTCCAGTGGCAGCAGGTGCCGGGAAGCAGCAGGATAACCGGCGCGTTTTCCGCGCCGAAGGAATAAACTTTCATCTTCCCACCCCTTTCAGGAATCAGGCTTGCGTTCCATGGTTTTCCTCCATGTTTCAATCATCATACGACCGTTTCCGGCATCATTTCTTCAAAATGTCCACGATTTTCGCAAAGTCCTCCTTTGCCTCCTTGAAGATCGGCAGCATACAGTAGCAATGCACCATCTTCGGGCGGGCGGACACCGTATAGGGGATATTTGCCCGTTTGCAGGCTTCCTCAAAGTCCGGCAATGCACCGTAGAGCACCTCGTCGGCAGAATAGAAGAAGTGAATATCGCCTACGCCGGTAAAATCCCCCCGAGAGCCAGAGAGCATATAGTCCGGCACATTCTCGCAGCCGTGCCGCATGAACCTCTCCACCGTCACCATAAAGGCATAATCGATGGAAACATCCCTTTCATTGAGCGCCCGCATCCGCGCCCTTTCCGCATCATTCCACGGCACCTCGCCGGGGGATACGGCGACAATGTGCCTCGGCTGCGGCAGCGGCTCGGGCTGCGCATTGTTGTGCGCCGCAATGCCAAGCGCCAGCGCACCACCGGAGGAAAAGCCGCAGGTACTGACATTTCCGCCGCCGTACAGTGTAATCATTTTTCGATAACATTCGTACACCATCGCGTATGTTTCAGTAATGCAGTGTTCCATGCAGAGCGGGTAAAACGGAAACCACACATCACAGCTGGTCTCGCGGCAGAGCTTGCGCATCACAGGCAGGTCGCCCTTATCGGGGCCGATCACCATGCCGCCGCCAAAGAAATAGAGAATCGCGCGCTCGGACGGCTTCGGATGCTCTCGCACGATCAGGCAGGGAAAGCCGTTTACCGCGATCGTTTCATAATATGCCTTGCGGTCGGTGGGCGCAAAAACGCCACGATGCCGGTTCTGCTTTTCAATTTCCTTCCGCAGTGCATCCTCCGGCAAAGCAAACGCCTTTTTCGCGCCGGAGAGCTTGTATACGCTGCGTAAGATAGATGCAAAGATACTCATGATTTAGCCCCCTCATTTCCGCGCCGTAATGCAGAGCCAGCTTTTCTTTTTGTGTATCTGCACATCGTGAAAGCCCGCCTGCTCCAGATACGTCTTCAGCTCGGCATCCTTGTAGATGGTCATGCCGCCGATGATCTCCGCCCACTTCTCGTCCTTGTCCGAGTCGCCATTGCTCTCGTTGCAGATGAGAAAGGTCCCGCCAGGCTTCAGTACCCGGTAAACCTCCCGGAAGCACTGCTGCAAATCAGGCCAGAAATAGACGGTCTCAAAGGCTGTGACCGCATCGAACCAGTCGCCTGCAAAGATCATATCCGCCACGCTGCCTTGCAGAACGGTGCAGCGGCCCTCCGCTATGGCGGCCTCGTTGACCTTTTTGGATTTCTCCACACTGACGGGGGAATAGTCAATGCCCTTGACAATACCCTCTGGGCATTTTTTCAGAAGTCTCTTGATGTTCGCCCCGCCACCGCAGCCGCAGTCCAGCACCTTGGCGTCCGGAGCAAGCTCCAAAAATTGAAGTTCCCACCGGGCTACGGCGCTGTGCCCAACGTTCATCATGGCGACCATGAGCTTCCCGCCGAGACCCACGGGTTTGCGGGTGTTTTCAAAGAATGACATCTTCTACAACTCCTTTTCCAGAACGATGATCTTATTGGAAATATTCCGCACAGCGGGTAGCTTGTCCAGCAGTTTATAAATCGGTGCAAATACCGCCATGCCCTCCGTCAAGCTGTGTTCCTCCATGAATCGAAAATCCGGCAGCAGTTCGGCAAGTGCTTTCCCATTCTTGATTCCCCAGTTGAATTTTGCATTGCTTGCGTCAATGGATTTCTCCTTGAAATGCCTCACCATCGCAGGATTCATGGTTTCCACAAATATAGTGGCTTGGGAAAAACGGTTGGAAATCGCCGTGAAAATTTGCTGCACATCTTTTGCGTTCAGGTACATGGTCAGCCCCTCGATGACGATCAGCACCGGCACATTCTGCTCGCTGAGCTCACTGATTTCGCCACTCCAATCGTCCATGGCGGACATAGCGATTTGCGAAATCGTGCCGCTTTCCGGCAGAAGCTTTTCCCGCACCGCCATCGTTTCCGGCAGGTCGAGGTTATACCAATGCGCATAACCCGACATCCGATAGCAGCGGGTGTCCAGCCCGCAGGCGATGTTGACCACCACCGCGCCGGGGTGCACCCCAAGCCACGCTTTTGTCAGTCGATCCAGCACGATGGTGCGGGCAATAACGCCGCTGCGCATGGCAGTGTCCTTGTCCGCAAGGGAAAAATCGTAGTCCAGCTTCTCGACGATTTCCTCCGCTTTTGCGTCGTGGATCGCACCGCGGCCCCAGCTCTCTTTCGCCCTCGCATAAATGGTTTGCAGCATGGTCTCCGGCACGCCGGAGAGCTTGATTTTTTCTTTCATGTTATGCTTCCTCCGCTTGCAAAGCCAGAAATTTTTCCGCATACCGGCAGAACTCCTCCGGATGCACCATCACCAGCTCCGCATGGGCCATCTTGGGAATACCGTGGATGCGAGTCTGCGGAAAATAGTGCTTGATAAATTGAATGTCGCGTCTGCGGTCCTTCTTTTCGTCGTCGCCATACCAGTAGGTGATTTTTGTGCTGATTTTTGCGGGCATTTGCGGCAGTGTGTAATTGTTGGCAGACCAGAACACATTGCGAATCGTCCTGTCAGAGAAGGTTTTAAGGTACTCCGCCATATCGTCGTATTCCTTTTTGGGGTCGTGCCCTGTGGGGGTAAACCGTTCCGGCGGAAAAGCCGCTTCCAGAATCTTTCTGTTGTTTGCCGCCATTTTGAAGGACAGCACATCCCGCGCCAGCAGCAGTCTTCGCACCAGCCAGGGCAACTGGTAGGGCGTGATCCCACCATCAATGATGGCTCGGTCAATCGGGAACAGACCCAGCGCCAGCAGGCGGGTCAGGCACGCCCCGCCCATAGAGCAGCCATAGGCCCCGTCCAGTCGGGAGACGCCGCGGCTTTTCAGATATTCCGTCACTTCATCCACGGTCTGCTCCACGGAGGTAAAGTCGCCGGGATACTCCGGCTGATGGCCGTCATACACCACCTGAAAAACGTGCCATTTCCGAGAAAGCAGCGCAATGGTATCCGCAAAAGCCCATACAGGCTCTGCGGTGCAGGAAAAAAACAGCAGTGTCCGCTCATGCTCCTGTCCGTGTTCTAATATCTGCATGGTTCATCCCTCCGTCTTCACGCACTCGGCGTAAGTCAGCGGGAAGGATGCCGTCAAGACCGCGCTTTTCTGCACCGTCCAGCCGTTTTCCCGCAGGAATGCCAGATATTCCGCGCTCGTCCATTTGCTGTGCAGCGGAAAACCCGCCAGCTTCATGAAAAACGCTTTGACCCTCCCAAAGAGGGCGTTGTCCGCATGGGTAAAGGTGGGCGCCACCAACACGCCGTCGTCCCTCAGCACCCGGCGAATTTCGGAGAGAGCCTTCTCCGGCTCCGGCACGATATGCAGGGCATTGGACACGATCACCACGTCAAAACTGCCGTCGGCGTAGGGAAGGCAAAACATATCCTGCACGGAGAAGTGCAGCTTGGAGGACCTGTTGTCCCGCTTGGCCTGCGCAATCATCTCTTCGGATGCGTCCGTCGCCTCAATGTGCGCGGCGCTGCTCACGATATTTTTGGCGATCAGCCCCGTGCCGGTGGCCAGCTCCAACACCGTTTTGTGCCGCACCACCGGACGGAGCAAGCCGTACATCTGATCATAGGCCGCCGCGTCCTTGCGCATGAAGCGGTCATACCGCCCGGCGTTTTTGTCCCAGAAATTTTGTCGTTTTTTCATTGTCCTGTCCTCACAGCAAAATGTTAGACCAATCTAACCCACATTGGCAAGGCATCGGTTAGAGGCAGCTAACCTTGGTTCTTATGAAAAGCCGCATCGCTGCGGCCTTTGGCGCTTATGAAAACAGCTCCCGGCAGGCGCCGCGCACCAGCGTTTCCAGCACCTGCGGATAGCGCGCCCCGATCTGCTCCTGATGGGAGACAGTCAAGATCAAACCCCGCACTGTCGCGGCGGCCAGCGCCATGCCGCCCTTCGGCTGCAAGCCGCCCGCTTCCAGCAGCGCGCGGATGTGGGTCTCATCGTCGTGGTAGTGCGCGGTTTTCACTTCCTCCGGCAGCCTGCGCAGGAGAAAATCCGCGTCATTTTCGATGAACAAGAAGGCCTTCGTCTCGGCCAGCCACCGGCACGCCGCCAGGATCGCCGCCGCCGCGCGGTCCGCCGGAGGTAGGGACTCGTTTTCCTGCAAGGTCTTCTGCGCCGCCGCATAACCCTCCGTGTGGATGTCCTCCAGCACGGCGAAAAACAGCAGCTCCTTGGAATCAAAGAATTTATAAAACGATCCCTTGGATATCCCAACGGCATTTGTCAGCTGCTCCACGGAGGTTTTCCGCATCCCGATGGTAATGCCGCAGCGCCGGGCCTCGCGGATTAGGTCTTTGCGAATCGTCTCATTCTGTTCGTCTGTAAAAGCCACTGCGCACGCTCCTTGAATTTATGACCGTTTTCAAACTTTCGGTCATATAATAGCAGAAATCCATTCCGGTGTCAAGCTTTTGAAAGAGTACTCTATCCCTTAAAGATTTAGACGAACGGTAGTGGCAAGCAGGGCAAGTGTTTATACAAACTCTTGCAAAAGCGGGAATCCAGCAAACGCTGGACTCCCGCTTCGCTTGTTGGTGGAAATCTTCCCCCAAGCCCCCAGAACACATATCGCAGGGCGATATGGCAGCGCACCTTCGGTGCTTCACGCAGGACGCTCAACGCTCGTCCTGCTCTTTTCTTTTCTGCGTCTGCGGCTCCTGCGGCGCAAGATACGGACGCAGATTCTCCTGATGAACCAGGATCTCTTTGAGCTTCCTCTGTTCCTCACAGTACGCGGCATAAAGCGATTTTTTCTCTGCCAGCACTTGGCTGTACTCAGCATCAAGCGCCTTTTTCGATGGCAGCTTTTTAAGCCCAAGCTCATTGAACGCACGCTTGGAGGCCCGGTGCGTTTCAATCTCTTGCAAATGCTCCTCCAGAAACTTTTTGGAATACCCGGAGGCTTTGTACTGCTGAAAGGCCTCCCTTGTATGCGCATAATTGAGTATGTGCCGCCGCAGGATGTCGATCTCCTCCAGCCGCTTCTGTGCCGCAGCCATCTGACCGGACAGCGCACGACTGCGGGCACTCATCTCATCCGCTGCCTGTGCAAGTTTTTCATAGCTGCCGTCATAGTTGGTTTGCAGATACAAAAGAGATTTTGACGCAGCATTGCTGTTAAAATTGGTCGCCCAACGCTCATAGGCAATACCCTTGTCCCTGGCACGGACGGTTTCCAGATCAATGACCCGCTGGATGTTTTCGGACAGGCCGGTGCTTCTTTTCTTGCGCGGCCGGTGCTGCTTCTGTCCGGCAATCACCGCGCGGATATCGTCCTCGGTGTAGCCGTCCTTCAAGGAGTCCAGACGGATTGCTTTCTGTCCCTCCTTGCAGAGCGCCAGCTGCTTTCCGGGCTTTGCAATGTACCCATCCTGCCGGATCAATTCCAGAAAAGCGTCAAAGGTGTGCGGGTGCCGGGACAGCGCTGCATCAATGGCAATCCGCAGCTGCTCCCGGTTGGAGGGCTTGGCACGATTGCCAAGCCACTTGCCGTAATGCGTATGCGCATACCGTGTCGGCTGCTGCACAACAGAGAGCTGATGAGCGATGCAAAGCAGATCACTGAGTCTTGACACAGCGCGCCAGGAACCGCGAAAATCCCGGAATTTGTGCTTGCAGTCCAGCGTGGTGGAGTTCCAAATGATATGGTTGTGGATATGCTTTTTGTCGGTATGGGTGCAGACGATAAAGGCATGCTTGCCTTTCAGAAAGCGGGTGGCAAATTCATAGCCCACCTTATGTGCTTCCTCCGGCGTGATCTCACCGGGCTTGAAGGACTGGCGCACCTGATAGGCAATCACATCGTTGTCCTGCTTCCGACCGGTGAGCTGCAAATACTCGCGCTTGGAAAGCAGGAACTCTGCGTCTACGGTGTGCGCGTCACAGGCATAGGCCGTCACCAGCTCACCGCCGTCCGTTTTGTCCGGGTTCATGCCGTAATCCGTCCGGTCCTTCAGCGTCTGCGCAATCGTCTTGCCCTTGTTGGTGTGCATTGCGATGATGCGGGTCGTGGCCATGCGCCGTACTCCCTCCTGAATCAATTTCTGAAACAAAAACGCGGGACAGTTCCATTGGAACCATCCCGCGCTGTGTTATGTGATTGTATCAGTACACCCCGTCCTGAATGGCGTACCGCAGCTGTTGGAGCTTGCCGATCAGCCACGCTGCCAGCATCGGCAGGCCAAGAGGGCTGACCAGAAACGCAAAGATCAGCACGATGATGCCGTTTGTGCGATTGACGGCAAAGAAGATGATTGCGCCAAGAATGGCGAATACCGTCCCGGCCAATCCGAAGATGCCGGAGGCCACCGTCAGAAGAAATGCGGAGAAATGGATGAGCAGGATCAGCACCAGCATGAGCGGCGCAAGTATGATCCGCAGCAGATTTTTCAGGAACATTCCCATAGTGACACCTCCATCTTTTTTCTCAGTATAACATCCCGGGGAAAATCATACAAGGATGTCGAATCAGATTGTTTGATGGAACATACGCTCCATCAGGAGATTGCCGCCAGTCGGGTAAGGATGCGGTTCGCCGTGTGCCAGAGCTGTTCCTGCCGTTGGAGCATATCCTCCATATCTGCGGCATAAAAGCGGCCTGTTTCGTTCAGCCGCCGCGCGATCTGGTTGAGGTTATTCCCGGAACGCCGCAGTAGCGAGATCATCTCCCGCAGCTCTGGCAAATCCAGCTTGAGAATGTAGCCGTCAATGGCCATTTTGCGCAGGTACGCGCTGAGATTATCAGTGCCGACCTGCGCCATCTTCTCCCGAATCTGCTGCTGTTCTTTTTCGGACACCCAGAAGATGATCTGCACGTTGCGCTTTCTGCTCATCGCTGCTGCTCCTGTTTTTTCTGCGGCACATCCTTTTGTGCCGTCTCCAAGGGCTGACGCAGCTTGTCCCGCACGGACGGCTTTCTCTCCTTGGGAGAACGCAAAGACAGGTTCCGGCTTTCATCCTTTTCCAGCATCGCAAACACTCCCTTTTGTCCCTTCACAGTTGTGAGGGCAAGCGAGTCCGGCAGCCACTTTTGCAGTTCCTCGGTATCCTTTGTGGAAGCGCGCAGCATAAAATCCGGCGAGAGCTGCGCCATGAAATGCGTCTTGCTGGGGCTGTTCGGCTCACGGAGCGATTGCAGCTTCTCGCAGATGCGGTGGGCTTCATTGGCAATCTCAAGAGACGTCAGAGGCTGCGTCAGCTGAAACGCGCGACGGACCTGCCGCACAAAAATGTCCACAAGTCCCGGATGGCTGCGATCTACCACATAGTCCAAGCGGCGGTTCCGGCCACCGCTCACATCCTCAAACACTGGAATCGTTTTGGCCCATTCCTTATTGTCTCTGGAAATGCGCCCATCATGGTCTTTTTCCCGGACGGTATTGGCCAACACAAACATGGTCCGGTCAAAGCCAAACAGATCCACGACCTGCTGTGCAGCCGCATCCGGCAGGACGTTGTTCTGGTAGTTTTCCGCAATCGCGTTCTCAATGGCAACCTCGCAGTCGATGTTGGCCCGGTGGGAGGCCCGGTACTGCTCCAGTTCGCCATGCTCACGGGCATAGGACGCAGGATACGGATAGACAGGAATCTTCTGATACTCCTCCCGCTGCTGCCGCAGCAGCTCACCGGCGCGGCTTTCCATACAGTCGCGCACCACGTCCATGTAGTCTGTCTCCCGGTGCTCAAACTCGGAAAAGATGTCCTGAAGCGGCGAGGGCGAGGACAGCAGAATCCGCGCCTGCGCAGATTCCAGATCATTGCATTCCAGCGCCATCAGAATATCCTCCCGCACACTGTATTCGTAGGTGTGGTTGAGGATTTCCTCCGGGGGCTGACTTAACAGCCAGTCCCGGAAGTTCTCCTGCTCCGCAAACATTTTCTTATACAACGCTGTATTCAGTTCTTCGTTGATGGTCATGCTCTCATACCTCCAATTCCTTTTGCTTCGGCTTCTGCGTATGCTGCTCCGGCAGCGGCGCGCGCAGCTTTTCCAGCACGGAAGGACGCACGTTGGATTTCGCCACCACCGGCGTTTCCTCCGCCAGCTGCTCCATGGGCGTGCGGTCGTCAATGTTCAGTTCCGCATTCAGCTCTGCCAATCGCGCGGATTTATCACGCAGCTCGGTCTCCTGCGGAAACGGCTTTCCCAGTTCTGCTTTTGCCGCGTCAATCTGCGCATATAGATTTTCCGTGCGGGCTTTCTGGGCGGTCAAGCGCTCCGGCATATTGTTCAGTACATTATCAATCCGGACGAGGTTGCCGCGAGCATCCTTGCCCAGCTCTACCCGGTGGCTCATCTGGCCTTTGAGGGTCAGAATATATTCTCTGCCGAAATTCTCCACAGTCAAAGACATAGCAAAGCCGCGATAGCTGCCGATGGGAACCGGCTCCAATCCCTTTGCATCCTTGAACGCCTCCAGAATGGCGGCACCGGCATTATCCTTGTCGGTGAGAAAATCGCCCCTGACCTCCATCCCGGCGAAACTGTCCTTCGGGTGCGGATGCAGCGCCAGCGTTTTCATATCTGCCTCAAGGCCAGATATAATGCCCTTGGCCTGCTCGATCTGCTCCGGGAAATAGCGCAGAATATTGTCCTCTAAGCGATACTGCTGGCTCTGGTGGTTGGCTTTCATCAGCTTCAGTCTCGCAACGTCCACATCCAAATCCATCTTCTCCTTGATGCGTTCATCTCCGGCACACAGCGCCTTGATTTCCGCATAGGAAAGCGCCGTTTCGTCGATATCCTCGCAGGAGCGCACCGGCGATTTGGAGGTCATAATCTGAGAGATAAATTTCTGCTTATTCTCCACCGTCTGCCAGAGATAAGAGAAATTCACTTCAACCAGCATATAGCCCGCCGCGCAGAGCAAAACCAGAAAGGCCAAAATCAGGAGTTTGCGCCGGTTGGCGCGTATGGCAACCGTGTTCACTGGTCTGCACCTCCCTTCAGGTTGGGCATGGTGGAGCAGCAGCTTGTTCCGGCGCCGCCCAGACGGATGGCCTTGCGGCCATGCTTGAGCCGGTAAAACAGCAGGGCGATGAAAATGAGGCTTCCCAGGATGCCCACGATCAGTTCGATGGGCAGCTCGTAGGGGGCAATCACCACCCGGCCGATCATGTCGCACACCAGCACGAAGATTGCGCCAAACAGGGCGGTGTCCACCAGCGTGCCCCGAATCTTGTCGCCCTTGTACATGGCTACCACATTGGGCACGATCAGGCCGATGTAGGAGATGGAGCCGACCACCACCACGATGGAGGCAGTGATCATGGCGGCAATGGTGAGGCCGGAGAAGAGCACCAGATTGTACGGGACCCCCAGGTTCTTGGAAAAATCCTTGCCCAGCCCCACGATGTTGAAGTGGTTGGCAAAGAAAAAGGCCAGAATGACCAGCGGCACCGTCAGCCAGACGATCTCATACCGGCCCTTCAGCACCAGGGAAAAGTGGCCCACCAGCCAGGAGGACAGGGCCTGGGTCATCTCGTACTTGTACGCCAGATAGTTGGTAATGCCGCCGATGACATTGCCGAACATAATGCCCACCAACGGAACCATAACCACATCCTTGAACTGGATGCGCTGAATGAACCAAACGAAGATCCAAGTGCCCAGAATTGCTGTGGCAAAGGCGAAGATGGCACGGCTCCACAGGGTGGAGGCCGGCATAAACAGGAGCGCCAGCAAGATGCCGAACTGGGCCGAGGAGATGGTGGCCCCGGTGGTTGGGGACACGAATTTGTTGCTGCACAACTGCTGCATGATAAGCCCTGCTACGCTCATGCCGATTCCAGTACACAGGATGGCCAGTAGGCGCGGCAGCCGGGAGATCAGGAAGACCTCCATCTGCTCGAAGTTTCCTGCCAGCAGCTCTGCCGGCGTCAGGTCAATCACGCCCACAAACAGCGAACAGCAGGACAAGACAAGTAACAGAACAGAAAGAACGATGGTAGATCGATATGCTCTGATAGTATCTTCCCCTTTCTTCTTGCGGTTAGCCATAGCTAACCGCTGTGTATAAAAGAATGCGCAGCGGCGATTGGACTTACCGTGCATCACACACTGCGCATCGTAAGTGTATTATAGCACATGGAGTTAGCCATGTGCAACCGCGCAAAAAGCACAAGCTACCAAGCGGAAAGAAATCTTTTTTTATCCATTCTACAAATTGTTGCCCCGAGTGGACTGCGTCTGAGTAGTCAGCCGGCTCATGCTCCGCAGGCTGACGCCCAGGGTGGAGAAATTGTGCAGCGTGGCGGAGGTGGCTGGCGGCAGGACTCCGGCTACGCCCAGAGCGATCAGGGCGCCGTTGAAGCCGATGACGAAGCGGTAGTTGGAATGGATGCGCGCCATCAGCGCCATGGCGATCCGGCGCAGCTCTACCAGTTCCCAGAGACTGTCGGCAGCGATGGTGATGTCCGCGATCTCCCGGGCAATGGCGGCACCGTCGCTGATGGCGATGCCCGCGTCCGCCTCGGACAGGGCCGGCGAGTCGTTGATGCCGTCGCCCACCATCAGGACAGTATGCCCCTCCCGGCGGAGCCGGGCCACATACTCCGCTTTGTCCGCCGGAAGGACTCCAGCGCGGAAATCGTCCACTCCCACCTGGGCGGCAATGGCTGCGGCGGTACGGTAACTGTCTCCGGTAAGCATGACGGTACTGGTGATCCCCAGGGCGCGGAGGGCGGATAGGACTTCCTTCGCCTCCTCCCGCAGCGGGTCGGAGATGCAGATCACAGCGGCAAGCTGTCCCCCCACCGCCAGATACAGGTGGGAATACTCCGGCGGCAGGGCGTCAAAGCGTTCCTGCTCGCCCTCCGGAATGATGCAGCCCTCATCCTCAAAGACAAAGTGGGCGCTGCCGATGAGGACTCGCTCCTCATCGACGGTGCTGGCGATCCCGTGGGCCACCAGATACTCCACCTTGGAGTGGTACTCCTCGTGACGCAGGCCCCGGCGTTTGGCCTCCTCCACCACGGCGTTGGCCATGGAATGAGGGAAGTGCTCCTCCAGGCAGGCGGCCAGCCGCAGCATTTCAGCTTCCTCTTTGCCGCCGAAGGGCACCACCTGAGCTACCCGGGGGCAGGCGTGGGTCAGGGTGCCGGTCTTGTCAAAGACGATGGTATCGGCGGCGGCCACGGCCTCCAGAAATTTGCCGCCCTTGACGGTGATGTGGGCGCGTCCCGCCTCCCGCATGGCGGAGAGGACGGCCAGAGGCATGGCCAGCTTCAGCGCACAGGAGAAGTCCACCATCAGTACCGACAGAGCCCGTGTCACATTCCGAGTAAGGGCAAAACTCAGCAGGCTCCCGGCAAAGGTATAGGGCACCAGCTTGTCCGCCAGATTGGCGGCCTTGCTCTCAGCCTCCGACTTCATCTGCTCCGACTGCTCGATCATGTGGACGATCTGGTCATAGCGGCTCTGGCCGGAGGCTTGCTTCACTTCCAGCACACATTCGCCCTCCTCTACCACAGTGCCGGCATAGACCGCGCCGCCGGGGCGCTTGGGTACCGGGATGGACTCTCCGGTGAGGGACGCCTGATTGACGGTGACCTCCCCCTCCAGAACCAGACCATCCACGGGGATGATACCGCCGGCACGAACCACCACGGCGTCCCCCGGCTGGATCTGGGACACGGGGACCAGTACCTCGCCCTGGGCTGTGCGCAGCCAGACCCGATCCACATTTAAGGACATACACCGAGCCAGATCCGCCACGGATTTCTTTCGGGTCCACTCCTCCAGCAGCTCACCCACCTCCAGCAGGAACATGACGGTGCCGGCGGTATCAAAGTCGCCCCGGAACGCCGAGATGGAAATGGACAGGGCATCCAACAGCTCCACCTTGATGCGGTGGCATAACAGGCAGCGCAGTCCCCGGCGTACAAAGGGAACCATGTGCCAGAGTATGCGGGCAAGGCGCAGTGGAGGTGGTAGAAACAGGGTGCAGGCGGCCTTGCACACCACCTTTGCCACCAGCTTCTCCTCAAATTCCCGGTTTAGCGCCCGGCTGCTGTGGGCGGGCAGCGCGGTGGTCTGCTCCGCCTCCTGCCAAGAAAAATGCCGAATTTCGTTCAGCACGGCTTGGCGAGTCCCGTCGTAGTACAGGATGACGCAGCAGGTGCGCTCGTGGACGGTGACCTGCCGGCACCAGGACTTTCCCTGAATCCATGCCTCCAGCAGATCCGCCTGAGCGAGTGTCATCTGTTTTTGCCGCAGCCGGAACCGGATGCGCCCCCGGCTTTCGTGCAATATGGTTGCGTTCATAGGTTCCTCCTTCACGAAAAGAGGGAGCCGCTGGCGGCTCCCTCTGGGTCAATCAGGCTTCTTCGCTCTCCAGATTGGCAGCGGCGGCTTCCTCCGCTTCCTTCGCAGCCCGGTCCTCATTCAGCTCCTTGGCGGAGGCCAGAATGTCCGCGGCGTTTTCCTGCACCGTGGTCACAGTCCCCATGACCGAGTCCTTCATCCGCAGGCCGGCGGCCGTGACATGGACATAGGCTTTCTTGGCGTCCTTGCTGGACAGCAGCTTGATGCCAAAAGAACCAAACAACGCACCACCCGCAAAGCAGGCAAGTTTCGTATAAACGCTCATTGTGATCCTTCCTTTCCCTTATTTCCGTTTGTAGCCGGTGACCATGACCATAATCATGCAGATCACAGCGCCCCACGCCCAAAAACGATGCTGTTTCATCGCTGTCACTCCTTTGAATGCTTTAGAATGTCTGATTATTGTAGCAGAAAAGGTGGGTATTTGTCGCTGTCAAAACGGACGCAGAGTTGCGGTTTCCGACATTTTTCTGTACTGGCCGGGGGTCATGCCATACTCCCGCTTGAACACTGCGTTGAACTGGCTCATACCCTCATACCCCACAGCCTGCGCAATTTGCTGAATGGGCATCCGGGTGGTGCAGATCAGCTCCTGTGCCCGACGGAGGCGCTGTTGAACCAAAAAGCTGTGAATCGGCATGCCATAGGCGCGGCGGAAACCTTCTTTCAAGAAGGTCGGGGAAAGGGAAAACTGTTTGCAGAGGAACGCAATGGTGAGCTTATCAGACAGATGCGTCTGGATGTATACCTTGACTTCCAACAGACTGTGGGATACTGGGCAGCCTGAGCCGGAGAAAGATTCGTCCGATTCAGATACCTCGGTGCAGAGTAGATACAGCAGTTCCACCGACTTGAAAACACAGTAGCGTTCCTGCTCCTGCTCGGACAGATAGCGAACCGTTTCAAAAAATGACTGCGTCCAAGGTGTGCCGCACAGGGCCATGCAGCCGTTCCTCGCCGTCATCTTCTCCTTGACGATCCTGGTGTCCAACCTCATCCCCAGGGTGGAGCAGACCGTCACAAGGCTTTCTTTTGCGGCTTTGGCGTCTACGGCGATCAAAATGCCGCCCAGATTTCCGCTATACTGACACGAGCGGAGAGCGGAGCTGTCGGAGAGGAGGAAGATGGCCGGAGCCTCCACCGTGTAGGAAGTACCCTGCAACGCTCGGACAGTAAGGCGGCCGGTCAGGCAGAACAGCACTTCAAACTGGAGCGGTGCGCCGCACACTGGGATAGGTCGCAGAGGTTCCTGCTCCGGCAAGGAAAAGCGGCAGATCTCCACCCCCGGCATACCGTGGCCCCAACGGCCCGTGCCGGAGCCCTGCCTCAATAAGTATTCTTTCAGCATGATTTCTCACGACCTGTTTCTCTGAGTTCGAAATTGGTTTCGCCTATGCTGGCTGGGGATACAGAGAGAAGGCAGGAGACGAGATCCTCCTGCCTTCTGCGGTGTTTTTGTCAGGCCAGAGATGCGCCCAGCTCGCGGCAGGCTGCCAGAGCGTCATCGTCCGGAGCCTCGTTGCAGATCACGCTCTCACAGGCCAGATTGGCGCCGTCGTCGTTGCAGCGGGACTCCCAGCTGCGCATCCATTCGCCGTCCCCCCAGCCGTAGGAGCCGAACAGAGCAATATTCTTCCCGCTCAGCCTGCCCTCACAGGCGGTGAACATAGGCTCGAACTCGCTCTCCTCCAGCTGCTCCGACCCCATGGAGGGGCAGCCGAAAGCGATGGCGGAATACTCGCCGACCTGCTCCGGTGAGAACTCTGCGGCGGTGATCACAGATACCTCGGCGCCCTTGCCTTTGGCGCCTTCGGCTACCGCCATGGCCATGGCCTCGGTGTTTCCCGTGCCGCTCCAATACACAACTGCAACTTTACTCATAAGACTTTAGCGACCTTTCTTTCTGGATTTGTTATGGTAGAAACATCAACCAGCCACGGTGAGCTGCTCGATGGATTTCCCTTGCTGCCACTGCCGGGAGTAGATTTTGCTGCACATCTCGTATTTTTCAAAGATGCTTCTGGCGGCCTGTTCGTCGCCGTAGACCTTCCAGCAGCCCACGCACTTGTGATTGCACGCCCGATTGCAGATAAAGCCCAGCACATCCTCCGGTGGATAGCTCAAAAACAGGCCGATTTCATGGGGGAATTCCCCCTCGCTCCGGAGCCGGTGGATCAGGTGAACCACACAGCCATTGGGGTTTTCCGGCACATAGCCGTATTTCAGAAGCAAGGCTCTGGCGCGGTGATCGGTCAGATCGCTCTCCAGCGCATTGGGCCGGTAGGCGTAAATCAAAGCGCGGCCTTTGCAAACCCGGAGCGGCAGAACGCGGATGCCCTTGGGCACCAGTTTCTTGTTCAGCCGGCATAAGTCTCTCGTCAGATCTTTCCGGCTGGGGCAGGCGCAGGAAAAGAGGTTTCCCGTCTTGATCCCGGCCAGGGTGGGAGAACAGTGACGAATCAGCAGATCCTCTGACATAGGCGTTTCCCTCACAAAATCATGTCCAGATGCGGACAGTGCGGTGAAATGTGGAATACTGACAATTTAAGGCGGTTAGCAGCAGCTAACCGATGCACCGAAAATATGGCCACCGCTTTTTGGTTAGTGATGGCTAACTAATGCAATTATATATAGGACTCGTTCGCTTGTCAAGAGGACGGATGGATTTTGCAAACAGAAAAAATGGCGCTTGTCGGACGCCTGTGTTATAATAAGCAAAACGCCCGTTTTTTGGAGGTTCCTATGGCGATTCACGAGTCTGGCCAGATGTATCTGGAAACCATCTATATTCTTTCGCAGAACAGCACCTTTGTTCGAGCTATCGATGTGGGAGAGCAGTTGGGCTTTACCAAGCCCAGTGTCAGCAGAGCCATGTCCATTCTGAAAAAGGACGGATATGTGAATGTGGATGCTGACGGAGCAATTACCCTGACGGAGACCGGGCTTGCCATTGCTAAGACGATGTACACCCGCCACACGGTGTTGAGCCAGATGCTGATGGAATTGGGCGTGGACGAGGAGACTGCGACCGAAGATGCCTGCCGGATCGAGCATGTGATCAGCGAAAAATCCTTTGCGGCTGTGCAGGCGCACTTGGAGCAGGTAACGAAAATGCGGGAAGATGCGCACGGGCAATGAGGCTATGCAAATTTGGCGGACTTTGCTATCGAGCGGCAACGCGATAAGTGAATACCTGCCATTTGGCACGGGATATCAAATGAGGTGGAGCCTTGATATGGCCTCCACCTCATTTTTATGTGATCTGCGCTTTTAAATCAGGAGCGACCTGCTGTGTAAGTTCACCGCCAAGCGTACCTGCTCCATAGCTCCAAACGCTTACGGCAGCTCATCCTTATGTGTCTGCTGGCTTTTCAAAACCTTTCGGGCGGCTTTTTTGATTTTATGGCACACGCTAAAAATAGCGATGCAAAACAGCAGAGCCACTAATCCATATCCAAACGACTGCATTGCCGTGTTCATATTCACGCCTCTTTTCTGACCGCTGCCACCAACGAACTCAACCGAACAATCCTCTTTTTTTGTACGGCTCCTTCTGGATCGTGCCGACCTCATACCCTGTGCTGCGAATAGCATTCATAAGAGCCTCCGTGTCCAGCTCTGTTTCAGAGAGGATTACAGTCTGGTTTTTGCTGCGGGAGGAGTTTACCTTTTTGACCGGGCAGGCTTTGCGTACGGCGTCATTGACATGAGCCTCGCACATCCCGCACATCATTCCGTTGACTTCCACTGTGTACTTCCACATGTTCTCTCACTCCTTCTTGACTTTTGGATCATCGAGCTGCGCGGACCGGACGGTGGTCTGCCGTGCCGCAGTCCGTTCATCCGGGATCTTCCTGGCTATCAGACAGCACAGCGGCACCAACGAACTTCCGAGAAGCTGATGGCGAACGATGGAATAGCCGCACTCGGACAGGTATGCCATCAGCTCCCCGGCAGTCCAGACATGGTACACCCGAAAGCCGGACAGCCCCATGAACCAGAGCCGGAGTCTGGCGCTTCGACTTTTGCCCCAGACAAAGGTTGGGGCGAACAGCCATCCCCCTGGCTTCAGAACCCGCCAGGCTTCCGCCAGAGCTTTTTCCGGGTGAGGCATGACATGGAGGGCGTTGGAGATCACAACCGCATCGAAGCTCTCCGGGCCGTAGGGCAGCTGGGTAGCGTCCTGGACGGAGAAATGGAGCCGGGACGAGTGCACCTGCTTTTTGGCCTGACGGATCATTTCAGCTGAAAAGTCGGTTGCCTCCCAGCTCCGGACACATGGAGACAGCGGCACGGACAGCTGGCCTGTTCCGCAGGCCAACTCCAGCACATCCATGTCCCGTTTCAGAAAAGGGCGCATTGCTTTGCATATCTGCTGATAGGTTGCCTGGGAGCGGCGCATGAAACCGGAGTAATGCCGTGAAAACCGCTCCCAAAACTGCTTGTTGTCATCCATACAATATGGTCACCTCAATGATGGTTAGCGATTGCTAACTACATCATACTCTTTGTCGCACGAAATTGCAAGATGCCGCCATATTGGTTTTGCATGTTCTCTGGGATAAATCAAGGGAAGAAGCGAGAACGAAGAATGACCGGGATACATCTCCCGGCCATTCTTTCCGTTTCGTTCGGCTCACTGTGTTTACCGGCACCAGCCGGTGGGATTGGAGCGGGCGGTGATGAAGCGGCGGTAAATGCCCTCCTCCGCCATAAGTTTGTCGTGGTCGCCGGCCTGAACGATGCGCCCCTGGTCGATAACCAGGATCTCATCGGCGTGGCGAATGGTATTGAGCCGGTGGGCAATGACCAGCAGGGTCTTGCCCCGGCACAGTTGGGTGATGGCCTCCTGGATGTAGCTCTCATTGTCGGCGTCCACGCTGGCAGTGGCCTCATCCAGAATGACGATGGGAGCATCCTTCAGAATGCAGCGGGCAATGGAGATCCGCTGCCGCTCTCCGCCGGATAGGCTGGCTCCACCTTCGCCGATAACAGTGTCAAAGCCGTCGGGCAGTTCCATGATGAAGTCATAGCATCGGGCTTTCCTGGCTGCCTCATAGACCTCCTCCCGTGTGGCGTCTGTCCGTCCCATGGCGATATTGTTATAGACGGTATCCTGGAAAAGATAGACCCGCTGGAACACCATGGAGATCTGATCCATCAGATCAGAGAGAGGAATATCACGGATGTCCCTGCCCCGTACCAGAACCTGCCCCTGTTTCACATCCCAGAACCGGGAAAGCAGGTTGGCTACCGTACTCTTGCCGCCGCCAGAGGGCCCCACCAGGGCCAGCATCCGGTTTTTCTCCAGTGTGAAAGAGACATCATGCAGTACCTCTTTCTCCCCGTAGGCGAAGGTGACATTTCGGAACTCCACCTCCGGGGCACCGCCGGCTTTGGGTAAGGTCTCCCGGCCCCGGTCAGGTAGTTCTGGCTGGGCCAGTACCGCCTCGATCCGGTCCATGCAGGCGTTCATCACCGTCAGGCGGGTGGCTTGACTATAGAGCGCTTTAATGGGGCCGAAGAGGTCAAAGACGAAGAGCAAGACACCCAGCAGAAAGGTGATGGAGAGCTGCCCACGGCCATAGAGCCAGAGTGACAGGGGGATTATCAGCACCGAGCCCAGACCGCACACCAGATAGAGGGCCCGCATCCAGGGAGCCTGGCTCTCCTCGAACTCGATGCTGACCTTGCGGCTCCGGGCGAAATTTTCGGTGAGTTGCTCGGAACGCTCTCCCAGCAGGTTGAAGGTCTTGGCAATACCAATGCCCTCCACATAGTCCAGCACTGCCCGTGTGAGAGCCTCGCTCTGCTCCTGTCGGACATCAGAGTGAGCCAGGGTGCTCCCCAGGGAAGCGCGGCCCAGCTGCCAAATGATCCCTACCACCACCAAGGCGGCCAGTCCCAGCCAGGGATTCAGGAAGGCCAGCCACAGCACAAGAATGGCTTGGGCAAAGGTATAGCTCATCATGTTGGCAATGTCGTGCATACAGTTCTCCTCAATGAACACCATGTCGGTGGACAGAACGGAACTGATTTTGCCGATGTTGCCCTCTGTGAAATAGCCCATGGGCAGGCGGCGCAGATGCCGTCCCAGCTCCATGCGCAGATCGGCGAATACCATATAGCCCGCCGCGGCCTGGAGCCGGTCGGCGATGTTCTGGCACAGGCACTCCAGCAGAACGCAGCCCACCGTGCCCACCGCCAGCCACAGGCACAGCCGTGCCGTCATGGTTCCCTGGAGAAAAGCGCTCAGGGCCAGGAAGGACAGACCGATGGGGGCCTTGGACAGCATGGCCTTCAGGAACGCAAAGACAAAGGCCAGCTTGATCCGCCCCTGATAGGGGCCGGATACGGACAGGATTCGTTTCATCAGCGCGATCATGCCTCGTCGCCTCCTTTCTCCGCAGAGACACGCCAGGCAGCGGCTCCCTCGGCAGCCCGCCACAGTTTTTCATAGGCGGGGCAAGTCTTTCGCAATGTATCGTGGCGGCCAATCCCTGCCACATTGCCCTGATCCAGCACCACGATCTGATCGGCACCTGCAATGGACTGAAGCCGGTGGGCGATGACGATGACCGTCTTGCCCCGGATCACCTCGGCAATGGCGGCGTTCATTTTCTCCTCATTCTCCGGGTCCAAAAAAGCGGTGGCCTCATCCAGCACCACGATGGGAGCGTCCTTCAAAATCGCCCGGGCCAGGGCGATCCGCTGCCGCTCCCCGCCGGAAAGCCCTTTGCCGCCATCGCCGGCCATGGTATAGATTCCTTTTTCCAGCCGTTTCAGAAACTCTCCGCATTGAGCCCGTTCCGCCGCCGCCAGCACCTCCTCGTCGGTGGCGCCGGGTCTTCCCAGCCGGATGTTCTCCAACAGGCTGGTGTTGAACAGGAACTGCTCCTGCGCGACGAAGGAGATCTGCTCATTCAGAGAGGCGAGGGACATCTCTCGCAGGTCTTGCCCCCCCAGCGTGATGCGTCCGTCCGTCACATCGTAAAAGTGGACCAGCAGCTTGGCAAGGGTCGACTTCCCGCTGCCGGATTCTCCCACCAAAGCAGTGAGGCTCCCCTGTGGGACAGAGAAGGAGATGCCGTGGAGGACTTCGTCCTTTTCATAAGAAAACCGCACATTCTCAAAGCGGATCTGCAAATCGTTTCCGTTGAAATCCGTTTTTCCTTCTTTCAGGGGCGGAATATTGAACAGAGATTCCATTTGGTCAATCTTGTAGCTCAGCTGGGGCAGCACCGACATAAAGTTCATGGCTCGGATCAGAGGCGGTCCCACGGAAAAAGACATGCACAATACCAGCGCGTAATCCGGCAAGGTGGAGGCGCCGGTGAGTACCAGATAGCCGCCGGCTGGCAGCAGCACCAGCGCCACGCAGGGCAAAATGCTGGTGTAGAGGGCCATCCACAGCCAGCAGGCCCGGAACCAATCCAGAGTAAAATCACGGTAGTTTTTTACATCGGTCTCAAAGCGGTGATATGACTCTCCGTCCCGGTTGAAGACTTTCACGACTTCCATGCCGTTGATGTACTCCACGATGGTGTTGTTCATTTTCTGCCCGGCGGCGTAGTAGTCTCCCATCTTGCTCATGCCGGAGCGGTACATCATGCCCATGGCCAGCACGCCCAGCGGAAGGGAGCAGAGGGAAAGCAGACCCAGCTTCCAGTCCGTGAGGAACATGGCCGCAAATACCACCACCGGCACCGCCAGATTGGACAGCCCTTCCGGCAGGGCGTGGGCCAGCAGAAGTTCCATGCTCTCAATGTCGTCAATGAACATCTTCTTCCAGACTCCAACGCCCTTCTCCTGGATCGCGCCCAGGGGCTGCTTTTCCAGCTTGCTCTGGAGATGGAGCCGGAGGTTTTCCAAAGTATGATAGGCGGAGCGATGAGACAGAGCCAGCCCCTCCACATAGAGAAGGCCGTAGAGGACCATGCACAGAGCCATGGCCCCGGCGTTGAACAGGGTTTCCTCCAATGTGAGACTGCCCCCAGTCAGCAGGGGTCTCAGCAGGCGGTAGAGGAAGAAATAGGGCAGCACGCTCATGGCCACGCCGGCCACCAGTACCAGAATGGAGGCATAAGTCGTCTTCCGGTGGCGTCCAGTGTAGCGCAGGACTTTTTGAAACACAGTATCACTCCTTTTTAGTTAGTTATTGCTAACTTGTTAGCGAGAAAAAAGCCTCCGCAGAGGCGTTTTTTCATCCCTTGGGGAATCCCAGGGCAGCGTACCAGTCAAAGAGACGGCAGACCAAAGTGCAGTGGCGTTGGATCTCCGGCCAGGCGAAGGCGTGGATAAAGGGCTCGTAAATGGTGGTCCAGAAGGCGGACAGGACTACATGGAGCTCCTCCTGCGTCATATCCACAGTACACAAGCCCCGGCGTCTGGCCTCGGCGTAGTAGGTCCAGGTGCCTTCCGTCATTTTCTCCACCCAGTCGTGCTGGAAGTTGGCGTAAGCGGTGCCCTCCGCTCCGGTGAGCAGCAGCACAAAGCCATCCCGCCGCTCATTGAGAAAGCGGAACCACCACAGCATGTATTCCTCATCCATATACCACGCCCGGATCAGGTCTTCGTCGGAGAGGGCGGATGCCGGCACCGCCGTCCGCTCCTCATAAACAGCATCCAAATCCGCCACCGTATCCGCCACCACAGCGCGAAACAGCTCCTCTTTTCCGGCGTAACGCTTATAAAGGGCGCCGGTTGTCACCCCAGCCCGCTGGCAGATGGATTTCAGGGAAGCCTGCTCAAAGCCCAGCGTCCGAAACTCCTCTCTGGCACTGTCCATGATCCGAGGGTCGATGGAAGTATCCGGTCTTGCCATAACACCCCTCCCGACAAATGATAATTTGATTACCGATAATCTGATTATCAATATAGCATCCCTTTCTATCTCTGTCAAGGAGAAATCCTCTCTTGACAAACTCGCTTTTTGGTTGTATATTCAAAACATCGTTATGAAACACTGTTTTGAATTGCGAGGTGATACCATGGCAAAGCAGATCGAAGGGGTCTATGAAAATGTACTCCGCTGTGCCCGTCAGGAATTTTTGGAAAAAGGCTTTGCTCTGGCCTCCCTGCGGGACATCGCCAAAGCGGCGGGAACCAGCACCGGCTCCATTTATACCCGCTTTACCGACAAGGCGGGATTGTTCCGGGCCCTGGTGGAGCCTGCTGCCGGAGAGCTGAAGCGCCGTTTTTTGGAGATTCAGGAGTCTTTTCACCGGTTTGACGGCCAAACCCAGCAGGAGGAGATGGGGCGTTACACTGCCCATGCCCAGGAGGGACTGTTTGATTACATCTATGAGCACCTGTCGGAGTTTGAACTGCTGCTCCGCCGGGCCGCCGGGACGGAATATGCCCACTATATTGACGAGTTGGTGGAGATCGAAGTCAGTTACACCTACAAATACATGGAGGTCATCGGCTGTGAGAGCGTTCGCTCCGGTCAGGTCACCGAGGACTTGATCCATATCGTTACCACCGCCTACTTCAACGGAATGTTTGAGCCGGTGCGGCACCGCATGGATAAGGCCCGGGCGCTCCACTATATCCGCCAGCTCAACCGCTATCACATGGCAGGATTTGAGACGATCTTTCATCCTGAAAACTTCCGGTAGTGCAAAAGGCCGCTTTCCCGGCGGCCTTTTCATAGAACCAAAGGTTAGCAATAACTAACTAAAGGAGGCTTATTTATGCAGAAAACGCAAAGCCCGCTGCTACGGCTGTGGCAGCTGGGCAGGGAACATCACGGCGGCCTGATTGCCGCCATCTTCTGCGCGGTGGCGGGTGTCCTACTGGGGCTGCTGCCGTATCTCTCAGCAGGGCATATCCTGGTAGCGCTTTTGACCGGGCAGCGGGACTGGAACTTCTATCTTCTGTGGTGTATGGTGGCCCTGGGGGGCTATCTGGCCAAAACCCTGCTTTACAATCTGGCACTTTCCCTCTCCCACAAAGCCACCTTCCAGATCCTGCGGGACATCCGGAAGATGGTTCTGTCCAAAATGCCTCGCTTACCCTTGGGAGATATTCTGGATTCCTCCAGCGGACGGCTCAAACAGATCGTGGTAGATCAGGTGGAGAGTATGGAGACGACGCTGGCTCACCTGCTGCCAGAGATGACCTCCAATCTGCTGGCGCCGGTATGCGTTCTCGTGTATCTGTTTACGCTGGACTGGCGTATGGCATTGCTGAGTCTGGTGTCCATTCCTGTGGGCATGGCTTTTATGATGGCCATTATGGGCAGCTATGGCAAGGACTATCAGGGTGCGGTGGAGACGACCCAGGCTATGAACGAGACCATTGTGGAGTACATCGGCGGCATTGAGGTCATCAAGGCCTTCAATCAGGGAAAGAACTCCTATGAGAAGTTCTCCTCCCGGGTACGGGCCAATGCTACCTACTACTACAACTGGATGAAGAAATGCCAGTTTGGAATGGCGCTGGCCTATGCCATCGCTCCCACCACGCTTATTACGGTGCTGCCTGTGGGCTGGATCTTCTACACGGACGGCAGTTTGTCCGCAGAGGTATTTCTCACCACCATCATCCTGTCCATGAGTATTGTGGGACCTCTCATTGCCGCCATGGGCTTTGTGGATAATCTTGCCAAGGTAGGTACCATCGTGGGCTCGGTGGACGAGATCCTCCTGAAGCCGGAGCAGGATCACGGAACACAGCCGGCACAGCTGGGAAAACCGGATATCGCCTTGGATCATGTTTCCTTTGGATATGCTCAGGACAAGGAGATCCTCCACAACATCTCCCTCACCATTCCGGCCGGCAGCCTCACCGCTTTGGTTGGACCCTCCGGTTCGGGCAAGTCCACCATTGCCAAGCTCATCGCCGGTTTCTGGGATGTGACCGAGGGCCGCATTACCCTGGGCGGCGTGGAGGAAAGCCGTATCCCGCTGGAACAACTCTACGAACACGTGGCCTTTGTTTCTCAGGACAATTACCTCTTTGACGATACCATCCGGGAAAATATCCGTATGGGCCGGGTAAATGCCACGGATCAAGAAGTGGAACAAGTCGCCAAAGCCGCCGGATGCGACGGTTTCATCCGCCAGTTGGATCATGGCTATGACACCCGGGTGGGCGGCGGAGGCGCCCATCTCTCCGGAGGAGAGCGGCAGCGTATCGCTATCGCCCGGGCCATGCTGAAAAACGCCCCTGTGGTGATTCTGGACGAGGCCACCGCCTACATTGATCCGGAGAATGAAGCGGTGGTCCAGCGGGCAGTGGCAAAACTGGTGGAGGGTAAGACGGTCATCGTCATTGCCCACCGCCTGTCCACCATCACCGGCGCAGATCAGATCGTGGTGGTGAAGGATGGAAGCATCGAGGCACAGGGCAGACATGAAGAACTGTTGCGCCATTGCCCGTTGTACGCCGATCTGTGGCAGGCTCACATGGGTGTAAAGGAGGGAGAAACGGTATGATCGAGACATTCAGAGGTATCTGGCGGTTTGCCGGTGAGGAACAGCGCAACATCCGGCGCTCGGTGATCGCCTGCTTTTTCAACGCGGTGTTCCATATGTTTGAGATCGCCGCCATCTACTACACCATCCTGGCTCTGCTGGATGGAAAAACCGGCCCTGCCACGGCGTGGCAGGCGCTGGGTCTGTTGGCAGTCAGTATTCTGGGCAGCGCCGTGACCAAGTATTTCTCCCAACTCCAGCAGACCCACGCCGGGTACTTCATGGCGGCCAATAAGCGCGTGGCCATCGGGCAGCGGATGAAATCCGTCCCCATGGGCTACTTCAACGACAACAGCCTGGGAGAGCTCACCGGGGTCTGCACCACTGTACTGGACAATGTGGAGACTGTGGCCCCCATGGTGTTGGTGACCATGCTGGGCGGGATGCTCAACGCTCTGGTCTTTACGGTGATGATCCTGATTTTTGACTGGCGGATCGGTCTCATTGTGGTGGCTGCTACAACAGTTTATTTGTTCATCACCTCCGCCATGGAGCAAAAATCCGCCGCCCTCGCCCCGCACCGTCAGAAGTCCGAGGCCAAGTTGGTGGAGGCGGTGCTGGAATATGTGCAGGGCATGAGCGTGGTGAAGTCCTTCAACCTCACCGGACGGGGCGACCGTACCCTGCAGGAAGCCCTGGAATACAATTGCCGCAGCAACCTGAACATCGAAAAGATGTTCACCCCTTATATTATGGCGCAGGGGATCGCGCTCCAGCTGGGAAGCGTGGCCATGATGCTCTCAGCGGTATGGTTCTATCTCTCCGGGACCATGATCCTGGCCAACGCCCTGATGGTGGTCATCATGTCCTTCCTGGTCTTTGCTCAGATCTCCTCGGCGGGTAGCGGTATGTCCCTGCTGCGTATCGTCAGCAGCTGCATGGCCCATGCTGATGAGACGGATGCCATGCCTCAGCTGGCAGAGACCGGTCGGGTCGGCACGCCCAGGGATCACGGCATTACCTTCGACCATGTTTCGTTCTCTTATGACCAGCGGCCCATCCTGCGGGATGTATCCTTCACCATCCCGGACAGAACCACCACCGCCATCGTGGGCCCCAGCGGCTCCGGGAAAACCACACTGTGTAATCTCATCGCCCGGTTCTGGGATGTGGAGAGTGGCGCCGTCCTGGTGGGCGGTCAGAATGTGAAGGACTATACCCTGGAGGGCCTGATGGATCAAATCTCCATGGTATTTCAGAAGGTCTATCTCTTTGCTGACACGGTGGAAAACAACATCAAGTTTGGATGCCCCAATGCCACCCACGAGGAGGTGGTGGCCGCGGCGAAGAAGGCCTGCTGCCACGACTTCATTCTCACCCTGCCCCAAGGCTATGACACCGTCATCGGTGAGGGCGGTTCCAGTCTTTCCGGCGGCGAGAAGCAGCGCATCTCCATTGCCCGGGCTATCCTGAAGGATGCTCCCATCGTGATTCTGGATGAAGCTACCGCCAATGTAGACCCGGAGAATGAGGACCGGCTGCAAAAGGCCATCGAAGCCCTGACCCGGGATAAGACCATTCTGATGATCGCTCACCGGCTGAAGACGGTCCGCAACGCCGACCAGATCCTGGTGCTGGACGGCGGACAGATCGTTCAGCGGGGCACCCACAGCCAGCTCATGGCCCAGGAGGGCTTGTATCAAGCGTTCGTATCCGGCCGTAAAGAGTCCGGCCAGTGGAAGCTCTGAGAGAAGGAACGCCTAAACCGTTATAAATGAGGAGTGCTGTCACCGGATATATCCCCGGTGGCAGCACTCGCTTTCTTTTTACAATGCTAATCAGTCGTCCTCCAACAGTTTGGAGGGCTGAATCTTCAATACTTGGGCGATTTTGAACAGGGTCTCCAAGGATACACCCCGAATTGTTCCTGTTCCTTCTACCTGGCCGACAAAATTAACACTTTTTCCGATCCGTTCAGCAAGAACCTCCTGCGTCAATCCCGCCTTTTTTCTGTAATAGGCGATTTTTAAACCCAGAGTGATATATCGTTCCGGAAACTCTGTCTGCATCACTTCACCTCCCGACATTATGCTACCAACAGAATAGGTAAAATATAATTGAAACCAATTAGAGGATTATTTACTTCAAGTAAATGTTTATATATAATAAGAGGTGAAACATTTACTTGAGGGAGCTGTTGGTCAGAAAATGCCAACGAGAACGACATGGATCTATTTACCGTCAGTTTTTTTGGACATCGGACCGTTCCGGAATTTTGGAAAGCGGAAGAGCGTGTGGAGTCGCTGATCCACACATTGCTTTTGGAAAAGGAATATGTGGAGTTTCTGGTTGGCCGTAACGGAGACTTTGATCAGATTGTTTCTTCTGCCGTCAAGCGCCAACAGCGCCGTGTGCGGGATGACAATAGCGCCCTGATTTTGGTACTTCCGTATCCGACGGCAGAGCTGCGGGACAATTTGGAGAACTTTGAAGCATATTATGATGAAATTGAACTGTGCAGCGCCGCCGCTGGCAGCCATCCGAAGGGTGCCATTCAGATTCGCAACCGGCAGATGGTGGATCGAAGCGACCTTGTGGTATTCTGTGTGGATCATTCCAGCGGCGGAGCATATCAAACTCTGCGTTACGCCCAGAGAAAGAAAAAAGAAATCCTGAATCTCGCACACTTTGAAGGTTGCGGGTGAGAGTTTGCGTAACACTCTACACAGCTGATAGGAAAATTAACTGTCCCTAACAGAAAATGACTTGACTGGTTAGCGATAGCTAACTATAATCAAGCATAGAGTATCATACCTTTTGAAAGGCGACTATGGAAAAATGTAAAATTGATAAGGGCTCTGTACCGGAGATTCTTATACAGTGTTCGGTTGCACCTGTTAGCCACTGGCAAAGCTGACCGACAGATCGATGTGCCTCCGAATCATCCGGATCGACTTTGCAGAAAACCACTGCGGCAAGATTGGAGGAGAATATGCCGATTGAACTATGGCAAGGGCTACTGATTCCCTTTGCCGGGACGACGCTGGGGGCGGCCTGCGTCTTTTTTATGCGGAACAATTTGGGTGAGATGGTACAGCGTGCGCTCACCGGCTTTGCGGCGGGGGTCATGGTGGCGGCTTCCATCTGGAGCCTGCTGCTGCCCGCGATGGAGCAGGCAGCGGACATGGGGCGGTGGTCCTTTGTCCCCGCCGTTGTGGGTTTCTGGCTGGGAATCTTTTTCTTGCTGGGGCTGGATCGGCTGATCCCGCATCTGCACCGCGGCAGCGCGGAGGCCGAGGGCATCAAAAGCAGTCTTGGAAAAACAACCATGCTGACCTTGGCTGTGGCGCTGCACAATATTCCGGAAGGAATGGCGGTCGGGGCGGTCTATGCCGGGTGGCTCTACGGAGACAGCGGTATCACGCTGGCGGGGGCGCTGGCTCTTTCTCTGGGAATTGCCATTCAGAACTTCCCGGAGGGCGCGATCATTTCCATGCCCCTGAAAGCGGAGGGGGTCTCCAAATCCCGCTCCTTCCTGTATGGGACGCTGTCCGGCGCAGTGGAGCCCATAGGTGCGATTCTGACCATCCTTCTGGCGGGGATTTTGGTTCCGGTACTGCCTTACGCCCTGAGCTTTGCCGCCGGAGCGATGGTCTATGTGGTAGTGGAAGAATTGATCCCGGAGATGTCAGTGGGAAAGCACTCCAATATAGGGACTATTCTGTTTGCAGTCGGTTTTACCCTCATGATGACGCTGGATGTGGCGCTGGGTGCTTGAGTGAGTGAAGGTGAAAAAATGGGACAAGAAGAGCGGATTCAAAACGCCTACCGGGGATTGGGAGGCAAACGGACATTTTATGATGGCATGATCACCTGTTCCACCCTGTCAGGCCGAGCGGTATGCCGCCTGATATGGGGAATGGATCGGGCGGAAACCCAGGACTACCTTTCCGCCGCCCTTTCCGGAATACCGGAGGGGTTTTCCGGAAGACTGCTGGAAGTCCCCGTGGGTACCGGCATACTGACCATGCCCCTCTATCGGGAAATGCCGGAGGCGGAGATCACCTGCCTGGATTACTCGCCGGAGATGCTGGAGCGGGCAAAATCCCGGGGCGAGGGACTTGCCCATGTGTGCTTTCAGCAGGGGGATGTTGGGGCGCTGCCTTTTGGGGATGGCAGTTTCGACATCGTGCTCTCGCTCAACGGGTTTCATGCGTTTCCGGATAAGGAGGCCGCCTGGCGTGAGATCTTTCGTGTACTGCGGCCAGGCGGGATCTTCTGCGGCTGCTTCTATGTGAGGGGGCAAAACCGCCGCACCGACTGGATAATCCGCAGGCTGTATGTGCCAAAGGGCTATTTCACCCCGCCCTTTGAGACGGCGGAGAGCCTGTGGCATCGTCTGGAGGAAACATTCGGGCCGGCAAAGGTTCGCACCGTTCAGGGCATAGCCTCTTTTGTCTGCCGGAAGGCGAAGGAGAAACACCCGTAAACGAATTGTACACAAATATTGAACAACAGGAGGAAAATCAAATGCAGCAAAAGCGTAATCAACAAGCAGAAATTCGTCTCGGTAGCCATGGCGAAGACTACGGAAGCTGGATGTCCAATCCCGTGTTCTATATTATTGGCGGTATCACGGCTCTGGCCGTAGTTTTGGCCGTACTCTCCTTTTCGGTGTTCCACATCACGGTTCTCGGTGTTCTGTTCTCTGTTGTTGCGGCGGCGCTGGTGGCCCTGCTGGTCTGGATCACATGGATCAGGCGTCAGTATGCCTTTGGCGGTGGCGGGATCATGGAACAGGTTCACCGGGTCGTTCTCTCTCACCTGGACTATGACGGCCAGGGCAGTCTCTTGGAGGTCGGATGCGGTTCCGGGGCCCTGTCGATCCGTGCGGCCCTAACCTGGCCGGAGACAAAGGTCACTGGCATGGACTACTGGGGAGCTGTTTACAATTACAGCAAGGCCCTCTGTGAGAAAAACGCCGCAAGTGAAGGTGTGGCCTCCCGGTGTGTATTCCAGCATGGCGACGCCAATCATCTGGATTTCCCCGATGAGAGTTTTGATGCGGTCATCAGCAACTATGTCTACCACAATGTCATGGGAGCCGATATGCACAAGCTGCTGCTGGAGAGCCTGCGGGTGCTGAAAAAAGGAGGCGTCTTTGCTCTGAACGATGATATGAAGCCCAAGCTGTACGGCGATATGGATGCCTTTGCGCAAAAGCTGCGGGAGATGGGCTATCAGGATGTCCGGCTCATTGATACCGCAGAAGAAGCCTTCGGCTCCCACCGCCGGGCTGCCATGATGATGCTGGGATCTTCCCAGCTGCTTGTCGGCAGAAAGTAATTCGTCAAAACGGGAGGGCTGACCATGTCCAAGTTGGGCGTTGTGGAGGACACATTGTTTGTCCCCATGCTGGGCAGGCTCTATGCCAGCGAGCACTGCCCGCAGATCTTATACGATGGGAAGGCGCTGGAGCTGAAGGAGAAGCTGCCGCCCGAGCTGCTGTCGCAGGGCCGCCTGAGTCAGTATACCCTGCTGGCTTCCGCCGCTCGGTCTGCCAATCTGGACCGGATCATCCGGGCCTTTCTGGAGCGCAGGCCGGACGGTGTGATCGTCCAGCTCGGCTGTGGCCTGGAGACGGTCTATTACCGCTGCGACAATGGAAGGTCGCACTGGTATGCCGTGGATCTGCCCCATGTGGTGGAGTACCGGCGAGAGCTGCTGCCGGAGCCGGAGCGGGAGACCTATCTCGCCGGAGACGCCTTTGCCGAGGACTGGATCAAGCAGATCCGCGCTGATGTGCCGGATGCTCCTATTCTGGTCACCGCTGGCGGCCTGTTCCACTATTTTGAGGAAAGCAAGGTTGTGGGACTCCTACGGATGCTCACGGGGTTTGGAGAGATTGAAATCGTCTTTGACTCCGTGAGTAAAAGCGGTATGGCCATGATGCGGAAAAAGTACATGAAGCAAGTGGGCCACGGAGATGCGCAGATGTTTTTCTATGTGGATTCCGCATCGGTGCTGGCCGGAAAAATCGGCAGTGGGGTCAGGGTGCTGGCTGAGGAGCCTTATTACCGCCATATCCCCCGAACCGGATTGAAGCTGTCCACCAAGATCAGCATGGCAGTTTCGGACCGATTCTGTATGGTGAAGATGGTACATCTCTGTCACAGCGCTAAATTCCATGACTAAACGGGATAAAGTCGTCCAATCGGAGCAGAAAGAACGGCGATGTGTCGCTATACTCAGTAAGGAGGGGCGCGCTGAGCGCCTTTTCTCAGAAATAACGGTTAGCATAATCTAACTATGTTGAAGGAGAGCGGTACATCATGAACACGCAGAAAAAAGGGATGACAGGAAAGGACATCATTACGGTGGGAATTTTCTCCGCCATCTACTTTGTCATCAACTTTGCTTTTATGCTTCTCAGCGGTCTGCATCCCCTGCTTTGGATCTTGATGCCTGGCCTGATCGCCGTATTTGCGGGTATCCCATTCCTGATGATGTGTACTAAGGTGCCAAAGACCGGCGCAGTGGTCCTGATGGGCTTTATTACGGCCTTGATCTACTTTGTTACTGGCCAATTTACGGTGGTGATTCTCATTGCTTTTGCGGTGAGCTGCATCCTGGCGGAGCTTTGCCGGATCTGTAGCCATTACCGGTCTTTCCGTGGTAATGCTCTGGCCTACGTGTTTTTCTCGCTGGGGATGATCGGCTCCCCGCTGCCTGTCTGGATCATGCGGGACAGTTTTCTGGCGCAGATCAGCCAGCAGGGAATGCCGGAAGCCTATGTCTCCACCTTGGCGGCATTGACTTCCCCGGGTATGATCGTGGTTCTGGTGGGGGCGCCTATCGTGGGAGCTATTCTGGGTATCCTGCTGGCCAAAGGAATGTTCCGTAAGCACTTTGAGAAGGCGGGGATTCTGTAACATGGAGGAGGCACGGCGCTGTTTGGTGTTCGACCCCAGGGTGGGTCTTGCTCTGCTGGTTTTCGCCAATCTGGCAGCCTTTAGTGAGCAACCTTTTTGGATGGAAATGATATGGATCGATTTTCTCCTGCTCCTGATGCTGCTCCATCGCTGCTTTGCCATGGTGGGGAAAAGCCTCTTGATCTTCGGAGGAATCCTGTGCCTGCAATACTGGATTCTGCCGGCTGCGCCGGGATGGGTTGCTACCAGCTTCTCTATTTTTGCCAACTATGCCCGCCGAATGATGCCTTGCCTGATGCTCGGCTTTCTGATGCTTCGCCGGACGCCTATGCCTTATCTGGTGGCTGGAATGCGGAAGATCCATTTCCCTCAGCGGCTGATCGTAGCCGTCTCGGTGACGCTGCGGTACTTCCCAGCCATTCGGGAAGAGACAGGCTATATCCGCGATGCGATGCGATTGCGGGGCATCCGGGGATTGGCAAAGCTGGAGGGAATCATGGTTCCCCTGATGGTCTCCGCTACCGGCACTGCGGAGGAGCTGTCCGCAGCGGCAGTAACCCGGGGAATCGAGGACCCGGCGCCTAAGACCAGTCTGGTGGAGCTGCGGGCCTCGCCGGTGGACAGCGCCGCATTTGTCGTGGGCGTGGGGTTGACTGCTGCCCTTCTGGCGGCCAAATTGGGGGTGTTTCCATGGTAGAGCTGCAAGATGTGTCCTTTTCCTATACAAAAGAAGTGGGCACCCTCACCCATGTGGATCTGACCATCCGACCGGGCGAGTGTGTCTTGCTCTGCGGCGCTTCCGGCTGCGGAAAGACCACCATCACGAAGTTGGTCAACGGCCTGATCCCGGCATTTACGGAGGACTGCACGCTGACCGGACAGGTCCTGCTCCACGGCGCGCCGGTGCGGGAACAACCTCTTTACCAGCTGGCCCGGCAGGTGGGGTCTGTTTTCCAGAACCCCAAAAGTCAGTTTTTCAACATGGATTCCGACAGTGAGCTGGCCTTTGGCCTGGAAAATCAGGGTATGACCCGGGGTGAGATCCTCCGTCGGCTGGATGATACCACCGACCGCCTGCATCTGAAGCGGTTGAGGGGGCGGAACATCTTCGCCATGTCGGGCGGAGAAAAGCAGCTGCTGGCCTTTGCCTCGGTCTATGCCATGGGGCCGAAGCTCTACATTCTGGATGAGCCTACGGCCAATTTGGATCGGGAAACCATCGAAAGACTCCATGATCAAATCGCATACCTGAAAAGTCGGGGACACACCATTCTCATTGCGGAGCATCGGTTGTACTTTCTGGCGGATCTCATAGATCGGGCTGTCTATCTGCGGGACGGGATCGTGGAGCGGATCTGGAGCGGAGCAGAATTCCGGCGGCTGGCTGAGACAGAACGGATCGCTCTGGGTCTTCGCACACTCACGCCTACTCAGGTGACTCTGCCGCCCTCCCGCGCCGCGGGGGAACAGGATGGACTGTCTGTGGAGGGACTGAGCTGCCGGTACAAGCGGGAGCCGCCGGTATTTCAAAACCTTTCCTTCTCCGCCCGCCCGGGAGAGGTGCTGGCCGTCACGGGTGACAATGGCGTGGGAAAAAGCACCCTTTCCCGCTGCTTGTGCGGCCTGATGCGGGAGAGTGCCGGAACGATCCGCCTCAACGGCCGCATCCTTGGTGCGAAGCAGCGGCAGCGGATTGCCTACTGCGTCATGCAGGATGTGAACCATCAGCTCTTTTCCGACAGCGTATGGGGAGAGTGTCAGTTGGCTATGGAAGGACTCTCTGACCAGCGCATCCAGGAGGTGTTGGAGCGGCTCCATTTGCTTGCGTTCCGGGAAAAGCACCCTATGTCTCTCTCCGGCGGCCAGAAACAGCGTTTGGCGGTGGCTACCGCCATGCTGTCCCAAAAGCCGCTGCTGGTATTCGACGAGCCCACCAGTGGTCTGGACTATGCAAGAATGCAGGAAGTGGCCTGTTGCGCACGGGAACTGGCGGACGAGGGCCGGGTGGTTCTGGTGGTGACACATGACCGCGAATTTCTCCAGTGCGCCTGTGATCGAGTCCTGGAACTTTGAGAAAGGAGCTGAGCCGCAGTGGCATTTTTACAGGACAGCCAACCGGATCTGTGCCTCTTGGCCAAGAGTGGTGGGTGCAGCGTTTATCAGCTGCGAAATGAGAGCGGCGAGGGAACCATGACCGTCTATGAGGTGTTCCCCGGCGCTACCATCCTGTATAACGATTTCCACATGGCCTATTGCGACTCCTCTTTTGAAACCCGACAGGATCTCCTCTGCATCGACTATTGCCGGGAGGGCCGGATGGAATACGCTGTGGGCAACGATGCGTTCTCCTATGTGGAGGCAGGTGACCTGAAAGTGGATCGCCGCCTGAAGCACAAAGGATACTTTTCTCTCCCGTTGTCCCACTATCATGGCATCTCCATGTGCTTTGACCTGTCCATGATCCCCATGGAGCTGGCTCGTCTGGCGGGAGACTATCCTTTGGATCTGGCTGCCATCCAGCAGAAATTCTGCCCGGATGCCCGGCCACGGGTCATTCACGGAGCACCCTCGGTGGATCACATTTTTCAGGAGTTGTGTACCGTACCGGAGCGGATCAAAATGCCCTACTTTCGGGTAAAGATTCTGGAGTTGTTGCTGTATCTCGACGCCCTGGAATTGGGAAGCGGAACGGAAAAACCATATTTTTACCGTTCCCAGGTGGAAACGGTAAAGGCCATCCGCTCCTATCTGGTGGAGCATCTGGATCAGCATATCACGTTGGAGGCTCTGTCCAGACAGTACCAGATCCCTTTGACCACCATGAAGGCCTGCTTCAAAAGTGTATATGGCAGTCCGGTGAACACCTATATGCGGGCACTGCGGATGGATCGGGCGGCTCTGCTGCTTCGGAAAGAACCGGAGGCCAGCGTTACAGAGATCGCCGGAGCGGTGGGCTATGACAGCTCCAGCAAATTTGCCGCGGCTTTTCGGGCGGTGAAGGGACAAACTCCGCTGGAATACCGGCGAGGCGGCGGGAATCCCGTTCTCTCTTTTCCTGACGAAACGGAGTGACGCTGGCTGTGCGGAGCGGCAAGCACGGGTAAGAACCGATACAATAGGGCATGGTGAGAGATGTCTCACCATGCCCTATTTTTTGAAAGGAGTGGTTTTGTGAAACAACGCAGCTGGCTGGCCATCCTGCTCTCCTTTGCCGGTCCCTGCCGGGGAAAGCTGGTCTTGTCTGTTATATGCGCAATTATCAGCGTGGTGGGGGGCTTTGTGCCGTATCTGGGGGTCTATGAGATCCTTCGCCTGTTTATCCATCAGTCGGCCTCCGGAACGGAGCTTCTCCGATGGGCTGGAGTGTGTCTGGCGGGATATACGGTCAAGGTGGCTTTTTACGCCTTTTCTACTATGCTGGCTCATGTGTCTGCCTACACCATTTTGGAGGGCCTGCGCCGTCAAGTGGCCCATAAGCTGATGCACGCCCCCTTGGGGAGTGTGCTGTCGAAGCCCGTCGGTTCCCTCAAAAGCACCATCGTGGATCGGATCGAGGACATTGAGCCGCCGCTGGCCCACATGATACCGGAATTGAGTTCCAATGTGCTGCTGCCTATCGTGGTGGTGATCGCCCTCTTTGCCATGGATTGGCGGATGGGCCTTGCCTCCCTTGCTACGATCCCGGCCGCGCTGATCCCCATGGCGGCGAGCCTGCGGACCTACAACGAAAAGTATGCCGCCTATATGGCAGCCAATGCTCAGGTCAACAGTATCATCGTGGAGTATGTAGAGGGCATCGAGGTGGTAAAGGCTTTCAACCAGAGCGGTGCCTCCTATGAGAAATTCGTCCGGGCAGTGACCAGTTTTCGTGACTTCACGCTGGATTGGTTCCGCTGCACCTGGAAGTCCATGAACCTGTGCCTGTCTATCCTGCCTACCACGCTGCTGGCCACCCTGCCAGTTGGGATCGCCCTGTATCAGACCGGCGTCCTGGACCCGGCCCGGCTGGCTCTGTGCTTGATGCTGGTGCTGGGTATCGTGTCCCCGCTGGTGCAGGCTGCAGCCTTTCTCAATTCCATGAAGAGCATGGAATTTGCCGTCCGGGACACTCGGCATCTGCTGGATCTGGAGGAGCTGCCCGAGGCGTCCGAGCCCGCCCGCCTCTCCGGCAGCGGTATCACTTTGCGGGATGTGTCCTTCTCGTATAGCGGGAAAGAAGAGGACACTGTGCTGCGTCACATTGATCTGGAACTTCCCGCCAACACCTTCACCGCTCTGGTGGGTCCCTCCGGTGGCGGCAAATCTACGGCAGCCCGGCTTATCGCTCGGTTCTGGGATGTGACGGATGGCTGCATTGCCATAGGCGGTGTGGATATTCGGAATCTCACACTGAAGCAGCTGGCGGATCAGGTCAGTTTCGTGACACAGGACAATTTCCTCTTTGACTGCTCTCTGAAAGAAAACATTCGATTGGGGAAGCCGGACGCCACGGAGGAGGAAGTTTGGGCGGCTGCCAGGGCTGCTCAGTGTGAGGAGTTTTTAGGGCGGCTGGAGCATGGATGGGATACCCCAGCGGGTGAAGCGGGCAAGCAGCTCTCCGGTGGGGAGCGGCAGCGGATCGCCATCGCCCGCGCGATTCTGAAGGACGCCCCCATTGTCATTCTGGACGAGGCCACCGCCTTTACCGATCCAGAGAATGAGGACAAGATCCAGCGTTCCCTGATGGCGCTCTCCCGGGGGAAAACGCTGCTGGTTATTGCCCACCGGCTGAGCACGATTCAGAACGCCGACCAGATCGTGGTGCTGGAGAAGGGCCGTATTGTGGACAAAGGCACACAGCCGGAGCTGCTCAGCCGATGCCCGCTATATCAAAAGCTATGGCAGGCCCATGTGGGTGCCCAGAACTGGGCGGTTGGAAAGGAGGCTTGACGATGTTTCGGAGTATGAATCGGATTCTGCGTTGGACAAAGGGGTACCACAGACGGCTGTATCTCGGAAGCCTCTGTTCGTTTCTTGCCACCTGGGCCGCCGCCGGGCCGGTGATGCTGGCGGCCTGGGCCCTTGGGCTGGTCATCGAGAGTGCCCAGGAGGGGACGGCGCTGGACGCCAGGCTCCCCTGGCTGTGCCTGGGCGGGATCATCCTGCTGATCGTTTTGCGCTTCGTGTGTGCTTACTGGAAAAACCGGCTCCAGGAGAGTATCGGAACAGAGCGGGCGGCGCAGCAGAGACTGGAACTTGGTGACCTGCTCAAACGGGTTTCCTTGGGGTATTTCTCCAAGAATAACCTGGGCGACATTCTGGCTGCTCTGACTACGGAACTGAGTACCCTGGAGCTGCAAAGCATGAAGATGGTGGATGCAGTCATCAACGGCTATCTGCAGGTACTGGTCATCGTTTTGTGCATGGCGTTCTTCTGCCCGGAGGCGGCGCTGGTGGCAGTGGTGGGCGTGCTGCTGTCCGCCTTTGCCCTCCGCGGCATCGGGCGGCAGAGTGCCCGCACCGCTCCGGTGGGACATCGGGCCCAAGAGGCATTGTCCGGGGCGGCCATTGAGTACATCCATGGCCTTTCGGTGGTCAAATCCTTTGGCCAGGAGGGGGTGTCCTCCCAGCGTTTTTTTGAGGCATGCCGGGCCAATAAGGACATCCGTATCAAAAACGAGTTTGGCTTTGTGCCCTGGAACTGCCTGCACCTGTTTTCTCTGAAGGCCGCAGCTGTTGGCCTGGTGCTCACCGCCGGCTGGCAGACTATGAACGGAACCTTGGAGCTGCCGGTGCTCCTGATGGCTGCCATGTTTTCCTTCACGATCTTCGGCAGTGTGGAGTCCATCAACGACGCCGCCCACATCCTTTCTGTCACGGACTCGGTGCTGGACCGTCTGGAAGAACTGGAGGGAACGGAACTGCCGGATCAGGATGGGAAAGACATCTCTTTGGAGCATTACGACATCTGCTTCGACCATGTCTCCTTCGGTTACGGAACACGGGAGGTGATCCACAATGTTTCCTTCCAGCTGCCGCAAAACAGCGCCACCGCCATTGTAGGGCCGTCCGGCAGCGGGAAGAGCACCCTCTGCGCACTGCTGGCCCGGTTTTATGATGTGGATCAGGGACGCATCACCGTGGGCGGCTATGACATCCGGAAGATGACCTGCGACAGCCTTTTACGCAACATTGCTATGGTATTTCAGAATGTGTATCTGTTCCACGACACCATCCGCAATAACATCCGTTTTGGCCGTCCGGATGCTGCCGAGGAGGATGTAATCGCCGCGGCCAAAGCGGCCCGCTGCCATGACTTCATCATGGCGCTGCCCCAAGGGTACGACACCATGGTGGGAGAAGGCGGCTCCAACCTCTCCGGTGGAGAAAAGCAGCGCATTTCCATTGCCCGGTGTCTTCTGAAGGACGCCCCCATTGTCATTCTGGACGAGGCCACCGCCAGCGTGGACCCGGAGAATGAGCATGAGATCCAGGAGGCGCTCTCTGCTCTGGTGCGGGGAAAGACTATCATCACCATCGCCCACCGTCTGGCTACGATCCAAAACGCAGACCGGATTTTAGTGGTGGAGGATGGCCGCATTGCTCAGCATGGCACCCATCAGGAGCTGATGAGCCAAGAGGGAACTTACCGGAACTTTATCGAGATCCGACAGCGGGCTGAGGGCTGGCGGATATAAAATAAGTATGTGGGGAGGCAGATCTGCCTCCCTACATACTGTTTTGGGATGATTCTTTGGATTTTGGCTTTGTATCACTTTCGCTTTGCCATTTTCCTGTACTCCAGCGGGAGCAGGCCGGTGCTTCTTCGAAACAGTTCCGCAAACCGGCTGGATGTAGAATATCCTATCGTTTGAGCAATCTGACCAATTTGCAGATCGGTATGAGCCAGCAGATATTCTGCCTGACTCATGCGGCGCTGCTGTATATACTCTGTGATCGTGCAGCCATAGACCTTCTTGAAGCTGCTTTTGAGCTTTGTCGTACCCATGCAGGCAATTTGTGCCAGGCGTTCTATGGGCACTTCACCAGCGTAATGATCACTCAGATAGGCCGCTACGGTTTGAATCCGTTCCAAATCCTGAGAAACCAGTTTGTGATCTGAAACTGAACGCTTTTTTTGATATTCAACCACCAGAGAGAGCGCCTCGGCTACCTTGCTCTCATAATAGAGTTTAGCTGCAATTCCGGTTCCACGGTAGCTCTGTAGTTCTGATAGAAGCCGGTACATTTCCGGGAAATCTGTTGTTTGGTCGATTTCCCGAAAAGCCTCGATGGGATTCCGATATTCTTCCGGATACTGTTTTTTCAAATAATCCTCATAATATGCAGGGGTGATCTCGATGCCTATGGATCGAACCGGTATATTTTTGTGGACGATTACTTGATATGGCTTGTATCCGCCCACATAGGTCTTGATACATCCGGCTGACAACCGGCGATACGGAGACAACTCTTCACCGGAGATGGAATCGTAACGGGTAATACTGAGACATTCCGGGAGATCAAATTCCAGCATAAAATCCTTATTGAAAGAGAAGTTGTGTATCTTGATGTCGAACAGATCCCTTTGCCCGTAGGTCCAATAGGAACCTTCGCCAACTTCCGGAGATAGCTTCCAGCAAAGCCCCAGAGGACCATACTGATCATTATCTGGTTCCGGTACAAAACCGTGCTTTTTCAGTAATGGCGCATAGTATTGCTCGATGATACCGGTCATTACAATAGATACGCCTCCCTTGTTTTGCAATGATTAGACGAATTTTTGAAATGATAGGACGAACCTCGCTCCAAACGATTGAAAGTAGGTTGTGCATGGTGTAATTATATATAACGGTTAGCCATATCTAACCAAAGGATAGCATACCTATCCCATAAAGTCAACGCATTACAAAATAGGAGGATCAACATGAACAACCGAATCAATCCCGCAAAAAAGGGCCTCACTGTCAAAGATCTTGTGACGACCGGCATTTTCAGCGCAATTTTCTTGGTGTTTACCCTAATAGGCAGTATTTTATTCGCACCAAACCCGGTTTTGACATTCTATATGCCGATGGGCGCAGCCCTGCTGTGTGGTCCCGTGTATCTTCTGATGATCGCTAAGGTGCAGAAGCGGTGGAGTGTCACCATTCTTGGCATCGTTATGGGAATCATCTGGTTTGTTACCGGAATGCACTGGGCCTTTTCTTTAGGCTATATCGGGATGGGAATCATTGCGGATCTGGTGGCTGGTGCGGGACATTACCGCAACAAGGTAGTCAATCTGCTGTCCTATATGCTGATGTCGCTGGGCAGCGTTTATACCTATGTGGTGTTTTTTATTGATCCGCAAGGCTGGGCCAGCACGATGCTGGAAAACGGCACGGAACAGTCCTATATTGACACAATGAGCGCGTCTGCTCCTTCCTGGCTGTTGGCTGTTATCATTATCGGAACGCTGGCGATTGCTGCGTTCAGTGGTTGGATCGGTGGGAAGCTGCTGAAAAAGCAGTTTGAAAAGGCTGGGATCACCGCATGATTGGCGGAGCTTTATCCAGGCGTGGACTGTGGCTGGACCCCAGAACGAAGATATTATTGCTCCTGTTGTGTATCCTTTCTGCCATGATGGCTCCATCCTTATTCTATGAACTGGGTCTTGTGGTGCTGATCGGGCTGCTCGGCATTTGCTTTGGAAAGTGGAAGTATGCCTGGAAAGGAGTGCTGTTCTACGCGCTGATCGTTCTGCTCACCTTCTGGATTTTGGATACCATGACCGGAACTTGGCGCACCATGTTTATCGCTTTTTTAGGGTTGTTCCATAAGGTCTACCCCTGCGGGATGCTGTCCGGCATTGTCATCTCCACTACAAAGGTCAGCGAATTTCTCTCGGCGATGAATCGCATCCATGCACCCCAAAAGCTGGTAATCCCCTTGGCGGTCATGTTGCGTTATATCCCTACCATTCAGGAGGATTGGCGGTTTATCAAGGATGCGATGCGGATGCGGGACGTCTCGCCTTCGCTTAAAGGGCTCCTGACACATCCCGGAATAACGGTGGAGTGTATCTATGTTCCGTTGATGATGGCAGCATCCAAAGCGGCAGATGAACTGTCCATCGCTTCTATCACCCGCGGCATTGAAAACCCAAAGCCTCGAACTTGTCTGGTGCAGATCCATATTGGTTTGATGGACATTGCGGCAGTCTTTTGCTTTGCAGGCGCGTTGGTTGTCGGGCTTTATGGAAAGGGGGTGCTGGGATGATTGAGTTAAAGCATGTGTCATTTACTTATCAAGGACAAAAAGGAGACGGGCTGCAAGACATCAACCTGACCATAGAGGACGGAGAATGTGTGCTGTTCTGTGGCCGGAGCGGCTGCGGGAAGACCACCATCACGAGGCTTGTAAACGGTTTGATCCCGCAATTCTACGCAGGAGAACTGGCGGGCAGCGTACTGGTGGATGGTCAGGAAGTCAGTGATCTTCCCATGCATCAGCTTGCCGCAAAGGTTGGATCGGTGTTTCAGAACCCAAGGACACAGTTTTTCAATGTGGATACAGACAGCGAGATCGCTTTTGGTATTGAAAATCAAGCACTTCCAGTTTGCCAGCTGAGAGAACGCGTGGATCGTACATCGGCAGAACTGCACATTGAAAACCTCCGTAATCGCAACATCTTCGAGTTATCTGGTGGAGAAAAGCAAAAGATAGCATTTGCCTCGGTCTATGCGATGAATCCTCAAATATATCTTTTGGATGAACCGTCCTCCAATTTGGATATGCGTTCCATTCAAGAATTGGGAGAACATCTCAGGCTGATCAAATCGCAGGGAAAAACCATATTGATTGCAGAACATAGGTTGTACTATTTGATGGATCTGGTGGACCGGATTGTGTATTTGGAACATGGGAAAATCACACAGGTCTTTACGCCGGAAGCATTTCGGCAGCTGTCGGAGGATACCCGGGAACAAATGGGCCTTCGAGCGATTGATTTGCATCGTGTTCTCCCACCACGGAATCATTCCCTTGCGCCTGTTTCAGATCCTATCTTGGAACTTAACAATGTAGCCCTTCACTATAAGAAGAGGACCATTTTGCACGACATCAACCTTACAGCAGCAAAGGGAGAGGTAATTGGCGTCGTTGGCCACAATGGGGCCGGAAAAACGACCTTTTCCCGTGCTTTGTGCGGGCTTCACAAGGCCTGTGATGGTCAATTCTTTTGGAACGGTCTGTCCATGGATCACAAAGATCGCCTGCGGCATTCCTATATGGTCATGCAGGATGTGAACTACGAGCTTTTTGCGGATAGTGTGGAGTCAGAATGTACATTCGGTATCCGCAATCCGAAACAGACGCTCGTTGACGCAACACTGGAAGAGTTGGCCCTGGCCCCATTCAGAGACCGCCACCCCAATACCCTGTCCGGAGGTCAAAAGCAGCGGGTGGCGGTAGCGGTCAGCATGATTTGTGGGAAAGACCTGCTGGTGTTTGACGAGCCGACCAGCGGGCTGGATTTTGATAGCATGACACAGGTTGCGGGTCTGATCCGGCGGCTGTCTGATATGGGAAAAGTCATCTTTATTGTCACTCATGATTTTGAATTTGTCAGTCGTACCTGTTCCCGCATCCTCCACTTTGATGAAGGAGAAATGCCCGACGATGTGCCTGTTACCATGGACGCTCTCCCTACATTGAGAGAATTGTTCTCCATTTCAGAAAGCAGGCCGGGACGGATAGAACACCGGAAAAGCCGATTCTGTTCTGCCGATTGCTGACGATTGAAAAAGCCGCATGGTGGAATGTTCCCCATGCGGCCTCTTGGGTTCTATTAGTGAAGTTCCCTGGCGAGGTATTCCTCCAATACCTTGGAATACTGCTCTCCCAGAACGGCGGGATATTGGCAGTGAACATAGCCTTCCCGGATTGTAAAGGAAGCAGACGGATAGTGCTTTGAGACAACCCTGCGCGCGGTCTTGGCGCTGATGTCTTCACTGCCATACTCAAAAAACAGGTGAGCTTCCAACTCCTTTGGATAGTTGGGAAAGGTGCAGTCCGAACAGGCGGCAGCGATGGCTTGCAAAGTTTCCGGACGAATTTGTTCAAAGGTGTGCCCCATGATAAGGCCGAGCGTCTCCCCATAGATTTTTGTCATCCGCTGTGCAGACAAACCGGGATGTTGCTGTGCTTTCCGATGTTTTGACAGAAACATACGGGTCGCCATCATCCGTAGAAAAGCAGCATTGGAATGGAGGGGGCATCCCTCTAAGACTGCGGTGTGAACTTTGAATGTGGGCATGGCAATCAACTGCATCGCCACCACGGCACCGATGGATGCACCAAACACTAACTTCAGATCAATCCATCCCTGCGTTGTCAGCCAGCCGGCCAGCGTTGCTGCCTCTTGTTGGGCGCTTTGAAAGATCCCAGTATCTGTTCCATGGCCTGTCAGATCCGGCGCGATCACACAATGACTGTTCCGCAGTTCGCCCAGCAGAGGCAGCATACTTTTCCCGTCCAGAAGCATGGGGTGCAGAACAACGATTTTGGGATTAGATGGATCTCCAAAATACTGTATTTTCATAAAGAATCTTTCCTTTCCATATCGTTTACCTCCGTGAAGGAACTCCAGCATGCTCTGCGGTATTCCGCAGGGGAGCGTCCGGTGTTTCGCCGGAAGATCTCCGCGAAACGGCTGGGATTCTGATACCCAACAATGGCCGCCACCTGGCTCACCGGCAGGTCGGTTTCCCGCAGCAGCCGCCCAGCCTGCTCCGTGCGCTGCCCCTGAATGTACTGGGTAATCGTGCAGCCATACCGGACATGGAAGGCATCCTTCAGCTTGGAAATACTCATGCAGCCAATACGGCTGAGACGTTCCAGCGGCAGTTCATCCGCACAGTGGGCCGTGATGAAGGCTGCCACATCGGCCAGCCGTACCATATCCTCCGCACTGACAGAACGGCGGTTCTTGCGCTTCAGGTGCCGCTCTGCCACCAGCGCCACCGCCTCTGCCACCTTCCCATCATAAAACAAACGGGCGGGAAGCCCCTCCCCCCGGTAGTCGCGCACCTGTTTCAAGAGCTGCACCATTTCCGGGAAGTGTTCTGTCTGATCCAGCGTTTGAAAAGACTCCAGCAGGCTTTGATACTCCTGGGGAAACTGGCGGCGCAGATAATCCCGGTAGTAAGCCGGGGTGATCTCCACGCCAATGGAAACGATGGGGATCTGCCTGTGGATGAGCGCCCGGTATGGTTCCCGACCTCCGATAAAACTTTTGACACAGCCTGGAACAAGACGGCGGCAGGGGGAGAACTCCTCCCCGGAAATGGATTCATACCAGGTGACACTGAGACTCTCCGGCCAATGGAACTCCAGCAGCTGATCCTCATGGAAAAAGAAATCATGGATCTTGATGGTATAGAGATTCTGCTGCCCGTAGGTCCAGAAAAAACCGCCGCCCTGCTGGGAGGTGTGCCGCCAGCACAGCCCCATGGAGCCGTAACGCCGGTTCTCCGGATCTGGAAGAAACCCGTGTTCCTCCATCGCCTGGCCATATTGTTGCTCTAAGTCTTTATTTGCCGCCATAATCTGTCACCACCTCGATCAGCCACATCTCCACCCCAATCAGCCGGAACCGCGCCCAAAGCCTTGCGATACCGCTGTTTTGCCGGTAGGATGGATGTTGGTTAGTATCTGCTAACTAAAATATCACTTCCCGGCGCTCTCGTCAAGCCGGGGGAAGGAGGAACAGACGATGAAAGAAAAAGGGCCATCACCGGTGATGCGGCTGCTGCAGTGGGCCGGGCCGGAACGGAAATGGCTGATCCTGTCCGTTTTGTGTGCCTTTGGCAGCGGTATTCTGGTCATCACATCGTATATTGGCATTTACCGGCTGATGGATGCGGTGCTCTCCGGTGCCTGTACCAAAGCAGTGATCGCCGACTGCGCTTTGCTGGTCACGGCGGGCACCGTGGGAAGGCTGGTGCTGCTGGGTACTTCGGGCGTGCTGTCTCACAAGGGAGCCTATGGGGCGCTGTTTCGAGTGCGGTGCATGGTAACGGAGCATCTTGCCAAAGTGTCTCTTGGAGCCTTGGACGAGCGGAGCACAGGCGCGGTCAAGACCGTTCTCAATGAGGACATCGAGAAGTTGGAACTGTTTCTGGCCCACAACCTGCCGGAATTTGTGGCCTATCTCACAGGACCGGTTGTGATTTTCCTGTATCTGCTCTCCGTCAATGCCCCTCTGGCCCTGGTCTCCCTGCTCCCGCTGCCCCTGGCCGGCATTGTGATGGCGGTCATCTTCCGAAGAATGAAGGGGGTCTTGTCCGATGTCAACCGCTCCCTGGTAGGCTTTAATTCCGTGATGATTGAGTACATCTCCGGTATGCGGCTGATCAAAGCGTATAACATGGGCAGCCGCTCCTTCCAGAAATTTTCCCATGCCATTGAGGAGGAGAACCGGATCTGGAACCTGGTCACACACAAGACGGCTCCGCCCTATGCCGCCTTTCTGCTGCTGGTGGAGTGCGGGATGGTGCTGATGGTTCCAGTAGGCGGCCTGCTTTTCCTCCGGGGAAGCGTTACCGGCAGCGTATTTCTGCTCTTTGCCTATGTGGGCGGGATGTATCTCACCGAGATCCTGCCCCTGCAAAAACTGGCCACCACCTTTGCTCAGGCGCTTTCCGGCGTGAAAAAGGTGGAGGAGATCCTGGATCTGCCCACCTTTTCCAGTGGCGCGGCCTTTCCGGAGACCTGCGGCATTACCCTGGATCATGTCTCCTTTTCCTACGATGGAAAGACCGGTGTGCTCAGGGATTGCTCCCTCACTGTGGCGCCGGGGGAAAAGGTGGCGCTGGTGGGGGTGTCCGGTGCAGGCAAAAGCACCGTGATCCAGCTGATGGCCCGCTCTTACGATGTGACCCAGGGAACGGTCCGCATCGGCGGCAGAGATGTGCGGGAGCTGGACTACGAGGACCTGTTGGACCATATCTCTCTGGTGTTCCAGAAGACCTTTCTGACCCGGGGAAGCGTGCTGGAAACCATTCGCATGAACTCGGGAGCAACACTGGAGCAGGTGCGCGAGGCTGCCAGACTGGCGCAGATCGATGATTTCATCCAATCGCTGCCCCAGGGCTATGAAACCAAGGTGGGTACTTTCGGCTCCCGTTTCTCCGGTGGGGAGCGGCAGCGGATTGCCATCGCCCGAGCTATTTTGAAAAACGCCCCCATTCTGATCCTGGATGAAGCCACCTCAGCGGCTGATCCGGAAAACCAGGTGGAGATCGACCGGGCCATTGAAAACCTGTGCCGGGGCAAGACAGTTGTGATCGTGGCCCACCGGCTGGGCGCCATCAAGCTGTGCGACAAGGTGGCAGTAGTGGAGAACAACACCATTACCTGCTGTGGTACCCATGAAGAGGTGCTGGAGAAAAATGAATACTACCGCAGGGCTTGGGCGGATTACCGGGCTGCCCGTGCCATTGCCTATTCCGTGGAAGGGGGTGTGCAGCATGCGTGAGGCAAATGTGTTCCGTAAAAATCGGGCCTTCTATTCCGGTGTGATCCTCACGGTAGTGGAAGGGCTGCTGTCCGGGTGCAGCTACTTGTCCATTTATATGGTTCTGTCCGGGCTGTCTGAGGGCAGCCTGAGCGCACAGCGGCTCGGGCTGCTGACTGCGTTTCTTGCGGGCATCTTCCTGATTCGACTGGTCATTTACGCCGCCGGTTACACGCAGGTTCAGCTGGGCGGAGCTGCTGTTTCCAAAGGACTGCGGCTTCGGCTGGGTGACAAACTCAAACAGATCCCTCTTTCCCGCTTCACCCAGGGACAGGTGGGAGAGTATGTGAATACCATGACCAGCGATGTGGGCAGCTACGAGAAGATCCTGACCCACTCCAGCGGCAACATCACCAAAAACGCGGTGCTGGCCGCCATGCTGGTAGGCTTTGTATGCAAGGTGTATCTGCCGGCGGGGCTGATTCTTTTCTTGGTGGTAGCGGGGCTGATCCCAAATCTGTGGCTTTCCTTCCGCGTTGTTGCCAAATACGGCGTGGCCAAGCATGAGGTCAGTGCCGAGACGGTCAGCAGCATCGTGGAGTACATCGACGGTATCCAGACCTTCCGTGCCTATCATATGGGTGGCGTCCAGAATCAGGCTACTACTGAGGCGATGCGGAGGTTCAGCCGGGTGTGTTATCTGTACGAGGCAAAGGGCATCCCTATTGGCTTCGGGTATAACATTCTCAGCTGGTGCAGTGTGCCGGCCATCATGGCGCTGGCAGCCGGCCCCTGGGCAGCCGGTACGCTGAGCAATGTGGATTATCTCATGGTCTCCATGCTGCCCATTCTGCTGACCAAGCTTACCACTGCCATTTCCATCGATCTCTTTGAATGGAAGCACCTGATGGTCTCCAAGAACAATATCCTCCAGGTGATGGCGGAACCGGAGGAGAGAGGTTCCATGGCGCCCTTCCATCCTGCTGAGCAGAACATCACCTTCCGCTCGGTCTCCTTCTCCTATGTGCCGGGAGAGCCGGTGCTGAAGGAACTGTCCTTTACGGCGCCGGCAGGAAAGCTCACCGCCATTGTAGGAGACTCCGGTTCCGGAAAATCCACCATTCTCAATCTGATCGCCAAATACTACGAACCGCAGAGCGGCGACATCTCCATTGGAGGGCAGTCCATTGAGACCGTGGCGGCAGAACGGGTGCTGGAGCAGATCTCCATGGTGGATCAGCAGGTGTTCCTCTTTGATGATACAGTTCGGGAGAATATCCGCCATGCCCGCCCCTCGGCCACAGACCATGAGGTGGAGGCCGCCTGCCGTGCGGCTGGATGTGACGGCTTCATACAGAAGCTGGAGCATGGCTATGACACCCCTATTGGGGAAAACGGAAACTTTCTCTCCGGCGGGGAGCGTCAGCGTCTGTCCATCGCCCGGGCTATTTTGAAAAACAGCCCCATCCTGCTGTTGGATGAAGCCACTGCCTCTCTGGACATTGAAAACGAGCTGGCGGTCAAGCGGGCGATCCTGGGGCTTTTGTCAGAGCGGAAGACAGTAATCATGATTGCACATACCCTGTCTATCGTCCGAAATGCGGATCAGATCCTGGTGGTAGCAGACGGGAACATTGCGGAGTCCGGCACCCATGAGGAGCTGCTGGCCAGAGGCGGAAAATATGCCGCTATGTGGGCAGCTGAGCAAAGACTGTCCAATTAAGCGGAGATGCTTCCCCGGCACTGACAACGATTCCTTCTCTTCCTATCCCAATAAAGAAATCAAACGGACTGCAAATTGCTGCCCAGTTGATTCCCTTGCCAGAATGTTCATGGCTGCAGACAGAGAAGCGGCCGCTGACAGAATATCCTTGTCAATGGCCGCTTTTTGTCATAATTCAGAATTCCGGAATCACGCCATTATAGCGATCCGCCTTTTCCAGAAGCGGCCCTCTGGCGCCCATGGTGAAGGCAATGTCGCTGCTGCGGATGGATAAGAGCCGTAGTCCCGAGAAACGCGAAGAAAGTCCATCAGCGGATTCGTCAGATGAACCTGCCCGTCTGTTTTCACAGAAAGCCAGCAGTGGTAGCGTCCTTTGCAAAAAGAGCCACGCCTTGTACATGGACTCTAATTGTCATCAGCAATCGAAAGGTGTGCCCTGCGGCGATACTCCAGCGGCGGGCAACCGAAGTGCCGGACAAAAACTGCGGCAAATTTGCTCTGATTTTCGTAGCCTACCTGTGCTGCGATCTCCGCCACTCGTAATTCGCTGCTCTGCAGCAATTCTGCTGCCCGGCGCATCCTCACCTCTCGTAAAAATGTGGAGAGGTTTTCTCCAAACACACCGCGGAAGTAATTCTTAAGACTGGTTTCGGCAACCTGGAACCGCTCCGCCAGTTCCCGCGCTGTATGGTTCTGGCTCAGGTCTGCGCACAGAATGTTCCGTGTCTCCCTGGCGATGGCCACTTGGGAGCTGGTAAAATAGCGGACTGCGGGACTGGTTTCAAGAGGCTGGCGTTCTACCTTCCAAAGCAGCAGGGCGGAGAGAAGTTTCAGCAGTCCCACTTCCTCCGAATCTCGAAGCTGCCACAGGTCATCCAGCAATGTCTGCACACAGGCAGGCGTGGGTCCCAAATACAGTCGGCGGGAGGTATGCAGGTGCTCCATGATCCCCTCCGGGCTTACTTCCCCCTCCTGAAACAGTGGATAGGGACGATGGGCCAACAAATCCAGATCCAAAAACAACTCGATACCCTCATAGAGACCGCTGGGGTAGCGATACTCCTCCTGAGCCTGCTGGGTTCCTACGGCCATGTGTCCTTGAGAGAGAAAGGCAAACTGTCCATCCTCCAGCACCACCTCACAGCGCCCCTTCTGGCAGAAGTTCAGCAGCAGGATGTTGGCTGCCTCGTTCTGCGCCAGAGGCCAGACCTGGGTATAGATCCGGTTGAAGGAAAGAATTGCGCCCTCCCACAAAGAAAACAGTCGCAGGCTTCCGTTCTCTGAACCACAGCGGGTCATCACCGTAGCCTTGCCATTGGATCGAACCTTCACATCGCCTGGGAAACGGCTGGCATCAAAAAGTTGCGACATATTGGACATGGGCAGCGCCTCCGTTGTTTGATTTGGTTTGATTGTAACTGACTGGGGAGGAGTCGTCAATGATTGCTCAAAAACTGCAAGCTATTTGGAGCTAAAATGCCTGTATGGAGTTGCCGGCAGGTAGTCAGCTATGCTATTCTGTTTTTTGGTTAGCTAAGGCTAACGATTATAAACAGGAGGAATTTCAATATGTCTCAATCATTGGAACAGGGAAAACGCAAACTGACTGCCAAAGACGCCATCACCGCCGGCGCACTGGGGGCGGTGTGCATTGCCATTCGCTTCCTTTTTATGCTGGTGGGCGGTGTCAGCCCCTACGTATGGTTTGCTACCCACTTTATTGATGCCATTCTGATCGGGCCAGTGTTCATGCTGATGGTGGCCAAAGTGCGGAAAAACGGCCCTTTTCTTCTCACCAGCCTGATCACCGGCGTGGTGCTGGTGGCTGCTACCTGGATGTTCCCCATCACAGGACTGGTGGGAGGAATCCTGTGTGAGCTGTGCCTGCGAGCTGGACAGTTCCGGCGGAAAAGCTGGCTGATGCTGGGCTTTTTCTGTTTCAATCTGGGCTTTATCGGGGACTTTCTGCCCCTCTGGTTTACCAAAGAGAGCTATTTGGAGTATGCCGCCCAGATGATGGACGCTGGCTATATGGCCACGATGGAGGGCCTGCTGACCTGGCCGGTGTTCGGGGTCATTGTACTGAGCATTCTGGTGGGTTCTGTTCTGGGGTCCTTGCTGGGTATGAAGCTCATGCGTAAGCATTTTGTCAAGGCCGGGCTGGCCCAATGAGGACGAAGAATATTTACCCTTCTTTTCTCGATCCTCGAACCAAGATTCTAATCTGGCTGTTGGCCAATGTGGTGGTGTTCACCTGGAGTCCTGCGGTTTTCCAGCTCGGTGTCATGGTAGCCTATTTGATTCTCTTTCTGGTAGAACGGAAAGGTACCATGCTGGGAGGGCTGCTGGCGACATATCTGGCTATCCTGGCGATACAATACTGGCTGTTGCCGCTGTTGCCCGGCTCTTTGGCTACGGTCTTTGCTACGGTGACCTACTTCATTCTGGTGTTCCCCTGTATTGCCGGCGGTGCCTATCTGATTGCCACCACCAGCGTCAGCCAGTTCATGGCTGCTTTGGAGAGGATGGGCGCTCCTCGGAGTTTTTCTATTACCCTTGCGGTGACGCTGCGCTTTCTGCCTGCACTTCGGCAGGATTTGCGCCATATCCGGGATGCCATGGCCCTTCGGAATATCCGTGGTTTTGAGGAGAAACTGGAGTGCATTTATGTACCAATGCTCATGGGGGCAGCCCAGACAGCAGAAGAACTCAGCGAATCCGCCACCGCTCGGGGCATCGAGTACCCAGGAAAGATGTCCTCCTGGCGGCCCATCGGATTTCACATCCAGGATGTGGTGGTCACACTACTGTTTCTGGCCCTCTGCGTGGGCGGGATCTGCTGCAAGGGGGTGTTGCCATGATTAGCTTTGACCATGTGACCTATGCTTATGAGGGCAAGGAGACGCCAAGCCTTCGGGACTGCACCTTTTCTGTGAAACCGGGGGAACTTATCCTGCTCACCGGTGAGAGCGGCTGCGGCAAGACCACAATCATCAAGCTCGTCAATGGCCTGCTTCAGCATACTGGAGGTGGGACGCTGGCGGGAACTGTTATGGTTGGCGGCCAGGATGTGGCACAGACCCCGCTGTGGGAATTGGCGCGGACGGTGGGCTCGGTGTTTCAGAACCCCAAGTCCCAGTTCTTCAATCTGGACACCACCAGCGAGGTACTTTTTGGGCTGGAGAGTCGTGGAGCGTCCCACGATGAAATGGCACAGGCTCTGGAATCCGCCGCCCAAGTCTGCGGAGTGGGGCCGCTGCTGGAGCGGAGCATTTTTGCTCTGTCCGGTGGAGAGAAACAGCGCATTGCCTGCGCCAGCGCCTGGGCCATGGGGCCGGAGCTGTTTGTACTGGACGAGCCTTCCTCCAATCTGGATGGGGAGGGTATCCGCCAGCTCCGGGAGATTCTGAAACAGCTGAAAAAGGCTAGGAAGACCGTGCTGATGGCAGAACACCGCCTTTGGTACGCTGCGGATCTTGCTGATCGGGTGTTCTATCTGCGGGGTGGGCAGCTGCAACGGGAATATTCCGGGCAGAATTTCCTCACTCTGACCGAGAAGGAACGCCGCTCCATGGGACTGCGGAGCATTGCGGAGGTACCGGTGTCCTCGCCTGAGCCAAGCCCAACGACGGGAGCAGACGGTTTGATGGTTCGGGAGTTGCGGGCGACCTATAACGGTGCGGCTGTATGGGAGGGCGTATCCTTCCGTGCGCCCAGGGGACAAATTACCGCCATTACCGGCCAAAACGGGGCAGGCAAGACCACCCTGGCCCGGTGTCTGTGCGGTTTGATGAAGGAACAAAGCGGTACAATTTTTTGGGATGGAAAGCCTCTGCGCCGAACGGAAAGAAGGCGGAAGGCGTTCCTAATCATGCAGGATGTGAACCTCCAGCTTTTTGGAGACAGCGTGCTGGCAGAGATCCGGCTGGGAAATACGGCCACAGAGCAGGAGGCTTTGACAACCTTGGGCCGAATGGATCTGGCTCAGTATGCGGATACTCACCCCATGGCTCTATCCGGCGGGCAGAAGCAGAGGCTGGCCGTTGCAGATGGCTATCTCAGCGGAAAGGAGCTGCTGATCTTTGATGAGCCTACCAGCGGACTTGACTATGGCCACATGCTGGAGGTGAGCCGACGCCTCCGGGAGTTAGCGGAGCAGGGGCTATGTGTGGTGGTTATCACCCATGACGGAGAATTCCTGCGGGAGAGTGGGGCTTGGACGGCGGATTGGCTGCCAAATGACAAGCAGCCATGAAGTGTCCAGGAAATAGCCGCCTACATAACGGAAGGGGGACTGTCTATGCCTTTACGCAAATCGGGTGAAGATTATCTGGAGGCCATCCTTGTCCTCAAAAAGAAAAAGGGCATGGTGAGGTCTGCAGATGTGGCCCGACACTTGAAGGTGTCCAAACCCAGTGTGTGCCATGCGGTGGCTACACTAAAAAAGGGCGGCTTCCTACTCATGGATGGAGATCACTTCCTGCACCTGACTGATCTCGGCCGTGAGGTTGCCGAGGATACCTACGAAAAGCATCTCTTTTTTACAGAGATACTTGTGGCAGCTGGTGTCGATCCTGTTACTGCCGAACGGGATGCCTGCCGGATTGAGCATGTAGTCAGCAAGGAAACCTTTGAGCGACTGAAAGCAACTCGTAAACTGAGTGGGAAAGCGGTGATATCATCGGACGAGTCATAATTTTGGATCTGCACGAAAGAGATACGGAAGTTTTGGAGCAGATTCTGTCTATCCTCAAAAACCACCCTGAGATAGAAAAAATCGAGGTCGACGAGGAGCCGATGGTATCGCTCCCTGGTCTTGAGATCTTTCCAAGCAGACGAAAGGTTTTTCGGGATCGACAGGAGATTCAGCTTACCGCAAAAGAATATCGGATTCTCCTGCTGCTGGCCGCCAACAAAGGCCGTGTGCTGACCTACGCACAGATTTACGAACAGGTCTGGGGCGATTTCACTACAGGAAACGAAAACAATACGATAGGATTTCATATCTGCAACCTGCGCGAGAAGCTGTATCGGGCTAATCCAGATGCCCCGTTCTACATTCGCTCCGTGCGGGAAGTCGGATACTGTCTGGATGTCGATGAACCGTAATTCCACCACTATTTTCTTTCGCATGGATGTCTTTTCTCTGACCTAAATCTCTGATAGAGTGAGTCCTTCTGGGTGGTTCACAATGAACCGCTCCTGGGTCCAGCGAATGGGCGCAGTTCTCCCTTGGCGGAAGATTTTGAAATTGCCATTGATTCAGAGAGTGGTTTGTACTACATTTTGGTACAAACCACTCTCTCTTTTATTTCACGGTATAGAGATTGGAGGTGCTGCTCCCATTCGGCCTGTGCCGGGAAGCCTTTTTCAGATAGCCGCGCTGCTCCAGATCGTGCAGCGCCCGCTTGACCGTGGAGCGGGACAGCTTCATGTCCGAGGCAATGGTCTTAATGCCCGGCCAGCACTTTCCCTCGGCATCGGAGCGATCCCGCAGGTACATATAGACCGCCTTCGCTCTGGAGGGAAGCTCAGTGTCGGCGTAAATCGTTCCGAAGTAACTCATCGTTCCTCCTCTCCGAATGTCTTCATTTGCTTTCCTCTTTTTACAGCCCTCTCCTGAGCCGGAGCATGGGCGATGCCGCCCCGGCTGGATACCGCATAGCCGCGGCTTTCGTCCATCTCCTCCGGCTCACTGAGCTGCGGGAGATTCCGCTCCAGATCCACCCGGTTGGCATAGGCCACCGCTCGGTTGGCTCTCTCCGGCACCACATACGGCTCCCCGAAGGTAATGCCCCAGTTTAAGAAGAGTTGGAGCCGGGTCCGCATGGGATGAGTGCCGGTTTTCATGACGATAAAGCTGCCCTTGGGAATGGATTTTAGCTCGTCGGGCGTCAGCAGGGCGCGCTCCATCATCTGCAGGCTCTGGCTGGGATCGTTCTTGCCACGGCTCACCGAGCCGGAGAGGACGGTGCGGCTGCCCAGGGCTTTGGACAGCACTTCGGCGGTCTGGCTGTTGGGTGCAAAGCCGCCGAAGATGGTGTCCTGGCAGTTGTCCTGAATGATCTCGCAGCCCTCTTTCCCGTAGTTTTTTTCGAGCTGCGCTAAGGACTGGATGATCGGCACGAGCGTTAACCGGCGAGAGCGTCCAGCGGAGAAAAGGGGCAGTATATCAAACGGGGGCATGGTGCCGAATTCGTCACAGAAAAGCACCACCCGGTTTTTCAGCTTGCCGCCGTTCTCATCGGCCACAGCGAACAGCTCCCGGCTCAGGTTCTGGATCATGAGACCGGCCATGAAGTTCTTGGTTGTGTCTTCTTCCGGCAGGATCAGGAAGATGGCAGACTTCTCCGAAGCAAACTTCTCAGCGTCAATGGCGCTGTCGAAGCACAGGATCTGCTCCAGCTCGCTGTCCAGAAAGGCATTCAAGCGGGACAGCACGGTGGACATGACGGAGGCCATTGCCTGCTCGGCGCTGTTGAGGGCGGCACCGGCAAACCACCTCGCCTTGTGATCCGGCGGCAGTTTTGCCATCAGGAGCTGGAAGTGGCTCTTGCCCTTGACACGGCTGGGCTCCAGCAGATCCTGCACCAGCTTGAACACGGAGACGATATGGCGGCGCTCCTGGGGGTGGTCTTTATCGGGCGGCAGGAACTCGGCCAGCATCAGGATGACCGAGGTGAGAAGCCCTTCCGCCGCATCGTAGAAGAAAGCGTTCTGGCCGCGGTTGCTGTCATCGCCGTCCGGATTGACGATGGTCTTGGACAGGATTTTGGCGTATTTCTCGGCCTTGGCCCGGGCCGCGAGATTGTTCGGGTCACTCCGGGCAATGTCCATATACCGGTTGACCAGCGTCAGCAGATTGTTACCGTCTGAGCGGGTGGGATTTCGCAGGTCGATCACGGCCACATTCTGATACCCATAGCAGTTCTTGGCAATGGCGCCGTAATTGCGGGCGAGGTCGCCCTTGCTGTCCAGCGCCAGCCAGCTCATGCCGCTGGCGCAGGCGTACTCCAGATTGGGATAGAGAAAATAGGCGGTCTTGCCGATGCCGGAAGCGCCGATCATCAGGTAGTGGATGTCATCGCTGTCCACGAGGGCGGTGAGTTCGCCTTTCTTTCCCTTGCACCCCAGCACCAGCCCCTGCTCCGTGGGCAGGTTCTGGCCGCTGCGCCATTTCTTCACCTCGAAGGGGACATGGGCATGAGTTTCCAGAGTTAAAAAACGAACTGATCGAGGGCGTGCTCCGCCAGGGACACAAGATGCTGCTGGCGGGGCCCTCCAAGGCCGGCAAGAGTTTTGCGCTCATTGAACTTTGCATCAGCATTGCGGAAGGCGTGCCCTGGCTGGGCCGGTTTGGATGCAGCCAAGGCAAAATCCTGTATGTGAATATGGAAATTGACAGGGCCAGCTTTTTGGCACGAATGCAGGCCGTTTATGAGGCGCTGGAGCTGCAACCCCACAATCTGCAAAACATCGTGGTATGGAATTTGCGCGGCGTTCCGCTTCGGTTCCAGCAGTTCGTTCCCGCTGTTGTTCGGCGGGCAAAGCGGGACGGCTGCACAGCCATCATAATAGACCCAATTTACAAGCTGGGGACTGGTGACGAAAACAGCGCCCGGGCAATCACACAGTTTTGCAATGGCATTGATCTAATTGCCGAGCAGACCGGCTGTTCGGTGATCTATTGCCACCACCACAGCAAGGGAGCACAGGGCGGGAAACGCAGTATGGACCGTGCGTCCGGCTCCGGCGTGTTCGCGCGGGATCCGGACGCTATCCTGGACGTTATCGAGCTGGAACTGCCGCCAGAGCGGCGCCGCGCCGACGTGTCCGCATGGCGCATCGAGGGGACGCTGCGTGAGTTCGCCCGGTTTGCCCATGTGGATGTATGGTTCAATTATCCAGTTCATGTGCTTGAGCACTTCGACCCGGCGGACGAGATCGCCCCTCACCTTGCCCCACCCTATGAAGAAAGTGTAAACGCGCAAGCATGCGCTGTGGGCCTTATCCCCACCAGCACACAGGGCGAATCATGCCGCCAAGGAGCGAACGCCGGGGAACGTTCGGTAAATGTTCGCATGCCACTAATTGCCACTAATTCAGGGCGCGGAAGCTTGTAACCGGCCTGTTAGCACGCTGTTATTATGCTGTTAGCAGCAAGGCCCACACAGGCCGCACAGAAGCACGGCAATGTGCAGGGCGGGCGCTTTTCCCGCCTTTACTATAAAAACGCTTTGAGGGCCGTTGCAACCGCGCCGGAGCGCACATAAAAAGAGCGGGCAGCTTTTACGCTGTCCGCTTTGTCTTATTTTATTGCGTTAATCAGTTCGAGAAGCCACGCCGGGCGTTTGTCTCCCACGGGCAGCAGCTCACCGTTTCGATATTCAGCCACTAGCACAAAGCCGTTGTCATTGTCGAAAAATTTCGCTTCATCACAGTAGGGCAGCAGTTTTGCAATATCGTCAAAGCGGCGAGAGAAACGACGCTCAACGTCATGGTGTGGGATATCATGTCCGCCCTTTGCTACGCGGTTTTGAATGCGGTGCAAACTTTCCGAAAGCGTATTCAGTCCCACATAGTACAGACGAATATAATATCCTGCCTCCTTGGCCCTCTTTGCAAGGCGTTTAGGGTATCCGCCCGAAAGTGTGGTTTCCTGTGTGAGGTTTACGCCATCTTCAAGCGCCTTTTCGATGCGTTCCACGGCCAGCTTTCCGCCCTCGTATTCATCGCCCCCCATCTCTGCCGTGATTTTATCCGGGTCAACAATAACACCCAAGTCTGTTCGCTCTGCTTTCAGCGAACCCGTAAGACTGGATTTCCCCGCGCCGTTCACGCCGCCGATCAGTGTGAATACTTTCATTCTGCGGCCTCGCTTTCGTCTACATATTCCATAATGTCGCCGGGCTGGCAGGCCAGAGCCCTACACAAAGCGGCTATTGTGTCGGTGGTTACGCTTTTCCCGGCTCTCATGCTTGTAAGAGCATTTTCCGATACAATTTTTTCTTTCCTAATCCTGTAAGTCGTAAGCCCTTTTTCTTTCATCAAAGCAAAGAGCTTTTCATATTTCATTGGCATCGTAATACCTCCGTTCAATCATTCTTTTCCACTGTACATATTATAGCACAAATATGCATTATTTTCAATGTACAATATATGCATTAAATTTGATGTATGTTTGTGCAAAACGTCAATAGACTATACATTAAAATTCATGTATAATATAATCACAGGGATGGGGAAGCGACAATGAACCGATAACGACTTGATGTGCGGTGTCCCCCACTATAGCAGCGTAAGCGCAGGTTCCCCCAAAGTCCCAGAGGTTGCAAGCAGCCCATTACTTGCCGCACGCGGCCCGCTCCGATAAAGGCCGCCGGACAAGCCCCGCCGAAAAGAGGGCGAAAAAGAAAGGAGCCAATACCATGACACAGAAAACCCTTGCAAAGCATCTGGACGAGTACACAGCCCTTGCGCAGCAGATCGCCGCGCTGGAGGCGCAGAAGCAGGCCGTAGCGGACAAAATCAAGGACGCTATGGGCGAGGCCGAGGAAGTGCAGGCAGGCGCTTATACAGCCCGCTACAAGGCCGTTACAAGCAGCCGCTTTGATGCCAAGGCATTCCAGCAGGCCCACAGGAAGCTGTATTCGGCTTTCTGCCGCCCGCAGACTGTACGCCGCTTCACCGTTGCCAGCGCATGAAAAAAGCCCCTTACCTGTGCATCGTGGCAAGTGAACAGGTAAAGAGCCGCAACACCGCCGAAGCGGGGTCTATGCTTATTATAGGCCCCGCCCGGTAAAATGTCAAAGGAGGCGGTACAAGCCCCTCGCAGCCGGGCAAAGGCGCTGCATTATGAGTAAACAAACTGAATAGCCTATCCAAAGAGGGTATAATATTCGGGCGGCTCCGTAGCGATACGGGGCCGCTTTATTATAGTAAACGCCTTTAAAATTGGTAATTTCTTCCTGTGTAATTACTGTGTATTTTCTGTGTCAAAAATCATGCTTTCTCATGTAGTCTCATGCAGTTACAGGATAAAGAAAAACCGCACTGTTAAGCCATTTTTGGCTATACAATGCGGTTTAAAAATTGGTGAACGATTTCCACCCAAAAACGAACTTTTTACCTCTTGCAGAGATACCAGTTTATCTCCGTCTCTGTAATTGAAGTTGATGACTAGACGGTCATCGAAGATGTAGACGGAATTGACAAAACAATCTATGATTTTTTGCTGATATGCCGGATCACTCGGATCGCCCTGCCGGAACCGCTCAAACCAGAACAGGATTTGTTCCCGTGTAAGAAGCGGTTTGGCAATCTGCTCTTGTAGGATACTGGCTTCCAATTCCTTGCGCTGCTCCTCCAATTCATCCAGCCGCTGCTTGGTTGCTGGTGTAAAGATTCCCTGCTCGATTGCAGAAACAATATTGTTAATACGCTTAGAAATATCCTTCAAGCCTGCCTGTAATACAGGCAGGCGGGTGTTTTCCTTATTTTGATATTCCAACAGTTTCTGAGCCAGCAATTCGAGAGTATCTGTTTTCAACACTTTTTCAATTGCCACTTTCACTACAAACCGTTCCAGTGGTTCTTTTCGGACGGCTTTCAAATCACATACCGAGCGCCCATGGCGCTTGTGGTTCCCACATTTGTAATAATAATGCCATGCGCCTGTATGGCTTTTTCCGCTTTCACCTGCCATCATCGCGCCGCATTTTCCGCAAAACAGTTTTGTTGTCAACATGTAATTGACATCTGTTTTCGTATGGGCTGGAGCCTTTTTGTTTTGTTCACAGCGTCTCTGTACCTTTTCGAAAACTTCCGGAGTGATAATGGCAGGAATTGCATCTGGAATTACGGTATCCTTGTACCTGTACTCTCCCAGGTAACGCCGGTTTTTCAAAATTGCCTGAAAGCTGTTTATGGAAAACGGAGCGCCGCGCGAAGTGCGCAGGCCGCGTGCATTAAAAGACTCTACAATCTTCCGCACACATTCTCCGTCCGCATAACGTTCAAATGTTTCTAAGACTAACGGCGCAGTAGCCGGATCAATTTGATAATGCTGGTTTTCATCAATGCGGTATCCCAGTGGAATCGTCCCGCCGTTGAACTTTGCCTTCAGCGCGTTTTCCTTGTGCCCACGGGAAACCTTTTCGGATAGCTCGGCGGAATAATATTCTGCCATCCCCTCCAACAGGCTTTCCAGCATGATTCCCTCCGGCGTGTTTGAAATCGGCTCCGTTGCGGAAACAACACGGACATGGTTCTGCGCCAGTTTTCTTTTGTAGTTTGCCGAATCGTAGCGGTTGCGGGAGAAGCGGTCCAGCTTCCACACCAGTACGACCTCAAATTTATGTGTGTTGCTGTCCCGTATCATTTGCTGAAACTGGGGACGGTCATCTGTTTTGGCTGACAATGCGCGGTCGATATATGTAGCGACTACATTCATTCCGCTGCGCTCGGCGTATTCCTTGCATTCGCGCAGCTGCCCCTCAATCGATTCTTCCCGCTGGTTATCACTGCTGTATCTGGCGTAGATTACTGCATTCATTGTCTATCCCTCCTTGACGCCATGCGAATGTTCTTCCGCCATGTTCAGCACCATCTGCTTGAGTTTGCGGTTCAGTTCACTTCCCGGCTCGAAACAAGCTTCCACGAACTCGCTCCAATCCGGTTTGCGTCGTACATATTCTTCCGCGCCTTCTGGTGAAACGGTAACGATCCTCCCGCGTTTGTCATCACAAAGGCCAAAAATGTAGTCCATGGATACATCGAAATACTGCGCATACCATATCAACATGCGATAGGGCACTGCAGCCCGGTCTGTTTCATAACGATTGATTGCGGATTGATTGCTTCCCGCCAACTTTCCTAATTCCACTTGTGATAGGCCTGCGTCCTTACGGATTATCCGCAGCCTTGTTCCTACTGTGACCATAGCACACCTCCTACTTTTAATTATACTTATTTTTAATGTATAATCAAGAGGCGCTTGCGATAAAATACTGAGCTAAAATAGTGCCGTCACCGAACGAAGTTTTACAATTTCGTGCGGCAACGGCACTTGAATGGCAACTGATTTGTTACTTGAAAGAAAACTTTTCGAAAAAACATTATCTTTTGCTTGGAATACTTTTTATTGATATTTTTAGTCGGATATACGGCGTTCAAAAATGTACCGGGCGAAGAATACCAATATGAGCAACTTTCGGAATTGCCCAGAACAATGCGGGGTTCGGCGGATTTTTTGCTTTTGTCAACAGGGCCATAATTGTACTTGATCATTTTTTGTTACGTGTCCAACTTCCCCTTGGCGTACATGGACAGGATTTTCTCCTCAATGTCCTGGCTGATGCTGGTTTGGTTCTTTTTCAGCACCTGAGGCTCAAATTCTCGTAGCAGCTCACGGGTGATGTTGTGGACATCCGCCTTGAGGGGTACGCTATCCATCTTCGTATGGTCGTAGCAAGGGCAACGATACCGCCCCTTCTCAAAGCTGGCTGTGCTAAGGTGGCAGCCAAAGCACAGGTGGCGGAGCATGGTGATCCTGCTCCCATGGATGTGCATTTTCTGACCGCATGCAGGGTAGACAGAGGTCTCGTCCCGCTCCAGCTCTCCATGCAGCAAGTAGACCTCCCGGCCAGACTGGGCCACCTCTACGATGGTCTTGGAGTTACACAATCCACTTAGACCAGACGGCAAATGAATGTACTGCGTGGCGGAGCCTCCCGTGATGTTTGCTTCGAAAACTATACCAGCACAGGAGCCTCCACACATACTCCACTTCACATCAATCCCACAAGAAAAAGGATTGAGCCAAATTTTTCTCAGTGGGGCACCTCCCCGATGTTTGCGGGGTTGGATGCGACCCAATGCACGATGCTGCTGCGGGATTTGAGCGCCGGGCAAAAGGAATACGAGAAAGGGTAGACATTCCTGCGTACCGGCCAGCGGGTGACTGCGCTGGGGTTTGTGCTGCGGGACGTAGTCAATCTGGTGCGCCGGGATGCGTGGAGCAACAAGAACGTTCTGGCACATATGGGGCCGGGGCAGATGTTTGCCGAAGCCCATGCCTGTGTACTGGACGCGACGCTGCTGGTGGGCATGACTGCGGCGGGGCCAATCTTCGTGTTGTTTCTGGAACCAGATCGTTTGTGGCGCGAAGCCATGCTGGCCAACGAGCCGCATCTGCAATTTTTGCACAACCTTCTGCAGGCGACAACTGCCAAAAATCTGGTGATGACCCAGAAAATCGGCCACATCACCCCGCACACCATTCGGGAGCGCCTTCTGCCCCACCTTTCCGCCGAAGCCGTGCGTCCGGGGCGGATGCGTTCGACATCCCGTTCAATCGGCAGCAGTTGGAGGATTATCTGTGCGTGGAACGCAGTGCATTGTCCAGCGAACTGAGCCGAGCGCAGAGAGACGGTCTGCTCCGGTTTCACAAAAAACACTTTGAACTGTGCCGTCCGGCGCAGAAACAGGTACCAAAGATACCTTAAAAAAAGCGCGATTTTACGGTTTTTTTGCACAAGAAAGAAAGTTTGTGCATTCAGACCATGAAATTAGTCTGATTTTAGAAGCTTTGCACAATCGCTGGAAAGTACTTCCAGTAACAAAATTCTGCGAATAAAAAAGTAACAGTAAAAAATTAATGTCCGTAAAATCAAGGGTTTTCCATGGTTCGAGAGAGAAAGCCGTTCTTTTTTTCGAAAATCCGGAAACAAATTTACCATAAGATGCTTTGAAATTAGGAATTTTTGAAAAAAACAGTAATTTTATAAACGGAAACTGTTCGCATTTAACAAGAAAAGCTGCTTTTACAAAAGTTTTTTTGTCTGGTATAATATAGAAAACGTTTACTGAACCGAAAGGGACAGAGCTCATGAGCGAAAACAGAAAATGCACCATTGTAGATGTGGCCCGGGCGGCGGGTACGTCCACAGCAACCGTATCACGGATTTTAAGCGGTAGCGATTACCCCATCAGTGCACAGCTGCGGAAAAAAGTGATGCAGGTGGCGCAGGATCTCAATTATAAGCCCAATTTGATTGGAAAAATGCTTCAATCGGGCGTGGGTGAAAAAGAGATCGGCGTGGTTCTGCCATCTATTGTCAACCCCTTTTACGGGAGCCTGATGTCTGCGGTGGAGGAAGAATGCGTTCAGCGTTCTTATGTGCCGATTCTGTGTCTTTCGCAGAACAGCAGCCGGCTGGAGTCGCAGCACATTGAAATGCTGGGGCAAAAACAGGTATCCGGAATTCTGCTGTCCTGCATGCACATGGACGAGGCGCTGATGGACAAGCTTCGCCGGCTGGAGATTCCCTGTGTGCTGTTTGACCAGACCTATGAGGAATATCCAGGGCTCAATGTGGGGTTTGACTTTTACCAGGGCGGCCTGCTGGCCACCCGCTATCTGATCCAGTGCGGACACAGAGATATCGCTTTTGCCAGCGGTCCCATGGACCGGCGCAGCCGTAAACAGCGCTTTGAAGGGTATAAGGCGGCTCTGCGGGAAAACGGGATCCGGTTCAATTCCAAACGGCTGCTTCTGTACGAAGGTTCGACGGACGCAGGCGCGGAGAACTCGGAGTTCCGCAACGGATACGAACTTGGAAGGATGCTTTTACAGGGCGAATACCTGCCGGACGCAGTGTTCGCCATCAATGATATGACGGCCATCGGCATGATCCAGTGTCTGAAGACCAATGGCGTGTATGTGCCGGCGGATGTTTCGGTGATTGGATTTGACAACATCTATATCAGCGATTTTGTGGAACCCGCGCTGACAACCATCAGCCAGCCATCGCATGAGATGGGCCGAAAGGCTGCCCGTATGCTGCTGGATGCCATTGAGCAGCCCGGATGCGCCCAGGAAAACGTAGTGATGGAACCGACGCTCGTCGAGCGGCGATCCGTGAGAAAGGTGTATAGAAGGTTAAGGAGGTAATCGCTTTGATTGAAAAACAGTATGACAAAGTGGATCTGAAAATTTTTGATACGCGCGCCGAAATGGGCCGTGTGGCAGCCGAGGAAGCCGCTTCCTGCCTGCGGGAGCTTCTGGAGAAAGAGCCGGAGATCAACTGCATTTTTGCGGCTGCTCCCTCGCAGTCGGAGTTCCTGGAAGAGCTGTGCAAACAGCCCGGCATCGACTGGACCCGGGTGAACGGTTATCACATGGACGAGTATGTGGGACTGTCGCTGGGCCACGAAAAATCCTTTAATCATTTCCTCAGCGAATCCATTTTCAACAAGGTCCCGTTCAAGAGCGCGAATCTGATCGATGGGTCCCGCCCGGTGGAAGAGGAAACGGCCCGCTACGGCCAGCTGCTGCGCAATGCTCCCACCCATGTGACGTTTATGGGCATCGGTGAGAACGGACACATCGCGTTCAACGATCCCCCTGTGGCGGACTTTGAGGACAAGGAAGTCATTAAAAAGGTAAAACTGGATCTGGTATGCCGCCAGCAGCAGGTGCATGACAAATGCTTTGACACGCTGGATGAAGTGCCCGAGTATGCACTGACCGTGACGGTGCCCCGCCTGATGGCCAGCCAGTATATTTTCTGCATTGTGCCGTCTGACAAAAAACACGATGCCACGGTGGCGGCTCTGACCGGCCCTGTGAGCACGGCCTGCCCGGCCAGCATCCTGCGCCGTACGGACAATGTGCGTATGTACATCGATAAAGCCTGCGCGGGAAATCTGGCGAAATAACACAATGCCTAAAAGGAGGAGAACATGAAACTGAAGTCCCCGAACGTATGGTTCATTTTTGGTACAGTCCCGGTGCTGGTGCTGGACTTTGTTCTGGGCGCCTGGTTTGCCCGCGGGATGGTTTGGCTGAGCGTTGTGCTTCTCCTTCTTGGACTGCTTGCGGCGGTAGCACTGGTGCGGAAATTTATCGTTATGCCCAAACCCAGAAACCGCTACGGCACGCCCGAACCGTTTGCCCTGGAACTGCCCATCAACTGCAACGCGGAATTCTATCACTGCCCGGAAATGGCCAAATACGAATTTCTGCACCGTACAGTGGAAGTGGTCAGCCCGCTGTGGAACGGTAAAAAACCTTTTCAGGTTATGATCAATCCGACACTGGCGGAAAAATACGGGCAGGATTTTGAGAAAGTGGCGGTGGTGCGCGAACTGGAAAATTTCCGGCGCAAAAACAGCCTGAAATCTCTGGTGGGGTTGCTGCTCCCCGTGGAAGTGCTTGCGGCGGCGGTGCCGGCAGCAGTGGCTTTTGGCCCGCAGCTGGAAGCGGTGCTGGGATCCTTTGTGCTGTATTTTGCAGCGCCTTTTGCGGCGGTGGCGGCTTTTGGCGGCTGCCTGTATCTGTGGAACCGCACCATTTCCATCCAGGACAAGCAATTGGACGCTTTTTTACTTGGCTACTTTTCAAAGGAGCAAGTGAAACAGTATATTCAGGTAACTGAAAAAATGAATGCGGAAGGAGGGAGCGAAAAGAGTCGTGTATTCACAGAGCATTACCGGGATGACCGGCTGAAAGCTCTGGACACAAACAAACATTGAACCAAATCAAGAAGGAGGAATTCAAAACATGGCAGAAACAATGACAATGCATTGGCTCGACTGGGTAGTGGTCGCGCTGTTCTTTGTGCTGGTCCTGTGGGTCGGCATTCGGTCCGGCAAGAACATTAACAGTTCCACGGACTTCTTTGTTGGCGGCGGCAAGATCCCCTGGTGGATGTCGGGCATTTCCCATCACGTATCCGGTTACTCCGGCGTAGTATTCGTAGGGTATGCAGGCATCGCGTATGCGCAGGGCATGTCCATCTACTTCTGGTGGGCGGTCAACATCGCTCTGGCAACGGCCTTGGCTTCGGTGACCATCATCCCCCGCTGGCCGCGTCTGCGCCGCGCGCTGGGCATCGAGTCCCCGACGGAATACTTGCAGATGCGCTATAACCGCGCTGCTCAGCTGCTGATTGCCATCTCCGGTATCGGCAGCAAGCTGCTGGACGTTGCTGCAAAATGGACTTCCATCGGTATCCTGCTCCACGGCTTTACGGGTATGCCCATTTGGGTCGGCGTTATCGTCTCCGGCCTGATCTCTTTGATTTACATCGCCATCGGCGGCATTCTGGCCGACCTGTGGACCGACTTTATCCAGTTCATCGTGCAGGTGATTGCAGGCCTGGCTCTGTTCATCGGCGTTATCATGAAACTGGGTGACTATGGCCTGAGCATCTTCAGCGTGTTCAGCGCTCTGCCCGAAGCAAACGTGTCCGTGTTCAACGCCGGCCGCGGCCAAGGCTCTCTCAGCTGGACCCTGCTGTACTTCTTCGTTATTTTCTTCAGCTACAGTGGTGGTACCTGGAACCTGGCTGCTCGCTTCATTTCTACCAGCAACGCCAAGGAGGCCAAAAAAGCAGGTCTGTTCTCCGCAGCTCTGTATCTGGTTTGGCCGTTCATCCTGTTCTTCCCCATGTGGTGCGGACCCCTGCTCTTCCCGGGCATGGATCAGGCCACTGCGGAAGCCAGCCTGTATGCAACTTTGACCAACACCTTCCTGCCGGTTGGCATGGTCGGCCTTGTGTTGGCATCCATGTTCGCCAACACCATGACCATGTGCAACTCCGACGCGAACACTATCTCTGCGGTGTTGACCCGTGACATCCTGCCCATCTTCAATCCGAAGATCCTGCAGGCCAGCGAACGCAAATCTCTGTGGTATGCGCGTATCACCACCATCATTTTCACTGCTCTGACCGTATTTGTGGCTCTGTTCAGTGACTATTTCGGTGGTGTTACCGGTCTGATTCTGACTTGGTTCTCCGCTCTGCTGGGACCGACGGCCATTCCCCTTCTGCTGGGCCTGTTCCCCGCGTTCAAGTACTGCGATGCGAAAGCCGCCATCATCTCCGTGCTGGCCGGCCTGGGCGTATTCGTACTGACCAAGATGGGCTTCACCATGGAAGCGGACATCGCGCTGATTGCTCCTCTGGCGGTATCCTTCGTATTCTATGCGGGCATCGGCTTGATCAACAAGTATGCCCTGAAGATGCAGGTGAAACCGGAAGTCGAAGACCTGATGGTAAAATTGGGCAAAGACGAATAAGTGTAAAAGAAAGGATCCCCGGCCGAAACGGCCGGGGATATTGTGAACTGAAATGGATATGAATGAACGGAAAGCGTTTTATGTCAGCCAAATTCAGGACAATTTCCTGCCGTACTGGCTGAAATTTGTCGACCGGGAACAGGGCGGCATTTTGAATTGCATCCACAACAACGGCGACCAGCGCCTCAGTGACAACAAATTCACCTGGTCCCAGGGACGCTGGCTGTGGGTGCTGGCGCGGGTGTACCGTCTGGCGAAACAGGGAGTTCTGCCCAAGGTGGACCCGGCGGAACTGGAACCCCTGATGGATGAGACCTTCCGTTTTCTGGCGGACAAATCCATTTACGGGCCGGAGGACATCTGTTGCTATCTGCTGACGCGGGACGGCGAAAAACTGGTGGACGAGCCCACCGGCCGTTATGACGCCAGCATTTATGCGGACTGCTTTGCGCTCATCGGCAGCGCGCAGTATGCGAAAATGACACAAAACACCGAGGCGGCCGACGTGGCGCACCGGTTGTATCGCAGCATTACAAAGCGGGTGGAGCGCGGCGACTTCCTCACCGAGCCCTATCCCGTCCCCGATGGATATCAGGTCCACGGCATTCCCATGATTCTTGTGGACACCGTGCAGGAGTACATGGATATGCGCCGTTCCTTCGGCTTGGATGTGGTCGAGCAGGAATCGTATGTGCGCGGCAAGGTCCATTTCATTCTGGATGTGCTGTACGACGGCGACGGCTTGATCCGCGAGCATCTCTCGGATGACAAGAGCTATACCCGTCTGCTGGACCGGCACATCAACCCCGGCCACACGCTGGAGGACGCCTGGTTCTTGCTGGAATTCCTGGAGGAGTACGGCGAACTGGACAAATACCTGCCCCGTATTGCGCAGATCGCAAAGCGCACCTTCCACTTGGGATGGGACGAGAAATACGGCGGCCTGCTTCGGTTTGTGGATCGGGAGGGCGGCGCGCCCAGGGGTGACTGCATCGGCACACCGTATGAGGAGCTGGTGAAGGATACCTGGGACATGAAGCTCTGGTGGCCGCATTCCGAACTTCTGTACATCTTCTCGTATCTGTATCAGCTCACCGGCGACGAGGAGTTCGAGGCGCTGTATCAACAGTCTGCGGATTATGCCTTCTCCACCTTCCCCAACAAGGAATTGGGCGAGTGGGTGCAGATTCGTCAGCGGGACGGCAGCCCGCAGGACAAGCTGGTGGCGCTGCCGGTAAAAGATCCGTTCCACATTTTGCGCGACTTTATCAAAGTGGTGGAACTGTATGAGAAAGAGGGAAAAGCGGAATGAACATGGAGCTGGGAACAGCCAAGCGAGTCATCACCCCGCCTCGGCCGGTCCGGCTGGCAGGCTATGCCACCCGGAACACCCCCTTTGACAGCGTGCTGGAGGATATTTATGTCCGCGTGCACGACTATCGCTGCGGTTCGGCCCGGGCGGTGCTGGTCTACGGCGATCTGCTGTGATGGAACAGTGAGTTTGTCGCCATGGCGCGGCCCTGCCTTGCAGCGGCGCTGGGGGTGAAGGAAGAGCAGATCCTGTTCACCGCTTCACACAACCACAGCGGCCCGGGTACCGGCGGCAACTTTACGTCTCTGCTGGAGACGGTGGACGCAGAGTACACCGAATTTTTGTACACGCAGGTGGAGGCCGCCGCGTGCGCAGCGGCACAGAACGTGGAGCCGGTGCGCGGAACCGTGCACCGGGGCGAATGTACCCTGAACGTGTACCGCCGGGTGCACACGCCCGACGGGATTGCCATGTGGCCTAACTACGACATGCCGGCTGACCATCATCTGACAGTGGTGCGTCTGGAACGGGCGGACGGAACCGTGAAGGGTGTGTTGGTGCACTATCCCTGCCACGCAAACCTCGCCAACGGCAATGCGGTGCATCCGGACTATCCGGGCGCCGCGCTGCGCATGCTGGACGAGACGTTCCCCGGCAGCGTGGGCGTGTTCCTGCAGGGCTGCACCGCAGACTTGCGACCTAACAGTGTGCTGGGCGAGCGGTTTATACCGCAGAGCTATGAGGGTGTTCAGAATTTTGCGCGCCAGTTCACGGCTCATTGCGAGGCGCTGCTGCAAAGCGAAGGCACCGCGCTGGGTGAGAAGGTCTTCATCACCCGCACCACCCGGCAGCTACCGCTGGATCAGACGGGTCTGGAACAGTCCATGGAAGAGGCGAAAAGCGGAGATGAGGCGCACCGGCAGTGGCTGGCTGCCATCACCCGCAAACAGTGCCGAGACTATGAAACACTGGAGATCTCCCGCCTGGAGCTAGGCGGACTGACGATGTTTTTCTTCAACGCCGAAGTGGCGCAGAAGTACGCGGCCATTGCGCGTGGGCAGGTGCCCGGCGCCTTGAGCGCAGGCTATTGCAACGGTATGATCGGCTATCTGGCCACCGCGCGCCAGATTTCCCACGGCGGTTATGAGCCGGGGGAATCGGCGCTGTATTTTGCTCTGGCAGGCACCTACGCACCTGCCATCGAGTCTGTGATCGCCGATGGCGTTGGCGCATTGGCAAACGAATATTGAGAGGAGAACAAACAAATGGAACAGGGACTTCTGACCGATCTGTACTACGATGAAATTCTCAAGGTCATAAACGAAATCCGCGCCACCGAGCGCGAGAACATCCTGAAAGCTGCCCGCATGATCGCGGACCAGGTCAAACAGGATAAACTGGTATATGTGTTCGGCCCGGGCGGCCATTCCAACCTAGCGGCCATGGAAGTGTTCTTCCGCGCCGGCGGCCTGATGCACATCAGCGCCATTCTGAACCAGGAGACCATGCTCAGCAGCGGCGCGCTGAAATCCATGCAGACCGAGCGCCTGCCCGGTTACGGCAAGATCGTAGTGGAAGATTACGGCATCGGCGAGGGCGATCTTCTGTGGATCGTCAATGCATACGGCATCAACTCCGCTACTATCGACGCGGCCCTGACCGCCAAAGCGCACGGCGCCAAGGTCATCGGCGTCAGCAGCCACGAGCACGCCGAAACCTGCCCGCTAGATCATCCCGCCCGTCATCCCAGCAAAAAGAATCTGCACGATGTTGTGGACTGCAGCATCGACTGCAAGGTCAAGCTGGGCGACGCTACGCTGGAAATTTCGGGCTTTGAGCAGAAGATCGGCGCTCTGTCCACCTATGCGAATGCCTACGTGATGAACTGCGTGGTCATCGAGGCCATCAACATGTTGGTCAACGAAGGCGTGAATCCGCCGGTCTGGCGCAGCGGCAACTGCCCGGGCGGCGACGAGTGGAACAACCAATTCCTGGAGCGCTTCCGCGGTGCGGTGCGCTGCCTGTAAAGGAGCGATCCCATCATGAAAACCTGTTATAAAAACGCGCGCATCGTCCTGCCGGACGCCGTCCGCGAAGGCTGTCTGATGACGGAAAACGACACCATCTCCGCGATCGCCTTCGGGCCGGGTGCCTGCCTGGACGGTGCGGATGTGACGGCGGATTGCCAGGGCATGTACCTGTCGCCCGGTTTCATCGACGTGCATGTGCACGGCGCGGGTGGCCACGACTTCATGGAAGGGGGCGAGGCCGTTTATACCGCGGCCCGCTGCCATATGCTGCACGGCACCACCAGCATTGTGCCCACCACCCTGACCGGAAGCCGACAGGATCTGCTGGATTTTGTGGACGGCTTCAATCAGCTGGATCTGGAGCGCGAGGGCTGCCCCCACATTCTGGGTCTGCATCTGGAAGGACCGTATTTCGCAGCCTCTCAGGCCGGAGCTCAGAACCCCGAGTATCTGCGCAATCCGCAGCCGGACGAGTACGAAGAGGTGCTGCGCCGCACGGACCGCGTCCGCCGCTGGTCTTTTGCGGTGGAACTGGATGGTTCGGACCGCTTTTTGGAAGCGCTTCACCAGCATGGCGTGATCTCCAGCCTGGCGCACTCCGATGCGGACTGCAAACAGGTGATGCACGCCCATGACATGGGCCTGCGGTGCCTGACGCACTTCTACTCCTGCATGACCACGGTACAGCGCAAGCATGCCTATCGTTACGCGGGCGCTATCGAGGCGGGCTATCTGCTGGATGAGATGTATGTGGAAGCCATTGCGGATGGCAGCCATCTGCCTGCAGAGCTGTTGCAGCTGATTTACAAGGTGAAGGGACCCCGCCGGGTGTGCCTGGTCACCGACAGCATGTGCGCCGCTGGCATGCCCGACGGCGAATATTCTCTGGGCGGCGTTCCCTGCATCAAAGAGAACGGCGTGGCCAAGCTGATGGACCGCAGTGCTTTCGCGGGCAGTGTGGCAACCACCGATATGCTGGTGCGCACCTTCTGCAATCTGACCGGCGCTCCGCTGTACGATGTGGTGCGCATGACGTCCCTGACGCCGGCTGAGATGCTGGGCATCGGGACTCGCACCGGGTCCATTCAGGTGGGTAAGGCTGCAGACCTGCTGGTATTTGATGAGGATGTGCAACTGAAGCACATTGTTGTGGCCGGTCGTACCGAATTTTCTACGCTGCAATGATAAGAGAACAGGGCGGGAGACGCAGGTCTCCCGCCTCTTTTGTTCAGAAGACGGCCTCATTTTCAATGATTATTTCATCCTCGGCTCTGATCCCTGCCACCATATTGGCGGCAGGAATAAAAATTGCCCATCACCTCCATGATATGCTCCCTTTATAGGCAATGTCATTAAGTTTGGCTTCAAAATACACAACAATCTTTTCAGGGTGCTTGTGTTTTTCTATCTTTAGCAGGGGGGACATATAAAATTTGCAGATAAAATTTTCCAAACGAGAAAAGTTTTCGTGCTTTTTGAATCACCATATTCCACACCAGTACGATCTCGAATTTATATGCGCTGCTGCCCCGTATTTTTATATTATAATCGTTTTTGGACTATAATCAAGAAGCGCGCAGAATGTAAAATGATTTTTACTTAAAATGTGCAAATAAGAATTCTGAACAGAGATAACAAGTTATAAGGGCGATGAACAGAACCATAATCCCGATTGCTTGTGTGCTCGCGCCAAAGAGCGCACAGATGTGGAACAACGGGTATGTACTAAGCCACTTCGCATTCGTTAAGCCGGAGACACTGAGCA
>PPYE01233410.1_pt1 | contig 76764 bp, 66 predicted proteins | sample 1559881 | NCBI WGS metagenome assembly PPYE01 (sample SAMN08240022, study PRJNA423297) | Human gut metagenome, whole genome shotgun sequencing project. | reverse complement strand
TTGCCGTTGTTCCGTGTCAGTGGTGGCGCATTATAGGGAGTTATTCCGGCCTGACAAGAGGAAATTTAAAATAATTTTCCGACCGCGCATTTTTTATTCTTTATGCTTATTTCAGCGTCGGTTTGTCGGTTAAATGGGCGATTTCTCGGGCGAAATTCGCCACCTGCTCCCAATCGGTATAGACAACTTCTTTGCGCGTATCCGTTTCACCGCCTGACATCTTCATAATTAGCTTGATCATAAAACGGTCGTACCAGCGATAACGTGGGTAACGCAGCGCCCCGGCAATGACCGCGCAGCGATCGGGACGCCATTGCGAGTTCATCAGAAACTTCCGCGCGTAGCTGTTGGTCTGTGGAGTGCGCTTCTCCGGTTTACGCGCCACCAGGTTTACGGAGTAAAAGGCGCTCGGCATCGAATTCAGCCGCGTCGCATGCTTTTTGACAAATTCCTGGAACGCAGAGTGGTAGTGACCATAGCGAATAGAAGCACCAATGACCACACGGTCGTAGTTTTCCCACTGTGGTTCTTCAATGCGGTGCACATTGGCGACATCCGCCTGGATCCCCAGTTCTTTCAGTTCCGAAGCCAAGTAGGAGGCAATCTCGCGCGTTTGTCCGTCCCTTGTTGAGAAAAGAATTAATGTTTTCACGTATTACTCCATCATTCACGCCAGAAAGTCGGGGTAAAGAGCACCAGCAATGTAAAGACCTCGAGACGACCAAACAGCATGTTGGCAATCAGGATCCATTTAGCCACCGGGTTCATACTGGTAAAGTTATCAGCAACCACGCCAAGCCCCGGCCCCAGGTTATTCAATGTCGCAACAACCGAGGCAAAAGCAGAAAAGTCATCCACGCCCGTGGCGATAATCGCCAGCATACTGACAATAAACACCAATGCATAGGCGGAGAAAAATCCCCAAACGGCTTCGAGGATACGTTCCGGCAGTGCGCGATTCCCCAGCTTAATGCTATAGACGGCGTTCGGATGCACCAGTCGTTTCAGCTCACGGTTCCCCTGCTTAAACAGCAGCAGGATGCGGATCACTTTCAGGCCACCGCCCGTTGACCCGGCACAACCGCCGATAAAAGCTGAACATAAAAGCAGTACCGGCAAAAAGAGCGGCCAGCGGGCAATGCTGTCAGTCGTAAACCCGGCGGTTGTCGCCATCGATACCACCTGGAAAAACGCCTGGTTAATTGTCATCAGCGCCGAACTGTAGACATTATGAAACCACAGTACGAGTGTACAAATAACCACCAGCGTAAACTGTACGCCGATAAACATGCGAAATTCCGGATCGCGCCAATAAACCTTCAGACTACGCCCACTTAACAGTGAAAAGTGCAGACCGTAGTTACAGCCGGAGATCAGCAGGAAGATAGCAATGATAGTGTTAATAGTCGGGCTGTCGAAATAACCGATACTGGCATCATGTGTCGAGAAGCCGCCAATAGCGATAGTCGCAAAGCTATGGCCGATGGCATCAAAGGCATCCATTCCGGCAAACCACAACGCCAGCGCACAGGCGACGGTCAGCAAGACATAAATCAACCACAGGGTTTTCGCCGTTTCCGCAATTCGCGGGCGCATTTTGTTATCTTTCAGCGGGCCGGGCATTTCTGCGCGATAGAGCTGCATCCCACCCACGCCGAGGATAGGCAGTATCGCAACCGCTAACACGATGATCCCCATCCCGCCAAACCATTGCAGCATCTGGCGATAAAAGAGGATGGCATGAGGGAGCGAATCCAGCCCCACCAGCGTAGTGGCCCCGGTGGTGGTCAGGCCAGAGAAAGATTCAAAAAACGCATCGGTAATCGTGAGGTTCGGGCTTTCCGAGAAGATAAAAGGGAGCGCACCGACACTACCCAGCACGGTCCAAAACAGCACCACTATCAGAAACCCCTCACGGGATTTCAGTTCGCCCTTCTCTTTGCGGTTCGGCCACCACAGCATAGAGCCAATGGCGAGGGCGACAAAAAAGGTCTGGGTAAAAGCGCGGCCCGCTCCATCCCGGTAGATGAGTGCTACCAGCCCAGGGATAATCATGGTCCCTGAAAATAAGATGACCAGTAGTCCAACGATTCGGGTAATGGCGCGAAAATGCATCTCTGCCGCTTCCTTAGTTCTGCAAAACGAAGTGGGGATTATTCTTCAATCGCTAACAATTGCAATGAACCACGGCTAAAATCCGCCAGCTTTGCGGAAAATTCAGCCACTTTCGCCGCCGGAAGCGCCACCCGCAGCAGAACGAATGCCTGATAATCACTGTTGATAATTTTGCCGTCACACTGCCCCAGCAACGCTTCAATGCCGGTTAACTGACTATATTCACATTGCAAAGTATATTCGGTTAATGGCGTCTTGCGTTGGGTCGTTAGCTGGCGCAGCGCCTGATTCACGCCGCCGCCATACGCTTTCACTAACCCACCGGTGCCAAGCAATATGCCACCGTAGTAGCGCACTACCACAGCGGTAATTTCCCCGACGCCGCTGCCCATTAGCTGGGCGAGCATCGGTTTACCTGCCGTTCCTGCCGGCTCCCCGTCGTCAGAGAAACCCAGCCGTTGAGAATCATCCGGCGCACCCGCCACCCACGCCACGCAATGGTGGCGGGCATCGGGGTGTTCTGCCCGCACCGATTCAACAAACGCTTTCGCCGCCTCAACGCCATCGGTATGCGCCAACAGTGTTATGAAGCGGCTCTTTTTGATCTCTTCAACGACCGTGACCGGTGCCGCAGGAATTAACCAGCTTTCCATCACGCCAGTTTCAGATCCCGGGTCATGTTTTCCACGTTGTTTTCGTGGATCACCACGTTGTCTTCGATACGAATGCCGCCGAACGGTTTCAGTGCTTCAATTTTCTGCCAGTTGAAGTGCTTGCTGAACTGCCCTTCACGCCACGGTGCCAGTAGCGATTCAATGAAGTAGATACCCGGTTCGATGGTTAACACCATGCCCGGCTGGAGAATACGGGTGCAGCGCAGGTACGGATATTTTGCCGGTGCCGCGAGGTGCGTACCGCTATCATCCTGCATAAAACCGGCGACGTCATGCACCTGCAGGCCCAGCGGATGGCCGATACCGTGCGGCATAAACGGTCCGGTGAGATCGTTTTCGACCATCGCTTCTTCACTCATATCGGTGATGATTTGATGTTTACGCAGCAGTTTGGCGATGCGCTGATGGAACTGGATGTGGTAATCCACATAGCTAACGCCAGCTTTCATGGTCGCGATCAGCGCCAGTTGTTCATCATTTACGTCTTTCACCAGCTGTGCGTAATCGTTGTCACTTTTTGCCGACCAGGTACGGGTCAGGTCAGCCGCATAGCCGTTATATTCGGCCCCGGCATCCAGCAGGAAGCTGCGCATCTCTTCCGGCGCCTGATGATCCAGTTTGGTGTAATGCAGCACCGCAGCGTGTTCGTTAAGCGCCACAATGTTGCTGTAAGGTACGTCGGTATCACGATGACCGGTCGCGGTCAGATAGGCAATGTTGATATCGAACTCGCTCATGCCAGAACGGAACGCTTCTTCTGCCGCACGATGACCGTTGACCGCCATTTTCTGCGCTTCACGCATACAGGCCAGTTCGTACTCGGTTTTGAAGGAGCGATAGTAATGCAGGTAGTCGATAACCCCTTTCGGGTTGATGTTGCTGGCCTCAATACCCAGTTGCAGCGCACGCTCCGGCACCGGACCGATATAACCGATATTGCCGCGCGCAGCGGGCAGCAGGCTACCAATGCCATCGGCTTTCGGCAGTGCGATCACTTCCACATCTTCAGTCCAGAAGGAGGTCGGCAGCGGTTCGACGTTGTGCCAGTAATCAACCGGCAGATAGAACCACAGTTTCGGCTTGTTCACGCCATCCACCAGCAACCAGCAGTTTGGCACCTGAGTTACCGGCACCCACGCTTTGAATTGCGGGTTCACTTTAAACGGATAGGGATGATCGTCGAGAAAAACATTGAACAGCTCGCCGGAGTGAATAAGTAACGCATCCAGCTTGAAGCGCGCCAGCGCATCGCGAGTCCGTTCCTGTAAGGTAGCTATATGATTTTTATAGAGCGAGGCCAGTGATTCCATTTTTTACCCTTCTGTTTTTTTGACCTTAAGTCTCCGCATCTTAGCACATCGTTCATCCAGAGCGTGATTTCTGCCGAGCGTGATCAGATCGGCATTTCTTTAATCTTTTGTTTGCATATTTTTAACACAAAATACACACTTCGCCTCATCTGGTACGACCAGATCACCTTGCGGATTCAGGAGACTGACATGCTTTACAAAGGCGACACCCTGTACCTTGACTGGCTGGAAGATGGCATTGCCGAACTGGTATTTGATGCCCCAGGTTCAGTTAATAAACTCGACACTGCGACCGTCGCCAGCCTCGGCGAGGCCATCGGCGTGCTGGAACAGCAATCAGATCTAAAAGGGCTGCTGCTACGTTCGAACAAAGCAGCCTTTATCGTCGGTGCTGATATCACCGAATTTTTGTCCCTGTTCCTCGTTCCTGAAGAACAGTTAAGTCAGTGGCTGCACTTTGCCAATAGCGTGTTTAATCGCCTGGAAGATCTGCCGGTGCCGACCATTGCTGCCGTCAATGGCTATGCGCTGGGCGGTGGCTGCGAATGCGTGCTGGCGACCGATTATCGTCTGGCGACGCCGGATCTGCGCATCGGTCTGCCGGAAACCAAACTGGGCATCATGCCGGGCTTTGGCGGTTCTGTACGTATGCCACGTATGCTGGGCGCTGACAGTGCGCTGGAAATCATTGCCGCCGGTAAAGATGTCGGCGCGGATCAGGCGCTGAAAATCGGTCTGGTGGATGGCGTAGTCAAAGCAGAAAAACTGATTGAAGGGGCGATGGCGATTTTACGCCAGGCCATTAACGGCGACCTCGACTGGAAAGCGAAACGTCAGCCGAAGCTGGAACCGCTAAAACTGAGCAAGATTGAAGCCACCATGAGCTTCACCATCGCTAAAGGGATGGTCGCACAAACGGCGGGGAAACATTATCCGGCCCCCATCACCGCAGTAAAAACCATTGAAGCTGCGGCCCGTTTTGGTCGTGAAGAAGCCCTAAACCTGGAAAACAAAAGTTTTGTCCCGCTGGCGCATACCAACGAAGCTCGCGCACTGGTCGGCATATTCCTTAACGATCAATATGTAAAAGGCAAAGCGAAGAAACTCACCAAAGACGTTGAAACCCCGAAACAGGCCGCTGTGCTGGGCGCAGGCATTATGGGCGGCGGCATCGCTTACCAGTCTGCGTGGAAAGGCGTGCCGGTTGTCATGAAAGATATCAACGACAAGTCGTTAACCCTCGGCATGACCGAAGCCGCGAAACTGCTGAACAAGCAGCTTGAGCGCGGCAAGATCGATGGTCTGAAACTGGCTGGCGTGATCTCCACAATCCACCCAACGCTCGACTACGCCGGGTTTGACCGCGTGGATGTTGTGGTAGAAGCGGTTGTTGAAAACCCGAAAGTGAAAAAAGCCGTACTGGCAGAAACCGAACAAAAAGTACGCCAGGATACCGTGCTGGCGTCTAACACTTCAACCATTCCTATCAGCGAACTGGCCAACGCGCTGGAACGTCCGGAAAACTTCTGCGGGATGCACTTCTTTAACCCGGTGCACCGGATGCCGTTGGTAGAAATTATTCGCGGCGAGAAAAGCTCCGACGAAACCATCGCGAAAGTCGTCGCATGGGCGAGCAAGATGGGCAAGACGCCGATTGTGGTCAACGACTGCCCCGGCTTCTTCGTTAACCGTGTACTGTTCCCCTACTTCGCCGGATTCAGCCAGTTGCTGCGCGACGGCGCAGACTTCCGCAAGATCGACAAAGTGATGGAAAAACAGTTTGGCTGGCCGATGGGTCCGGCATACCTGCTGGACGTTGTGGGGATTGATACCGCGCATCACGCTCAGGCTGTCATGGCAGCAGGCTTCCCGCAGCGGATGCAGAAAGATTACCGCGATGCCATCGACGCGCTGTTTGATGCCAACCGCTTTGGTCAGAAGAACGGCCTCGGTTTCTGGCGTTATAAAGAAGACAGCAAAGGTAAGCCGAAGAAAGAAGAAGACGCCGCCGTTGAAGACCTGCTGGCAGAAGTGAGCCAGCCGAAGCGCGATTTCAGCGAAGAGGAGATTATCGCCCGCATGATGATCCCGATGGTCAACGAAGTGGTGCGCTGTCTGGAGGAAGGCATTATCGCCACTCCGGCGGAAGCGGATATGGCGCTGGTCTACGGCCTGGGCTTCCCTCCGTTCCACGGCGGCGCGTTCCGCTGGCTGGACACCCTCGGTAGCGCAAAATACCTCGATATGGCACAGCAAACGGCTTAAGGAGTCACAATGGAACAGGTTGTCATTGTCGATGCAATTCGCACCCCGATGGGCCGTTCGAAGGGCGGTGCTTTTCGTAACGTGCGTGCAGAAGATCTCTCCGCTCATTTAATGCGTAGCCTGCTGGCGCGTAACCCGGCGCTGGAAGCGGCGGCCCTCGACGATATTTACTGGGGTTGTGTGCAGCAGACGCTGGAGCAGGGTTTTAACATCGCCCGTAACGCGGCGCTGCTGGCAGAAGTACCACACTCTGTCCCGGCGGTTACCGTCAATCGCTTGTGTGGTTCATCCATGCAGGCACTGCATGACGCAGCACGGATGATTATGACCGGCGATGCGCAGGCATGTCTGGTTGGCGGCGTGGAGCATATGGGCCATGTGCCGATGAGTCACGGCGTCGATTTTCACCCCGGCCTGAGCCGCAATGTCGCCAAAGCGGCGGGCATGATGGGCTTAACAGCAGAAATGCTGGCGCGTATGCACGGTATCAGCCGTGAAATGCAGGATGCCTTTGCCGCGCGATCGCACGCTCGTGCCTGGGCCGCCACGCAGTCGGCCGCATTTAAAAATGAAATCATCCCGACCGGTGGTCACGATGCCGACGGCGTCCTGAAGCAGTTTAATTACGACGAAGTGATTCGCCCGGAAACCACCGTGGAAGCCCTCGCCACGCTGCGTCCGGCGTTTGATCCAGTAAACGGTACGGTAACGGCGGGCACATCTTCTGCACTTTCCGATGGCGCAGCTGCCATGCTGGTGATGAGTGAAAGCCGCGCCCATGAATTAGGTCTTAAGCCGCGCGCTCGTGTGCGTTCGATGGCGGTCGTTGGTTGTGACCCATCGATTATGGGTTACGGCCCGGTTCCGGCCTCAAAGCTGGCGCTGAAAAAAGCGGGGCTTTCTGCCAGCGATATCGGCGTGTTTGAGATGAACGAAGCCTTTGCCGCGCAGATCCTGCCGTGCATTAAAGATCTCGGGCTAATGGAGCAGATTGACGAGAAGATCAACCTCAATGGTGGCGCGATCGCGCTGGGTCATCCGCTGGGTTGTTCCGGTGCGCGTATCAGCACCACGCTGCTGAATCTGATGGAGCGCAAAGACGTTCAGTTTGGTCTGGCGACGATGTGTATCGGTCTGGGTCAGGGTATTGCGACGGTGTTTGAGCGGGTTTAACCACTTGCCGGATGCGGCGTGAACGCCTTATCCGGTCTACAGATCCGGCACCAATGTAGGCCTGATAAGACGCGCCAGCGTCGCATCAGGCATCGTGCACCAATTGCCGGATGCGGCGTAAACGCCTTATCCGGCCTACGGTTCGGACTATTTGTAGGCACGATAAGACGCGACAGCGTCGCATCGGGCATGGTTTGCCAGATACGTCATAGATCTAAATGCCACTGAATAAAGTTTTAGTTGCCGTTCTTCCCGCCTGTCAGGGGCGGGTTTTTTTATATCTCAGATAAATGCAAACGCATCGCCAAACAGGCGATCTTCCCGCGCATTACGCTCACTGCAAAACAGGTCACGGGCAATTTTCGCCATCTCAAAACGTCCGGCAATATAGATATCATGCTCTGCCAGCGTACCATGATCCTGCAATACCGCCGTTAACACGGTACCAGTACGCCCACGCCAGCCTGCTTCCGGTTGTTCAACCACCGGCACCACTTGCAGACCAGGGTGCTTTAACGAAAGCGCCTCAAGCTCGCAGAGATCATACAGATGCTGCTCTTCACGCCCGCCCCAGTAAATGGTGATATCACGGTTTGGGTTACGCGCCAACGCTGTCAGCAAAATCGAGCGGGCATAAGAGAACCCGGTGCCGCCCGCAATCAAAATCATCGGACGCTCTTCATCATCGCGCAGCCACGCTTCTCCGTGGGGAATATCGACCACGATTTGATGATCTTTGAGGATGCGGTCCATGACTGCTTTCGCGTAAAGGTTGATTTCAGAAGCGCCAATATGCAGCTCGATAAACCCTTTTTCATCCGGCGTCGAGGCCATTGAGAACGGACGTTTGTCGCGCTCATCCATCACTACCATCAAATACTGACCAGCACGAAAAGAAAAGGCCGCGTCTGGCACGATGCGGACACGATATACGGTATCCGTGATAGCTTCTACCGAGGTCACTTTACAGCTTAAGGTTGTCATGCGCTTTCTCTGTCGGATCGATAAATAGGGCAAAACAAACGCGCATCAGGCGCTTTTACCGTTGTTAAAAATAGCCAGTTCATCCCAGATGGCGTCAATATGCGCGACAACATCTGGATCTTTTTTGATGGGACGTCCCCATTCACGCTGGGTTTCCCCCGGCCATTTATTCGTGGCATCCAGCCCCATTTTTGAACCCAGCCCGGAGACAGGCGAGGCAAAATCCAGATAATCAATAGGCGTATTTTCTACCAGAACAGTATCCCGCGCCGGGTCCATACGGGTGGTAATCGCCCAAATCACATCGTTCCAGTCGCGTGCGTTGACGTCATCATCGCAAACGATCACAAATTTAGTGTACATAAACTGGCGTAAGAACGACCAGACGCCCATCATGACGCGCTTCGCGTGTCCGGCGTACTGTTTTTTGATCGTCACTACCGCCAGACGATAAGAACAGCCTTCCGGCGGCAGGTAAAAATCGACAATTTCCGGGAACTGTTTTTGCAGAATCGGTACAAACACTTCGTTCAACGCCACGCCCAGTACCGCGGGCTCATCTGGCGGACGCCCGGTATAGGTGGAATGGTAAATCGCATCTTCACGCTGGGTAATATGCGTCACGGTAAACACCGGGAAACTATCGACTTCATTATAGTAACCTGTGTGGTCACCATACGGCCCTTCCGGCGCCATCTCACCAGGATCGATATACCCTTCCAGGACGATTTCGGCACTGGCTGGCACTTCGAGGTCATTGGAAATACACTTTACTACTTCGGTTTTGGTGCCGCGTAGCAATCCGGCAAACGCATACTCTGAAAGCGTATCCGGAACGGGGGTGACTGCACCGAGAATCGTGGCAGGATCGGCACCCAGCGCCACAGAAACCGGGAAACGTTCGCCCGGATGCGCCGCACACCACTCCTGATAATCCAGCGCGCCGCCGCGATGCGACAGCCAGCGCATAATCAGTTTGTTTTTACCAATCAGCTGCTGGCGATAAATGCCCAGATTCTGCCGCTCTTTATGCGGGCCGCGCGTCACTGTCAGCCCCCAGGTAATCAGCGGTGCGGCATCTTCCGGCCAGCAGGTCATAATGGGAATGCGATTGAGATCGACGTCATCGCCAGAGACGATTTTTTGTTGGCAGGGCGCACCACGCAGCCGCTTTGTCGGCATGTTCAATACTTGCTTAAACTGCGGCAGTTTATCAAACAGGTCGCGGAAACCTTTTGGCGGCTCCGGCTCTTTCAGAAACGCCAATAATTTACCAACTTCACGCAGCGCCGAAACATCTTCCTGCCCCATGCCCATCGCCACGCGCTTTGGCGTACCGAACAGGTTGCACAGCACCGGCATTGAGTAGCCTTTAGGGTTTTCGAACAACAGCGCAGGCCCACCGGCACGCAAAGTGCGGTCAGCAATTTCAGTGATTTCCAGATGCGGATCCACCGGGAGCGTGATACGTTTTAGCTCACCCTGCTGTTCAAGCAGCGTCAGGAAGTCGCGTAAATCGTTATATTTCATGGCGTCCATTGTAGCCTCTTAATCTACGCCCATTATACGGCGTTCATCTTTGCGATGCTGTAAATTTGTTAAATTAGCGTGAACTCTGACGGTATAACGCAAACCGGGGAATATAATTAACTTAGCGTAAAGCTTTTGCTATCCTTGCGCCCCGATTAAACGGATAAGAGTCATTATGCAATCCTGGTATTTACTGTACTGCAAGCGCGGGCAACTTCAACGTGCCCAGGAACACCTCGAAAGACAGGCTGTGAATTGCCTGGCACCGATGATCACCCTGGAAAAAATCGTGCGTGGAAAACGTACTGCAGTCAGTGAGCCATTGTTCCCCAACTACCTGTTTGTGGAATTTGACCCAGAAGTGATTCATACCACGACTATCAACGCGACCCGCGGTGTCAGCCACTTCGTGCGCTTTGGCGCGTCGCCAGCGATAGTCCCATCGGCGGTTATTCATCAGCTATCGGTATATAAACCGAAAGACATTGTCGATCCGGCAACCCCTTATCCGGGTGATAAGGTGATTATTACCGAAGGCGCGTTCGAAGGCTTTCAGGCCATTTTCACCGAACCCGATGGTGAGGCTCGCTCCATGCTATTGCTTAATCTTATTAATAAAGAGATTAAGCACAGTGTGAAGAATACCGAGTTCCGCAAACTCTAAAACGCAATCCCAAACAGTGTTTTGACATTAGCATCCGTGGTGGCAGCCAGCCATGCGGCATCTTCTCCACGCCAGTGCGCAATACGTTGCAAAATATGGGGCAGATGGGCTGGCTCGTTGCGCCGGGATGATGGCTTTGGCGTGAGATCGCGAGGGAGCAGATACGGCGCATCAGTTTCGATCAGTAATTTTTCCGCCGGAATCAACGGCAAAAGTTCCCGCAGCTCCAGTCCGCGTCGTTCATCGCAAACCCAACCGGTAATGCCGATATAAATTCCATGCGCCACGCACGCCTGCATCTCTTCACGTGTGCCGGTAAAGCAATGAAGAACCGCACCAGGCAGTTTATCCAGCCACGGCTCCAGCAATGTCATAAACCGCTCGTGGGCATCGCGACAGTGCATAAATACCGGCATGTTTAAATCTGCGGCAATGCGTAGCTGGGCAACAAAAGCGCGTTCCTGCTCTTCCGGCGTCGAAAAGTTGCGGTTAAAGTCGAGACCACATTCACCAATCGCCACCACTTCTGGCTGCGCGGCCAGCTCAATAATCGCTTCTTCAGTCGCAGCTTGCCACTGGCTGCTGTCGTGAGGATGTACGCCCGCCGTTGACCAACAGGACGAATACTGACGCGCCAGCTTTTGCGCCTGCTGGCTTTCACGCAGGTTAGTGCCGGTGATGAGTAGCCCATTAACTCCCGCGTCAAAAGCGCACGCTACAACATCATCACGGTCTTTCGCAAATTGCGAACTGGTCAAATTAACGCCGATATCAAACATCCTGTACTCCATATGACAACCGCCCTGACGGGCGGTTGAATTTATTCTTCAGTTTTTTCGCTTTCTGCTTCAGCGTCGTTTTCCTCTTCCCGATTTCGCCCTTTACCAACGTAAAAGCGTGAGAAGAAGACACCGATTTCAAACAGACAGTACATCGGGATCGCCAACAGCGTTTGCGAGAAGACATCCGGCGGCGTCAGCAACATCCCGACAACGAATGCACCAACCAGCACATACGGGCGTTTTTTGCGTAAGTCTTCTGGCGAGGTAATCCCCATCCAGCACAGCAGCACAATTGCTACCGGCACTTCAAAGGAGACACCAAACGCCATAAACAGCGCCATAACGAAGCTTAAATAGCTGGCGATGTCGGTGGATACCTGCACCCCTTCCGGCGCGGTATTGGCAAGGAAGCCAAATGCCAGCGGAAAGACCACAAAGTAGGCGAATGCCATGCCGATATAAAACAGCAGAGAGCTGGAAACCAGCAGCGGCACCACCAGGCGACGTTCATGCTTATACAGCGCTGGGGCGATAAATGCCCACACCTGATAGAGAATCACCGGCGCTGACAGAATCAGCGACACCATAAAGGTCAGCTTGATCGGCGTAAAGAACGGCGAGGCCACGTCGGTGGCGATCATCGTTGAACCTTGCGGCAACTGCTTGATCAATGGCGCGGATACCAGGTGATAGATGTCATTGGCGAAATAGACCAGACACAGGAATATCACGATCACCGCGATAATGCAGTTCAGCAGACGCTTACGCAGCTCAATCAGATGCGTGATAAGCGGTTGAGTATCTTCTACAGACATGTTTACGGTTTATCACTCGACGAAGGGGAAGGTGCAGCGGTTTTCGGTTCAGCGTCCGCAGCAGGTTTTACCACCGGCTCTGGCGTGGTTTCTGGCTTCTGTTCCGGCGAACTGGCCTGCGTTTGTGCAGCGGCAGGCGTTACGCCCTCATGCGCAGCTTCATTATCTTTCACCACCGGGTTATGGATGGTGTGCGCTTCATCGCTCGCCTTTTCAGGATCGTTTGCAACGTAGGAACGCTTCATCGACTCCGCGGCCTGGCGTAGTTCATCCATCGACGCTTTCAGTTCGGGCGTCAGGTTAGTGAGGCTCGCCTTTTCAACCTTTTTCAGACTGTCCTGAAACTCCTGGAGTTTTAACTCCTGGGTCAGTTCGTTCTGCACCGTTGTCGCCAGTGAACGCAACGCGCGAATCCAGCCCGCTACCGTTTTTACCGCCACAGGCAGTCGTTGCGGCCCCAGAACGACGAGGCCGATGATGAACACCAATAGCAGTTCGCTAAAACCGATATCAAACACGGATTACACCTGCTCTTTATCGTGGCGCTTCGCGTCTTCTGTTTTAGCCTGTTCCTGATTCGTATCCGCCTGCTTATCGGCGATAGTTTTCGCAGTAAAATCAGCATCCTGACTGGTTTTATCCTGCTTTGGTTCATCATCGCTCATTGCTTTTTTAAAGCCTTTGATCGACGCACCAAGATCGGAACCGATGGAGCCGAGCTTTTTGGTGCCAAAAAGCAGTACAACGATGACGGCAATAATCAATAACTGCCAAATACTGATACCACCCATACATGTTCCTCTGTGGTAGATGATGATTAAACAAAGCCGCATTATACGTTACACGGCCCGCCTTGAGCGATGAAAAAATCAGCGTGTTTTGCGCCAACCGACAAACCAGGCGATCAGACCACCTGCCATTAACCAGCCGGGCATCAGCCCCCATTCAGGTCGGCTGACCAACAAGAATGTGCCACTTAATACTAACGTAGCGCCAATTCCGAGAAAATAACGCGATTGTCCCTGACGTACATGATTTGACTGAAGCTCGCGGGCAATCTTATCAACACTGTGCTGTAAATACTTGCCCTGGCGCAAACTGTCGTAAACCAATTCAGGCAGTTCTGGCATTTTTTCGACCCAGAACGGCGCTTTTTCTTTAAATGCTCTCACCAGCGCAGGAATACCGACCTGATCTTTAATCCACGACTCCAGGAAAGGCTTCGCCGTTTTCCATAAATCGAGTTGCGGATAAAGCTGGCGTCCTACCCCTTCGACGTAGAGCAGGGTTTTCTGGAGTAACACCAGTTGCGGCTGCACTTCCATATTGAAGCGACGCGCCGTATTAAACAGATTTAACAGTACATGTCCAAACGAAATTTCGGCCAGCGGTTTCTCAAAGATAGGTTCACAGACCGTACGAATGGCAAATTCGAACTCTTCAACGTTGGTATCTGGTGGCACCCAGCCAGAATCGACGTGTAGCTCTGCCACTTTGCGATAGTCGCGATTAAAGAAGGCGATAAAGTTTTCTGCCAGATAGCGTTTATCTTCTTTGTTTAGCGAGCCAACAATCCCGCAATCAATGCCGATATATTTCGGGTTTTCCGGGTGTTCATAGCTTACGAAGATGTTGCCAGGGTGCATATCGGCATGGAAAAAGCTGTCGCGAAAGACCTGAGTGAAGAACACCTGCACGCCGCGTTCCGCCAGCAATTTCATGTTAGTGCCGTTTTTCTCCAGCGCCGCAACATCAGACACCGGAATGCCGTAAATGCGCTCCATCACCATCATCCCTTCACTACAATAGTCAGGGTAAACTTCCGGGATGTAGAGCATCGGGCTGTCTTCAAAATTGCGCCGAAGCTGAATGGCGTTGGCAGATTCCCGCAGCAAATTCAGTTCATCAATCAATGTCTTTTCGTACTCGCGCACCACTTCGGTTGGGCGCAGACGGCGACCATCCGGCAGCAAACGCGGCACCCAGCGAGCCAGACGGTAGATAAGTTTCAGATCCGCTTTAATAACCGGCAAAATATCCGGGCGGATGACTTTAATCACCACCTCTTTACCATTCGATTTCAATCGCGCGGTATGAACCTGGGCGATAGAAGCAGAAGCCAGCGGCTTGATTTCAAAATCGTCAAACCACGCTTCTACCGGCAAGCCGCCCATTGCAGCTTCAATCTGCTGCTTCGCCAGCTTGCCATCAAACGGAGCAACTTTGTCCTGCAATAACGCCAGCTGATCGGCAATATGCGGTGGAAAAAGATCGCGGCGGGTTGATAACATTTGCCCGAACTTGATCCAAACCGGCCCCAGTTCTTGCAGGGCCAGTCGTAGTCGCTCACCTAAAAGTTTGTCTTTATGCCGATTTGGCATCCAGAATAATGAGTATCGCCATAGCCGTAGCGGCAGGGTGATACGCATTTTGGGGATCAGTTCATCAAGTCCGTAGCTTAAAAAAGTGCGAATGATGAAATATAGGCGCCGTACTTCACCTGGCGTCATTTAGCCTCCAGTTTTTCCAGCCGTTTGGTCAGGGCATCAACAGCACGCTCGACGGCAGCCGTCTCTTCCGCAAACCAGGCCACTTCAAGCGGACCGGGTGCCATACGCCACTCTTCAGTAATGGCTTCCGCCACATAACGTTGCTGGCGCTTAATGCCGTGATGCAGGAACTTTGCGCCTCCGCGCATGGCTTTGCTGATTCCTTCAGCGGCGATATCACCGGTATAAGGGGCCAGCAGTTCCGCAGGGTCGAACTCTGCCAGATCTGCCAGCGCAACGAAGTTTTGCACCACCTGAATATCGCCCTGCACTTCCAGCTCACCACTGCGAATCAGTGCGGTAAGCTGCTGGCGATCGCGAAGTTTCGGCAACACACTGGCGTAGGCGATAACGGTGCAGTCAGCATCGCCTGCCCATTCGCCCAGTACATCAACCTGGCGTTCGCTGAACACCAGAATCAATGACGTCGAAAAGCCTTTTACCTCCACGCGCAATACTTTACCCAGCAGACGCGAGCGGGCCGTTTTCAGCGCGGGTGAGCGATACAGGAAGGTGTTGAGCAGACTTTCAATTCCTGCCGTCACTAAAGGTTTAAAAGGCATTTCCGGTCTCCTGTCAGAACTTATAACCACGATGCAGCGCCACAACCCCTGCCGTCAGATTGTAGTAGTCGACACTTTCGAATCCGGCATCCTGCATCATGGCTTTCAGGGTATCCTGATCGGGATGCATACGGATGGATTCTGCCAGATAACGGTAGCTGTCGGCGTCGTTCGCGACCAGTGAGCCAATACGCGGCAGCACATGGAAGGAGTATGCATCATAGGCTTTGCTCAGCGGCTCGATAATTGGCTTCGAGAACTCAAGCACCAGCAGGCGGCCGCCGGGTTTCAGCACGCGATACATTGAACGCAGTGCTTTATCTTTGTCGGTGACGTTACGCAGACCAAACGAAATGGTGATGCAATCAAAGGTGTTATCCGGGAACGGCAGCGCCTCAGCGTTCGCCTGAACATACTCAACGTTGCCAATCACACCGATATTACGCAGCTTCTCGCGGCCCATTTTGAGCATGGATTCATTGATATCAGCAAGGACCACTTTGCCAGTTTCTCCGACCAGGCGGGAGAATTTCGCTGTCAGGTCGCCGGTGCCACCAGCCAGATCCAGCACGGTCTGCCCACGGCGTACGCCGCTGCAATCAATCGTGAATCGCTTCCACAAACGATGAATACCAAATGACATCAAATCATTCATGACATCGTATTTTGATGCCACGGAATGGAAAACGTGGGCGACCATATCCGCTTTTTGTTCCTTCGCGACGGTCTGAAAACCAAAGTGCGTCGTTTCTTGTGACTTATCCACCATCTCAATGCCTGCTCATCAAAAAATTGTTCCAGAAGTGTAACAGATTGGGCGTCGATGCCCTAGATTTCTACCCGGCTTAACTACTCCCAATGGGCTAGCGCGACTGCTGATTATATTCATCATCGCGTTGATAAGCTTCATCATTCGGCTGCTCCGGAACCGACCGAAGTCGATACTCTTCATCCTGGCTCACCGCCTGTTCAGCCAAATCCGGATTAATCTCGCGTTTAATTTCTACTCCTAAACCGCGAAACGCTTCTGCCTGCGCCAGCACATTTCCGCGCCCTGAAGAGAGTTTTTTCATTGCCTGGCGATAGTTATCCTGCGCTTTGTCGAGACTTTGACCAATCGCTGACATGTCATCGACGAACAAACGCATCTTGTCGTACAGCTTGCTGGCACGATCGGCGATTTGCTGGGCGTTGCGGCTTTGATGCTCATAACGCCACAGGTTGGCGATAGTGCGCAGCGCCACCAGCAGCGTAGTCGGGCTAACCAGCATGATATTGTTTTTCAACGCTTCGGTGATCAGCTCCGGCTGGCGGTCAAGCGCCAGTAAAAAAGCGGGTTCAACGGGAATAAACATCAGCACGTAATCCAGGGTTCGCAGCCCCGGCAGCTGTTGATAATCTTTGCGTCCCAGCAAACGGATATGGTTACGCACCGACGCGATATGTTCCTGTAGCGCGCTTTCGCGGGTGTAGTCGTCTTCGGCGTTAAAATAGCGTTCATAGGCGACCAGCGTCATTTTGGCGTCGATCACCACATCTTTTCCCTGCGGCAGGCGCACGATGACATCCGGCTGCATCCGCGAGCGGGCGTCATTTTCGATGCTGACCTGGGTTTCATATTCATACCCTTCACGCAGACCGGAAGCCTCCAGCACCCGCGTCAATACTACCTCGCCCCAGTTGCCCTGGGTTTTATTGTCGCCTTTCAGCGCGCGCGTCAGGTTGATCGCTTCCTGGGCCATTTGCGCGTTGAGTTGCTGGAGATTGCGAATTTCGTGGGTCAGGGTATGGCGTTCTTGTGCTTCTTTACCGAAGCTGTCCTGAACCTGACGGCGGAAACCGTCCAGTTGTTCACGTAGCGGCGACAACAGGCTGTTCAGACTCTGACGGTTTTGCTCATCAACCCGGCGATTGCTGTGCTCAAAAATACGGTTGGCGAGGTTTTCAAACTGCTCACTGAGGCGCTGCTCGCTGTTAATCATCTGGCGAATTTTATCGTCAGCATGTTGCTGTGCGGCTTCCATCCGCGTGGTTACTTCACGCAGATCGGCCTCCAGAGAGGTGTTAATACTTTGCAGGCTGCGCACTTCGTTATTGAGTAACTCGCACTCTGCACGCCAGTGCTCGCTTTGGGTAATTTGTTGTTTTGCCGCGCTTAACTCCGCGACCATCTCTTCACGTTCAGCTAATTGCTCGGCTTTTTGCTGCGCATGTTGATAACTGGCAAACAGCCAGCCAATTGCCACACCCACCAACGCAATAACTGCGTAAACCATGATTGAGAAATCCACAACGCCTCCCCGCTACCATACCGGCACGCAGGCCCTGACTTGCACACATGGTCAGCAGGGTTGCAGATTCCATTTCATAGTTCATTACGCCCATCGCCTGCCACTCTTCCATAGAACCTTTAAAGTGACGAACTACGCGACCAGAGTAAGTATCGTAACGTTCCTGACCTGGGTAGAAGGTATCAGAAGAAGCTGTCACGCCAACGTGAGTTGTCGCGCCAATGGATTTCGCAGCTTCAACCAGCGCAGTCGTACATTCGAAATCAGCGACAGCCGGGAATTCCAGCGGTGCGAAGTGCAGGCTCGCGCCATCCAGACGGACAGACGCCGTGGTAACCAGGACATCACCCACATTAATATGCGGCTGAATAGCGCCCGTTGTACCGATACGCAGGAAGGTGCGAATGCCCAGCTGTGCCAGCTCTTCAACAGCAATAGAGGTAGACGGGCCGCCGATACCGGTAGAGCAGACGATAACAGGTTTACCATCCAGCTCTGCACGCCAGGTGGTGAATTCGCGGTGAGATGCCAGCTTAACCGGCTTATCCATCAGCGCGGCGATCTTTTCCACACGATCCGGGTCGCCAGGGACGATGGCAAGCGTAGCCCCTTGTAAATCGTTTTTAGTGAGGCCGAGATGAAAAACATCAGACTTGGACATATACAACTCCTCTGTGAATCGGTTTAGTCAGAAGAAGCAAAAAGACACTTTACCGAAGGGTTTAACATTTTTTCGTGATACTCATCACCATGACGCAAATGCGTTGCATAAATTTACCCACCAAAAGTGATTCAAATCACATAAATCACTCTTCATTCTGCAGGACTGCATAAAAGATGAGCCGATTCAGGCAATGTGATTTGTTGCATGCTGACTATAGTTAACATTGCGCAACATTTTTATAAGGGTACGGAGAATACCATGGCAACAACACAACAATCTGGATTTGCACCTGCTGCATCGCCTCTCGCTTCGACCATCGTTCAGACCCCGGACGACGCGATTGTGGCGGGCTTCACCTCTATCCCTTCACAAGGGGATAACATGCCTGCTTACCATGCCAGACCAAAGCAAAGCGATGGCCCACTGCCAGTGGTCATTGTAGTGCAGGAAATTTTTGGCGTGCATGAACATATCCGCGACATTTGTCGCCGTCTGGCGCTGGAGGGGTATCTGGCTATCGCACCTGAACTTTACTTCCGCGAAGGCGATCCGAATGATTTTGCCGATATCCCCACGTTGCTTAGCGGTCTGGTAGCAAAAGTGCCTGACTCGCAGGTGCTGGCCGATCTCGATCATGTCGCCAGTTGGGCTTCCCGCAACGGCGGCGATGTTCATCGTTTAATGATCACCGGATTCTGCTGGGGTGGACGTATCACCTGGCTGTATGCCGCGCATAATCCACAGCTAAAAGCCGCAGTGGCGTGGTACGGCAAACTGACGGGCGACAAGTCGCTGAATTCACCGAAACAACCTGTTGATATCGCAACCGATCTTAACGCGCCGGTTCTCGGCTTATATGGCGGTCTGGATAACAGTATTCCGCAGGAGAGCGTTGAAACCATGCGCCAGGCGCTGCGGGCTGCTAATGCGAAAGCAGAGATTATCGTGTACCCGGATGCCGGGCATGCATTCAATGCTGATTATCGCCCGAGCTATCATGCCGAATCTGCGAAAGATGGCTGGCAGCGTATGCTGGAATGGTTTAAGCAGTATGGTGGGAAGAAGTCGCTGTAATGAGAAAAGACCGGGTGGTATTACCACCCGGTTTGGATTTTACCCCCGACGCAAATTCTGCGCCGCCTGCACCATGTTCGCCAGTGCCGCGCGGGTTTCTGGCCAGCCGCGCGTTTTCAGGCCACAGTCCGGGTTAACCCACAGGCGCTCTGCCGGAATGCGTTTTGCCGCTTTCTTCAGCAAGGCTTCAATCCATTCCACGCTCGGTACGTTTGGCGAGTGAATGTCATAGACGCCTGGACCGATTTCATTCGGATAATCAAACTCTTCGAACGACTCCAGCAACTCCATGTCAGAACGCGAGGTTTCGATGGTGATGACGTCTGCGTCCAGTGCCGCAATCGAATCCATGATGTCGTTGAACTCGCAATAACACATGTGAGTGTGGATTTGTGTGTCATCTTTCGCCACGGCGGCGTTGATACGGAAGGCCTCCACGCCCCACTGGAGATATGCATCCCAGTCGCTACGACGCAGCGGTAAACCTTCGCGCAGCGCCGGTTCGTCAATCTGGATGATGCCAATTCCAGCGGCTTCCAGATCGGCCACTTCATCACGCAGCGCCAGCGCAATCTGTTTGGCGATGGTTTCACGGCTGACATCTTCACGCGGGAACGACCAGCAGAGAATGGTCACCGGGCCAGTCAGCATCCCTTTTACCGGTTTATCAGTCAGCGATTGCGCATACTTCGCCCACTCCACGGTGATCGGTGCCGGGCGGCTAACGTCACCAATAACAATCGGTGGCTTCACGCAGCGTGAACCGTAGCTCTGTACCCAACCGTTTTGCGTAAAGACAAACCCGTCGAGGTGCTCGCCAAAGTATTCCACCATGTCATTACGCTCAGCCTCGCCATGTACCAGCACATCCAGTCCCAAACGTTCCTGCTCAACAATGGCCTGCCTGATATGTTCCGCAATGCCCGTGCGGTAGTTATTGGCGTCGAGATTACCCTTTTTGAAATCCAGACGCAGGGTACGAATTTCCGTGGTTTGCGGGAAAGAACCAATCGTGGTGGTCGGCCACGCTGGCAGTTTAAAACGCGCACGCTGGGCTTCGGCACGCACTTCATAGACATTCGCACGCTGGCTGTCCTGGGCGGTGATCGCCGCCAGACGCTTTTCTACCGCCGGATTATGTACACGAGTAGAGTTACGACGCGCCTGAATTGGGGCGCTCCACTCTGCCAGAGCTGCCGTGTCACCACTGTTCAGCGCATCGCGCAGCAGTGCCAGTTCATGGCATTTTTGTAGGGCGAAGGCAAACCAGCTTTTCACTTCTGCATCAAGACGCGTTTCCACGCTCAGGTCGATGGGGCTGTGCAGCAACGAGCAGGAAGATGCCACCCACAAATCACGTTTGCCGACAATGTCCTTAATTTGCGCATATTTCTCAGTAAGATCGGCGCGCCAGACGTTACGACCATTGATCAGACCCGCAGACAGCAGCCAGTCAGAAGGCAGGCGCTTGTGCAGTTCAACAACGTCATCTTTACCATGTACAAGGTCCACATGCAGCCCCTGAACAGGCAGCGCAGTAATCGTGTCGAGATTTGGCGTTACGCCTTCAAAATAGGTGGTCAGCAGCAGTTTCACCTGTCCCTGGAGCGCGTCGTAAGCGGGTTTGTATGCGTCCAGCCACGCCTGTGGTAGTTCCAGTACCAGCGCGGGTTCATCAATCTGTACCCACTCGATGCCGCGTTTCGCCAGTTCTGCCAGCACTTGCTGATAAACCGGCAGAATGTCGTTCAGCAGGCTAAGGCGGTCAAACTGTTCACCTTTCACTTTCCCCAGCCACAGGTAAGTAACCGGCCCCAGCAGCACAGGCTTAACGTTGTGGCCCAGCGCCAGCGCCTCGTCCACTTCCTCCAGCAGCTGCGTCCAGGTCAGTTTGAACTGTTGGCCTTTAACGAACTCCGGCACCATGTAGTGATAGTTGGTGTTAAACCATTTGGTCATTTCCGCTGCCGCCGCAGGTTCGCCAGTCGGCGCACGTCCACGACCAATACGGAACAGGGTGTCGATATCTACCGAACCGTCTTTGTTCTGATGACGTGGCGGAACATTACCCAGCAGCAAACTGGTGGTCAGTACATGATCGTACCAGGCAAAATCGCCCACCGGCAGCAGGTCGATACCCGCTTGCTTTTGTTGATCCCAGTGACGAGCACGCAGTTCACGCCCTACTGTCAGCAGTTCTTCACGCGTGGAGTTCCCCGCCCAATAACTTTCTTGCGCTTTTTTCAGCTCGCGACGCAGGCCAACGCGAGGGAAACCGAGGGTGTGATTAAGAATTGTCATTATATGCCCCTTATGGAATTTTTAGTATTTAGCCGTCCAGATGTTTACACATCCATAATTGGCGGTTACTGTATATTCCTCAAGCGCAAATTATTCATGCCGAAGTGAAGGACTTTCATGATCGAAGTAAAACACCTGAAAACGCTACAAGCGTTGCGGAACTGCGGCTCGCTCGCAGCCGCTGCGGCGACGTTGCATCAGACGCAATCCGCCCTGTCTCACCAGTTTAGCGATCTGGAACAACGCCTTGGCTTCCGGCTATTTGTGCGTAAGAGCCAGCCGCTACGCTTTACACCGCAGGGAGAAATCCTGTTGCAACTGGCAAACCAGGTACTGCCGCAAATTAGCCAGGCCCTGCAAGCCTGCAATGAACCGCAGCAGACGCGTCTGCGCATTGCCATTGAGTGCCATAGCTGTATTCAGTGGCTGACACCCGCGTTAGAAAATTTCCATAAGAACTGGCCGCAGGTAGAGATGGATTTTAAATCGGGCGTGACGTTTGACCCGCAGCCCGCCTTGCAACAGGGAGAGCTGGATCTGGTAATGACGTCCGATATTCTGCCGCGCAGTGGCCTGCATTATTCGCCGATGTTCGACTATGAAGTGCGTCTGGTGTTAGCACCTGACCATCCACTGGCGGCGAAAACGCGAATTACACCGGAAGATCTCGCCAGCGAGACGCTATTAATTTATCCGGTGCAGCGTAGTCGACTGGATGTCTGGCGGCATTTTCTTCAGCCGGCAGGCGTCAGCCCGTCACTGAAAAGCGTCGATAACACCTTATTGTTGATTCAGATGGTTGCCGCGCGGATGGGTATTGCCGCGCTACCGCATTGGGTAGTAGAGAGTTTTGAGCGCCAGGGTCTGGTGGTGACCAAAACCCTGGGCGAAGGCTTGTGGAGCCGACTGTACGCCGCCGTGCGCGATGGCGAGCAGCGTCAGCCAGTTACGGAAGCGTTTATTCGCTCAGCGCGCAATCACGCCTGCGATCATCTGCCGTTTGTGAAGAGCGCGGAGCGACCCACTTACGATGCACCCACAGTGAGGCCAGGATCACCAGCGCGCCTGTAATAAACGTTGGCCAGTGCGGCTGTTGGTGCCAGATAGCCAGGTTTACCAGCAGCCCTGCCGGAACGTGCATATTATTCATAATGCCCAGCGTTCCGGCGTCCACCTGCGTCGCGCCGTAGTTCCACATAAAGTAGCCAATCCCGGAAGCCACCACGCCAAGAAACACCAGAATGCCCCATTGCAGCGTGGTTTGCGGCATTTTCTGCGCATTTCCCAGCAAGAACCATGCAATCACTGCCACCAGAAACGCGCCAAGATAGAACCACGCAAAGGCGTTATGCTGTGGCATCGGGCGAGTTTCCATCAGGCGTTTGTAACCCACCATGCCAATGGCAAAAGTGATATTGGAGAGTTGCACCAGCAGCAAGCCAGTCCAGAAATGGTCGGTGACCTGATCATAGCGAATAATCCCGGCACCAATCACCGCCAGCAAGGCGCTAAAGGCATAGCCCCAGCGCAGACGGCGCTTACTCATGATGTCATAAATCAGCGTGATGTAGAGCGGCGTCAGCACGGTGAACAGCAGCAGCTCGGAAACCGTCAGGTAGAGATAAGCGCGGAAACTCAGCATATACATCACGCCAAGCTGCATCGCGCCCACCAGCATATACAGGCCGACCGTTTTCAGGCTATTGCCACGGGTACGCAGAAACGGCAGAAAAACGAGTGCCGCCAGGCCAACACGCACCAGCGCCGCAAAATAGCTATCGACGTGCCCCGCAAGGTACTCGCCATAAAAGCTAAAGGAGAAGGCCCACAGAATCGTGGTGATGATAAGTAGCGCCACAATGGAAAACTCTTTGATTAACGAGGATCCATTGTAGCGAAGTATCTGGTTGACAACTGACCAAATAAAGAACGATTACGATAAATAGAGTTTACGCAGATAATGCGGCACCGCGTCTTCGGCGTTAGTACCAATCACTTCCAGCTCCGGATGCAGATCTTTCAGCCGTTGATGCGCGCTGCCCATAATGCAGCCTTTCCCCGCCATCGACAGCATTTCGGCATCGTTCATCCCGTCACCAAACGCAATACAATCCTTCAGGCTGTAGCCCAGTTTCTTCGCCACCGCTTCCAGCGCATGGCCTTTTGAAACGCCGCCCGCCATCACTTCCAGACAGGTTAAGGTAGAGAAACTGACGTTGACGCGATCGCCCCAACGAGCGTTAATCGCCTGCTCCAGCGGCAGCAGTTGTTCATGGGAATCGCAGGTGAAGAACACTTTGCTGACGCCTTCCGGCTCCAGTAATCCAGGCTCATACAGCGCATATTTGAACACCGCTTCTTTAAAAAAGCGCATCTCTTCCGGGCGATGGCGATTCATAAACCATTCGTCGTCGCGATAAACGTTAGTAATGATGTCCGGATTGTCGTTGACTACGCCAAACAGATCGCTGGCAATGTCGCGATCCAGGTTATGAGCAAAAATCAGATTGCCATCCAGATCGTGAACGCGCGCGCCATTGGAGGTAATCATGTAAGACTTAATCTCCAGATTATCGCGAATTTGCCCCACATCAACGTGGTGACGACCGGTCGCAAACACAAAGTTGATGCCGCGCGCGGTGAGCAGCTTCAGAGTTTCTTTGGCGTAAGGGGATAACGTATGGTCGGGAGAAAGTAACGTGCCATCTAAATCAGACGCAACAACCTGGTACATAAGAAATTTAAACCTCTGTAGAGCGGTTTCCGCTGGGTGAGTTATGCCTGTTGAAAAAATCAACGATGGCGTGGAGCGCGACTGAGCGCATTGCGTCCTTTTCAAAAAGGATCTCATGGTACGCACCTTTAATTACCAACGGCCGTCCTCCTTCGACAGGATGGCCCGCGGCGGTGCGGAGTTCACAAAAACGGTCGTGCATGCGGTTATCCACCACGCGTTCCTCTTCAGCCTGCAAGAGAAGCGTTGGCGTGGCGTCATCACCCGCACCGGCTAACACCTGTTCGCCAGCCAGAATACTTTCGCGTACCCAATGGTAGGTCGGCCCACCGACGCGAATCGTTGGGTCATCAGCATAGAAGCGTAAGTTACGTCGATAGCGCTGTCTGCTGTGGGTCAGTACGTTGATAGCAAACGGCAACGCGCGCCAGCGCCCGGTGCCTATTGCATAGCCATCACGGAAACGTGGATGCGCTTCGGCCCAGTTGAGGATCTGCCGTGCCATAAATGACGGCATACGAATCACGATCCCAAACATTGGCGCAGTTAGCGCAATGGCGTCACATACACCTGGATGGCGTTGCAGAAATAATGTGGAGATCGCTCCGCCCATCGAATGTGCCAGTATATAGCGTTTACGCCACGGACCGGGCTGGACCTCCTGTTGCCAGAATGCCGCCAGATCATCAACATAATCATTAAAGCGATTAACATGCCCGAGATGCGGATCGGCTAACAGGCGACCGGAACGTCCCTGCCCGCGATGGTCGATGATTAAGACATCAAACCCCAAATGGAACAGGTCGTAGGCCAGTTCCGCATATTTTACGTAGCTCTCAATACGCCCCGGACAGATGACTACCACCCTGTCATGGTGCTGTGCGCGAAAACGGACAAAGCGCACCGGAATGTCATCCACACCAGTAAACTCTGCTTCATCACGCTGACGCCAGAAATCAGTCAGCGGTCCCATGGTAAAAGCAGCAAACGCGTTTTCTCTTGTTTCCCAGTCTTTTTGCTGCTGAAACATCGGGTAATCTGCCTCTTAAACCACGTAAAATCGTTTTTTTAAGCGTGCCTGACACAACGCTGCGACAGTAGCGTATTGTGGCACAAAAATAGACACACCGGGAGTTCATCATGACCTTAGAATGGTGGTTTGCCTACCTGCTGACATCGATCATTTTAAGCCTGTCGCCAGGCTCTGGTGCAATCAACACTATGACCACCTCGCTCAACCACGGTTATCGCGGCGCGGTGGCGTCTATTGCTGGGCTTCAGACCGGACTGGCGGTTCATATTGTGCTGGTTGGCGTGGGGTTGGGGACGCTATTTTCCCGCTCAGTGATTGCGTTTGAAGTGTTGAAGTGGGCAGGCGCGGCTTACTTGATTTGGCTGGGAATCCAGCAGTGGCGCGCCGCTGGTGCAATTGACCTTAAATCGCTGGCCTCTACTCAATCGCGTCGACATTTGTTCCAGCGCGCAGTTTTTGTGAATCTCACCAATCCCAAAAGTATTGTGTTTCTGGCGGCGCTATTTCCGCAATTCATCATGCCACAGCAGCCACAACTGATGCAGTATATCGTGCTCGGCGTCACCACTATTGTAGTCGATATTATTGTGATGATCGGTCCACTTCGCCAGACGTTGATAACCACGGCGCATTTGCGGCAGGGCAAACAGGCTGGCAACGACGGTAAACCACGCCAGTGTTTCGACAATAATCAACGCGAAAATGCCCCAGCGCTCGGTAGTGCCAACGTTATCGCCGACAAACAATGAGAATACCGAACCAAAATAGATAATCGCTTTCGGATTGGCGAGATTGGTCAGTAAGCCTTTCAGGAAACTGCGCCCGCTTTTCGCCAGCTCAACCTGTGGTGCAGGCGCAGATACAGCCTCTTTTTTCAGTGCACCGCGTAGCATCTGGTAACCCATCCAGCAGAGATACAGGCCACCGCCAACCATAATCAGCGTATGCAGCCAGGCCATTTTTTCGATAATCAAATGCAGGCCAAGCAACGCAATCCCTGCCCAAACCATTACACCGCAGGTAATGCCCAGCACGCCCATCATCGCTTCTTTACGGGAACGACTGACAGCGGTCTGAGAGACAAAAAAGAAATCGGGACCGGGGCTCATAAGCGCCACAATATGCACCATGGCGACGGTGAGAAATAACATCAACATACATTTGACTCGCGGGGGAAACGTTTACGGAGTCTTCATCCTGGCACTTTTTTATGCCGCTGACTACTCTTCGTCGTCGCCGTCAACATGCGCGCGGATAAGCGCCATAAACGGTTTACCAAAGCGTTCCAGCTTGCGCATCCCAACGCCGTTAACGCTGAGCATTTCGCTGGCGGTGATCGGCATCTGTTCAGCCATCTCAATCAAGGTTGCGTCGTTAAACACCACGTACGGCGGGACATTGCTTTCATCGGCAATCGATTTACGCAGTTTGCGTAATTTGGCGAACAGTTTGCGATCATAGTTGCCGCCGAACGATTTCTGCATCGCTTTCGGTTTGAGCGCCACGATACGCGGCACGGCAAGTTGCAAAGAGGATTCGCCGCGCAGCACCGGGCGCGCGGCCTCTGTCAGTTGTAGGGCAGAATGCTGGGCAATATTTTGCGTCACCAGGCCGAGGTGAATCAGCTGGCGGATCACGCTCACCCAATGTTCATGGCTTTTATCACGGCCCATGCCATAGACTTTCAGTTTGTCATGACCATAGTCGCGGATACGCTGGTTATTAGCACCACGAATCACTTCCACCACATAACCCATCCCAAACCGCTGATTCACACGACCAATGGTGGAAAGGGCAATCTGAGCATCGGTTGAACCGTCGTACTGTTTCGGCGGATCGAGGCAGATATCGCAGTTCCCGCACGGCTCCTGACGCCCTTCGCCAAAATAGTTCAGCAATACCAGACGACGGCAAGTTTGCGCTTCGGCAAACGCGCCCATCGCATTGAGTTTGTGGCGCTCGATATCCTGCAACTGCCCCTGCGGCTTCTCTTCCAGACAACGGCGCAGCCACGCCATATCAGCCGGATCGTAAAACAGCATCGCTTCCGCAGGCAGGCCATCACGCCCGGCGCGACCGGTTTCCTGATAATAGGATTCGATATTGCGCGGAATATCAAAGTGGACCACGAAGCGAACGTTTGGTTTATTGATGCCCATGCCGAACGCCACCGTCGCCACCACAATTTGCAGGTCATCGCGCTGGAATTTCTCCTGCACGTCGGCGCGGACATTATTTTCCAGCCCGGCATGATAGGCCGCCGCGCTAATACCCTTGCTTTGCAGGCGCGCAGCGGTGTCTTCTACTTTCGCCCGGCTGTTGCAGTAGATAATGCCGGGCTTACCGCGCTGTTCCTGCACGTAGCGCATCAACTGATCGAGCGGTTTGAATTTCTCCATCAGCATGTAGCGAATATTCGGACGGTCAAAACTGCTGATTTGAATCAGCGGATCGTTCAGCCCCAGCAGGCGCACGATATCCTGGCGCGTGGTGTCGTCGGCTGTGGCGGTCAGCGCCATAAACGGCAGCGTCGGGAACCGCTGGCGCAACTGACCGAGCGCGGCATATTCCGGGCGGAAATCGTGGCCCCATTGGGAGATACAGTGCGCTTCATCAACGGCTAATAACACCGGATTCCAGTGCGCCAGATGCTCAAGAAAGTTATCCAGCATCAGGCGTTCCGGCGCGATATAAAGCAGGCGGATTTGCCCGGTGCGACAGCCTGTCATCACTTCAAGTTGCTGCTCGCGGGTTTGCGTCGAGTTAAGGCACGCCGCCGCCACGCCGTTGGCTTGCAGTTGATCCACCTGATCTTTCATCAACGAAATCAGCGGTGAAACAACCACGGTAAGGCCGTTTAGCAATAAGGCAGGAATTTGATAGCAAAGGGATTTTCCGCCACCGGTGGGCATGACGACCAGGCAATCGCGACCGGAAAGCACAGTGTCGATAATTTCTTCCTGGCCGGGGCGAAACTGTTGGTAGCCAAAGGTTTCTTGTAAAACCTGTTTAGCTCCGGACTCCAGATTCAACACTTCCGCCTGCGCCACATTCACCCCGATTGCCTGAAATAAAAACAGGCGCTATTTTCAGCGCCTGCGCGAGAAACTGCAATGCTTTTAGTCTCTGAGAGGGTAATCCTGGATGCTGGATTCCAGATTTGCCAACCACTCAACCGTTCATCAAAACAAATCGTTTAGCATAACCCCCACACCGACACGGGTCTGGTTGAAGTTATAGTCGATGAGCGATTCGCCATAGCCGCTGTAAACCTGAGTATAAAGGCGCACATGTTTGGTGATCGGGTAACTTAAGCCTAACTCCGCGCCGCCGTAGCCGGTGTTCCAGTTGTACTGTCCTTTCGCACTGAGCACCGCATCACCGAGGTGATAGCCGATTTTAAGCTGGTAGTAACCCATATATTTGGTGATATCCGGGTTATCGTCAGTATTACCCACCACATACCACGGCTTCACTTCTACCAGCCAGTTACCGTTTTCTGCCATCAGGCGAGTATAAAGGCGGTTCCAGCTGCGGGAGGTCGGGTCTGAACGCCCGTTAGAGTCGTGGTTATACCCCATCTCCACATCGCGCAGCGTCCAACCTGCAAAACGGTAATCGGTGGCAAAACCGAGGAACAATTGCGGTTCGTAGTTGGTTTCACGAAACGGTGAAGACTCTTCGCTATTGGACAGTTGCCACCAGGATTTTTGCGTATAAGACGCACCCAACACCGAGTTCGGGCCTAAAATCCCACGCCACAGTGGAAATGCCAGGCTCAACTGAAACTTTACTTCATCCTTACGCGCATTTTCCGCCCAGTCGTAACTGGCAATCGCTTCTTTGTTCAGATCGCTGGTTTGGGTGTAGATGAGGTAGTTGGTGTCATAAGGATAGAGCGTGAACGGATTGTCATGCTCCTGCAGCATATTGGCGATAATACTGCCACGCACCGCTGGCGCGTCATGCACCTCTTTCACCGTTGCCTCTTGTGCATATACTGCCATAGGCAACATAAACACCGGCAACAACCAGCCCTGCAGAGTCCGCATCGGTCGTGTTCTCCGTAACGAATTATTGATAAGGTGAATGTTTTTCTGCGGGCTATTTTACATACTTAACTCCATTGCCGTTAGTTATCCCTTCCTAAAGTAGAAACCAACAACAAAGAAGCATAAAATCAACATTTCATTAACCAATGAAGTGTAAGGATGATATGTCTGCCGTACTGACCGCTGAACAAGCCCTGAAATTAGTGGGTGAGATGTTTGTTTATCACATGCCATTTAACCGCGCATTGGGGATGGAACTGGAGCGTTACGAAAAAGAGTTCGCACAGCTGGCCTTTAAAAATCAGCCGATGATGGTGGGTAACTGGGCGCAAAGCATTTTGCACGGCGGGGTCATTGCGTCGGCGCTGGATGTCGCCGCAGGTCTGGTGTGCGTGGGAAGTACCTTAACCCGCCACGAAACCATCAGTGAAGATGAACTACGCCAGCGGCTATCACGGATGGGGACCATTGATCTTCGCGTTGATTATCTGCGCCCAGGCAGGGGCGAGCGTTTTACTGCAACCAGTAGCCTGTTGCGTGCAGGCAATAAAGTCGCCGTCGCCCGCGTTGAATTACACAATGAAGAACAGCTTTATATTGCCAGTGCCACCGCCACCTATATGGTAGGTTGAAGACATAAAAGCAGGTAAACTGCTGTTACCAATTAAAAATGAGTATTCCCGATGGATGCAAAACAAACGCGGCAGGGCGTATTACTCGCTCTTGCCGCTTATTTTATTTGGGGTATAGCGCCAGCGTACTTCAAGTTGATTTACTACGTGCCCGCCGATGAAATCCTGACGCATCGCGTGATCTGGTCGTTTTTCTTTATGGTGGTGCTGATGAGCATTTGCCGCCAGTGGTCCTATTTAAAAACGCTGATTCAGACGCCACAGAAAATTTTTATGCTGGCAGTCTCTGCCGTGCTGATTGGTGGCAACTGGCTACTGTTTATCTGGGCGGTGAACAATCACCATATGCTGGAAGCGAGCCTTGGTTACTTTATTAACCCGCTGGTGAACATTGTGCTGGGGATGATTTTCCTCGGCGAGCGATTCCGCCGGATGCAATGGCTGGCGGTGATTCTGGCGATATGTGGCGTGTTAGTCCAGCTGTGGACTTTTGGTTCTCTACCTATTATCGCGCTGGGACTGGCATTTAGTTTTGCCTTCTACGGTCTGGTACGCAAGAAGATTGCCGTTGAAGCGCAAACCGGCATGTTAATTGAAACCATGTGGCTGCTGCCCGTGGCGGCAATTTACCTGTTTGCTATTGCCGACAGCTCTACCAGCCATATGGGGCAAAACCCGATGTCGCTGAATTTACTACTGATCGCCGCCGGTATTGTCACTACCGTACCGCTGTTGTGTTTTACCGCCGCTGCCACGCGCTTGCGTCTCTCAACGTTAGGCTTTTTCCAGTACATTGGCCCGACGCTGATGTTCCTGCTGGCTGTGACGTTTTATGGTGAAAAACCGGGTGCCGATAAGATGGTGACTTTCGCCTTTATTTGGGTGGCGCTGGCAATTTTTGTGATGGATGCGATTTATACGCAGCGTAGAACGTCCAAATAAAAAATAAATATATTCTGAAAAAATATGCCGACTCTTGCATGAGAGTGGGCATATTGCCATGCTGACCGGAGACTCATACAAGGATGTAAAATTTATGTTACGTATATTTATCCCAACATCTAACGGTAAGATTTCCAGACGTCGTTATATATTTTCATTTATTTTAATAAATTTCATTTTTGCCTTTCTTATTATCTCTTTTAACGATGGAGAAGCAGGCTTTCTTGTTATAGTCTCTACCATCGTACTCCATTATCTCGTCATCAACATGAATTGCCAGCGACTCCGTGATAGTGGTTTCATCTATATAAAAACTTATGTTTTTGGTACATTAGCAGTATATATCATCTCTATCATCACAATGATAGCCGAAGATTTTGCCTGTTCAGGCAATGGTTCGATGATTTTTTTGATTTGTTATTTTTCCACTTTCAGTATGCTAATGCTTGCACCTACTGATTCATCAAAACAATAGTTATGGAGTATTTATGAGTAAGGAATATATGAACGATGGTTCATTAAGTGAAAAATGGAAATACCGATTTAATTTTTATGATCAACATGGTTTTCCTGGATTCTGGGGGGCAACACCAGAATATAAAGCAGCATTTAAAGCATTAAAAGTAAGACAACGCTTAACTATTCAAATGAATTTCATTGCTTTCTTCTGTTCCTGGATATATTTATTTGTCCTGGGGTTATGGAAAAAAGCAATTATAGTTCTATTACTTGGTATTCTATCTCTATTTGTTGGTGCACTAATTGGCGTTAACATTCTGGGCATTGCCGTAGCAGCCTATGTTGCTATTAACACGAACAAATGGTTTTATGAGAAAGAGGTAAAAGGGTTAAATACCTGGAGCCTTTGAATAACAGGTGGCTTAGCCAAGCTAAGCCACCGCCTTCTTTTTACAGCCAGTTCTTGCGCTTAAAGTACAGATACGGTGCCAGGCCCGCGAGGATCATAAAGATAATCGCGCCAGGGTAGCCGAAGCCCCACTTCAGTTCTGGCATAAACTCAAAGTTCATGCCATAGCTGGAGGCAATCCGCGTAGGAAAAAGTTTCCTAATCGGTAAATTCAACATTTTGTTATTAACAATGGGCAAAACCAATCAATAACGAGATTCCCTTTTTCTCTCACTCGGCCTAAGCGATATCTCAGCAAAAGTTGATCCTTACAGACTTATTAAATACCATTTCCCTGGCCCAGGTTCTATTAATGTTGCTTTTAGTGCCTCAAGTTCCGGAACAAAAATATCACAACGTGAATGCACTGATATTTTATTTGCAGAAATGAAAGAACTAGCAAAAATGTTTTCCTTTTTTGGACAATATAAAACACTTATCGAAGATCTGATTGAACATTTTAGATATGGAAATGGCAGCAATTTACATAGCCAACAATTAAATTTATCTTTTCATGAAAAAACAAATAAATATAGTTATAATAGTCCAATACGAATAATCAAAGAATGTATCGAAAATGGAATTATTTCAACTCCCTCGACAGGATACCAACCTCTTATCCTGCAAAGCATTAAAACCAAATTACTTTCATCAAGACTAAATAAATTTAATGACTTCGAGGACAGTTTTAATGGCTTAGGAATCAGTGTTCATGATATTTCAGCTCAAAAAATATCTCTTTTAAGCTTTCAAAAATACGCTATAGGATGGAGTGCGACAATTCATTTTGTAGCACAGGACCACTTCGGTCTTGATGTAACTGATATCAAAAACAAGACTTACAGCAAATATAGATTTTTCGCATATGGTTCTTTTTACAACGGCATAAAGACTTTGCTTTCAAACCTTTTTTCACCAATTTTAACACTATCGAAAGAATCGAAAATTATCTATGAAAAGCAAACTCCAGAAAATTATATTATGTTTATTTATTCTATGCTGCATCTATAATTTATGGACATTGCGTCCTGTACAGGTTTTGTATACATACTCTGATGCTGGCAATTCAGTCTTTCTGGTCGTTGATCATCTGCCATGGACTGACAGCGATAAAATAAATTGGTACCTGAAGCATCAGAATGAAATTAAAAATCAACATCCCCTACCAGAAGGTAATTTGCATACCTGGTATGTCATTGATATCGGTAATGGCTTCACTGACTATAAAAAATATATCGAAGGGCCGTATGAAGATCTTTACTGTTTCCCGACGTCAATCCGCATGACTTTAAAAAAGACAATTTTTAGAAATAAGCCGGATAAAAAAATAGCTTTATCCGGCACTCATATTACAACCAGTTCTTCCGCTTAAAGTACAGATACGGTGCCAGGCCCGCGAGGATCATAAAGATAATCGCGGCAGGGTAGCCGAAGCTCCACTTCAGTTCTGGCATAAACTCAAAGTTCATGCCATAGCTGGAAGCAACGAGCGTCGGCGGCAGGAATACCACGGATACCACCGAGAAGATTTTGATGATGCGGTTCTGCTCGATGTTGATAAAACCCATTGCCGCCTGCATCAGGAAGTTCACCTTCTGGAACAGGGATTCGTTATGCGGCAGCAGGGATTCGATATCTCGCAGGATTTCACGCGCCTGCTCCAGTTGCCCACCCGGTAAACGCGCTTTACGCACCAGGAAGTTGAGCGCGCGCTGGGTATCCATCAGACACAGGCGAACTTTCCAGCCGATATCTTCCAGTTCCGCCAGAGTGGAGAGCGCCTCGTCGTACTCATCGCCCTGATGCCCTTCCATAATCACCCGGCTCAACTGCTCCAGGTCGCTATAGATATTTTCAATTTCATCTGCCAACTGTTCGATTTTGGTTTCGAACAGATCCAGCAGCAACTCGTAGGCGTTACCGTCTACCATCGACTGGCTACGGGCACGCATACGATACAGACGAAAAGCGGGCAGTTCACGCTCACGCAGAGTAAACAGACGACCATCACGGATGGTAAATGCCACAGTGGAGTTACCGGCGTGATCTTCCGCATCTTCAAAGAAGAAGAAGGAGTGAATATGCAGGCCGTCGTCGTCTTCAAAGAAACGTGCCGATGCTTCGATGTCAATATCGGACAGTTCGGTGGGCACACAGAAACAAATTGGGTTTCAGACCATTAAACAGCCTGACTCAGCGCGACGGGAAAAATTGAGGTCGCTGACAACCGCTAAGGCTATCAGCAAAAAGGGATAGCCTTAGGAGTTGATCCTGGATGACAGGATAGTGAGCCAGTATCTACTGGGTGTGTCCAAGGCGAATGTCCTCTTAGAGTGATCGTGCGCGCATGTTACGCCAGCAAAATTTTGCCGTCAACACGCAACAGAACACCACAGAACAATAGTTGAACTTCGCGCTTTTTGGTACTCGTCAAGGTCGCTAACAGGATAAAAAAATCCCACATCCAGGACCTATAATAACGTTACATGCTCTGCTGGCGGATATTAATAGTCAGGGTCAGGTGCAGATGGCGATGAACGGCGGCATCTATGATGAAAGCTATGCGCCGCTCGGTTTGTACATCGAAAACGGTCAGCAGAAGGTGGCGTTAAATCTCGCTTCAGGTGAAGGGAATTTCTTTATCCGTCCTGGCGGCGTGTTTTATGTCGCGGGAGATAAAGTCGGCATCGTTCGTCTAGATGCTTTTAAAGCCAGTAAAGATATTCAGTTTGCGGTGCAGTCAGGGCCAATGTTGATGGAAAACGGTGTAATTAATCCGCGTATTCATCCCAACGTCGCCTCACGTAAAATTCGTAACGGTGTTGGGATTAATAAACATGGGAATGCCGTGTTTTTGTTGAGCCAGCAGGCGACAAATTTTTATGATTTTGCCTGTTATGCCAAAGCGAAACTGAACGTTGAGCAGCTGCTTTATCTTGATGGTACGATTTCACATATGTATATGAAAGGCGGGGCAATCCCGTGGCAACGCTATCCTTTTGTCACCATGATTTCCGTCGAGCGGAAAGGTTAAAACGATAGTTTTGTGTCAGATACTGAAGATGGCGCAGATGCCGGATGCGGCGTAAACGCCCTATCCGGCATACATGACGTTGCAATTTATTGAATATGAATGATTTTTTAGGCCAAATAAGGTGCGCAGCACCGCATCCGGCAACGTTACACCGACTCCAGCCGGGCGTATGCCGCCACCAGCCATTTAATACCCTGGCCCTGAAATGCCACCTGCAAACGGCTATGCTCACCGCTGCCTTCCATATTGACAATGGTGCCTTCACCAAACTTAGCGTGGCGTACGCGCTGGCCGAGCTTGTAGCCGCTGTCGTTCTCGACCATCGGCGTACCCATCCGCTGATGGCTGACCGGGCGGCTTACCGTGGCGCGCAGGCGCACCTCTTCCACACACTCTTCCGGCAGCTCGCCGATAAAGCGCGACGGGCGATGGTAAACCTCTTTACCATACAGACGGCGGGTTTCCGCGTAGGTCAGCGTCAGTTTCTGCATCGCGCGGGTTACGCCAACGTAGGCCAGACGGCGTTCTTCTTCCAGACGCCCGCCTTCATCCAGCGACATCTGGCTTGGGAACATGCCCTCTTCCATACCAACGATAAACACCTGCGGGAACTCCAGGCCTTTCGCCGAGTGTAGCGTCATCAACTGCACCGCATCCTGCCAGGTATCCGCCTGCCCTTCACCTGCTTCCAGTGCCGCATGGGAGAGGAACGCCTGCAGCGGCATTAAATCTTCGTCTTCTTCGTTGTAGCTGAACTGGCGCGTTGCCGTCACCAGTTCCTCTAAGTTTTCGATACGCGTCTGACCTTTTTCGCCCTTCTCCTGCTCATACATGGTACGCAGGCCGGAGTCTTTAATTACCCGGTCAGTCTGTACATGCAGCGGCATATCGGCAGTTTCCTGCGCTAAGGCGTCGATTAATTCCATAAATCGCTGCAAGGCGCTGGCAGCTCGCCCGGCGAGGGCTTTTTCCTGCAACAGCTCACGACATGCCTGCCAGAGTGTTAACTGGCGATCGCGCGATGTCTGACGTACCACGTCCAGCGTCCGGTCACCAATACCCCGCGTTGGCGTATTCACCACACGCTCAAAGGCCGCGTCGTCGTTGCGGTTGGCAATCAGGCGCAGATACGAGAGCGCATCTTTGATTTCCTGGCGTTCGAAGAAGCGCATCCCGCCGTAAATACGGTACGGCATACTGGCCTGCAATAACGCCTCTTCGAGCACCCGCGACTGGGCGTTGCTGCGGTAGAGAATGGCGCACTCGGCAAGCGCTCCGCCGTTGTCCTGCCAGGTTTTGATGCGGTTAACCACAAAACGCGCTTCATCGAGTTCGTTAAAAGCGCAATAGAGGGATCGCCCGCCAGCAGGCGGATCCACGCGTACTGAATGTTGTTGGTATCCTGGAATTCGTCCACCAGGATATTGGTAAAACGTTCGCGGTAGTGTTGCAGGATATGCGGCTTGTTAAGCCACAACTCGTGAGCGCGCAGCAGCAGCTCGGCGAAGTCCACCAGACCCGCACGATCGCACGCTTCCTGATACGCCTGATACACCTTCTGCCAGGTCTGCTCCACCGGATTACCGTAGCTTTGAATATGATGCGGACGCAGGCCTTCATCTTTCTGGCTGTTGATGTACCACATTGCCTGGCGCGGCGGCCACTGCTTCTCGTCGAGGTTCATCGCCTTGATCAAACGCTTAAGCAGGCGTAGCTGGTCTTCACTGTCGAGGATCTGGAAATCCTGCGGCAGATTGGCGTCCATATGGTGCGCACGCAGCAGGCGGTGCGCCAGCCCGTGGAAGGTGCCGACCCACATACCGCCCTGGCTGGTGCCCATCAGTTGCCCGATACGATGACGCATCTCCGCCGCCGCTTTGTTGGTAAACGTCACCGCCATAATCGAGTATGGCGAGCAGTTTTCCACGCTCATCAGCCAGGCGATACGATGCACCAGTACGCGCGTCTTACCACTGCCCGCGCCCGCCAGCACCAGAAGGTTGCTGCGTGGCGCGGCCACCGCTTCGCGCTGTTTGTCATTAAGGCTGTCGAGCAGGTAAGAAACGTCCATTGGCACCGCCGCGTAAAAATAGGTTGGGCGGAGAAGCGCAACGCCCTCCGCCAAAAAGCTGGGTATATATACAGATTTGCTGATTATATCAGCGAGGTCAGAGATGCCAACCGGGAAATTTCCAGATGTGGCAGTAAACGGCTGTCCCAGGTTTGCATCAGATCGCCATTTTCCGGTCTGATCCAACAAGCCTGCATTCCGCTGCGAATTGCCCCACCCACGTCAGTGGTGAGATCGTCCCCAACATGTAAGATCTCGCCGATCGGCACGTTGAGTTTTTCCGCCGCCAGAAAGTACATATCGCTGAACGGTTTTGAGCGCCCGTGCGGGCCAGCGCGCAGCACAAACTCAAAATAATCCCCCAAACCAAACAGCTCCGGCTGGGCGTTACCGTTGGTGATCGCCACCAGCGGCCATTTCTTCGCCAGCTGTTTTAAGGTGTCGTGGGTTTGCTGCGGGACGTCGATCCGGCTGCGCCATTTGGCAAAGTTGATCATTGCTGCGTGTGCGCCGGCACTGGCTTCTTCGGCACTCAGCCCGGCGTCGAGCATCGCTTGTTCAATCGAACGAAAACGCCAGCGCGTCACGTCGTGATAAATCTCGGGTTCCGCTTCCCGTACCGCCTGGCGCAGGCGTTGCAGATCTTCATTCTGGAAGCTGCGCAGCGCCGGATGATAATTTTGCACAAAGGTAAGCGCCTCTCGCTCGGTGCGCAAAATCACCGGACGGTTATCGTAAAGGGTATCATCCAGGTCAAAGGTGAGCGCCGAGATGCGCCCCAAAGGCCGGTAAAAACGCATTATTTCCCCCGTTTGGCGCGTGGATGCGCCGCATCGTACACCGAGGCAAGGTGTTGAAAATCAAGATGAGTATAGATTTGCGTGGTGGAGAGGTTGGCATGACCCAGCAGCTCCTGCACACCACGAAGATCGCCGCTCGACTCCAGCATATGCGTAGCGAACGAGTGACGTAATTTATGCGGGTGAACGTGATTATTCAGCCCTTGTTTTATGCCCCATTCGGCAAAGCGTTTCTGCACATTACGCGCGGAGATACGCTTGCCCAGTTTCGACAGAAAAAGCGCGTCGTCTTCGCTACCAAACAGGTCGCGCAAATCAAGCCAGTGCTCAATCCACGCCACAGCGTTGCGACCAATCGGCAGGCGGCGCTCTTTGCTGCCTTTCCCCATCACCCACACTTCGCCGGACTCCAGGTCGAGGTGTTTGATATCCAGCCCCACCAGTTCGGAAAGACGCAGGCCCGCGCCGTACATCACTTCCAGCATTGCCCGGTCGCGCACGGCGAGGGGATCGTTGATATCAATATCCAGCAGCCGATTCATATCGTCGACGTCGATATTTTTCGGCAGATGACGCGGCGCTTTCGGTGCCGAAACACCTTTCGCCGGGTTAGCTTTGAGTTCGTTCTGGCTGACCAGCCAGTCAAAAAAGCTACGTAGCGCAGAAAGCCGTAACGCCAGACTTGCTGCTCCCAGCCCTTTACGGCGACTGCGTACAGCAAAATTGCGTACCATCGCTGCATCGCATTGTTGCCAGCTTTGCAGGCCGTTTTCGCTGGCAAAATTGATGATCGCCTCAAGCTGACGCTGGTAGTTAAGCAGGGTTATCGGGCTAAGCTGGCGCTCCACGCTCAGATAACGTAGGTAGCGTTCTACATCGGTGTGTAAATCGGTCATACGCGTTCAATCCAACGCTCCAGAAGCTCCGGCAACATCAGCGCAATTTCATGAAGTAACTGCGTTCCCTGCCCTTGTTGATAGTGACTGACATCGCGACTGGTAAACAGCACGACACCCAAATCAGCATCGCTTCCCAGCATCGACATAGCCACCGATCCCACCGCTTTCGCTTCCGGTAGCACCACCAGCAGCTCTGGTCCGTTAAGCGGCCCAAGATAGTGCTGTTCCTGCCCCAAACGCTGAATACGCAGCGGTTCGAAAGACTGACGGCTTAATGCCAGATGAGTGTGGTTCGACGGCGCACCTAAGCGCCAGCGATCCGGAAACAGGCGCAGACTCGCACCTGCCAGGCCGAGATCGCGCGCCCAGCGGTGAAAGCGCATCAGCATATCGTCGAGACTGCTGGCGGCGGTGAGACTGCGCTGCAGGTAGAGTAGGCGATAAAACAGGCCTTCGTTGGCGATAGCCTGTTCCATCAACAGCGCCATGTTCTCTTCCAGAACATGAATATGATTACGTGCGCGGGCCATGTGCCACTCGACCAACGAAACGGTGCCGCGTACCGGATGCGGCACACGTATCGCTTCTACTGCGCGCGCATTACGGATAAAAAACTCAGGATTTTTAATCAGATAATCGACAACCGCCCGGTCATCAAGCTCCGTGAGTGTTTCCTGCAGTTCTTCCCCTGGTTGCTTCATAGATGAATAAATCCGTCGTAGACATGTACCGCCGGGCCAGTCATATATAACGGGTGACCCGGACCTTTCCAGGCGATATCAAGACGACCGCCGGGGAGTTCCACGCGTACTTCTTCGGCCAGCAAACCTTGCTGAATCCCTACTGCAACCGCCGCACACGCGCCGCTGCCGCAGGCCTGGGTTTCTCCTGCCCCACGCTCATAAACGCGTAAACGAATATGCTCGCGCTTAACCACTTGCATAAAACCGATATTGGCGCGCTCCGGAAAACGCTCGTGGCTTTCCAGAACAGGACCAAGCGTTTCTACCGCCGCGGTATCGACATCATCGACCTGAATCACGCAATGTGGATTTCCCATCGACACTACGCCGCATAAGATTGTCTGCTCGGCGGCGCGCATAATATAGGTCTTTTCCGCTTTGTTAGCGCGAAATGGCACCGCGGAAGGTTCGAAGTTGGGTTCGCCCATATTTACGCGGACCAGATCATCATCGGTGACGGTAAGAACCATCCGCCCGTTGGCGGTGCTGACGCGGATATCACGCTTATTGGTCAGTCCTTTCAGACGCACAAAACGGGCAAAGCAGCGCGCACCGTTGCCGCACTGCGCCACTTCACTGCCATCAGCATTGAAAATGCGATAGTGAAAATCCAGTTCAGGATCATACGGCGGCTCAACCACCAGCAGTTGGTCAAACCCTACCCCCAGGTGCCGATCAGCCAGGCGACGAATCAGCTCCGGTGAAAAAAAGACATTCTGCGTTACCGCGTCGACGACCATAAAATCGTTGCCAAGGCCATGCATTTTCGAGAACTGCATCATTTACTCCAATCACGCGGGTACAGAAACTGACTTTTAGTAATTCACCTGGGATGGACCATCGCCAGTGGCGCGATCGTTTTTATCCGGCACCGTGGATTGCGTTTGCGTCTCTACCGGTTTGGTCGGCGGCGGTGCGTTTTTATCTGCTGGCGGGAAATAGAGCGGACCTTTCAGACCGCAGCCCGTCAGGCTGAAGAGAGTAAGTAATACAGTGAGTGCCTTAAACACGTTTTTCATTATGGATTGCCTGTAAAGTTCATCGCTTTCTGCTTTCTATCATCGCAGGAGAAGGCGTAAAAGCAAGCGTTTAGCGACTCTTTATGAAGTCTGAAAAGTGAGGAAATGCTGCGAGTATAACGCTTACTCGTGAGGATTTATGTTCTGCTGGCAGTTTCGTGATCAACACCTCGCGCCAGGATGGCTTTATGCACTATCGCAATGTGGTTTGTTTGTTGGCTTGTTCGTTGTTCTTATCGTCGGCATGGAGCTTTTAAAAGAGTGGCGCACCATGCAATTTTGTTGTCTGACCTTAGTCGCCAGTGACATACAACTTTGCCAACCTGGTGATAAGAGGGAATAAAATCTGATGGGGCTATTTACCCAACTGGAAAAATTTGACCAAAAGCTTACGCGCGGTTATGCCCGGTGGGGGCGCTGGGTATGGCGGACGTTAATTGTCGTTCCGGTACTGGTCGTGTTGTGGAATATAGGACAGGCAGTATGGGGAGGACCAAGAGGTGGAGTGATTCTGGAAATCCACAGTGAAATTGACCGCCCGATACTGGGATTCAGTGTTAACGGCGTGGCGGGCGCGAATGCTTTTGCAAATGGTGGCGGTTCAACAACCTGTTGTGGTGATGTTAGTGGGGATACGGCAGAGGTTATCTGGACATTAAGTACTACTCGTACACAGTATAATGCTGGAATGCGTCTGGAGAAACGGAATATGACGTTACCTCTCCCCAAAAGAGAATGGGGAGAAGATTTTCTGCATGTGCATTTTATGCCTGGCGATAAAGTGCTGCTGGGGTGGAGTAAAGATTCTTTTTCTCCGTATGAAGATCTTCACAATGGGGGGTACAAGACCCGCGTTCGGCAGGATGTGAAAGATAAACTTTATGCCACAGGAAAAATGAATTGATAGATTTCTATAAAAATCACGTTCGGCAGAAAGCGTAATAATGTGGGGAATGTTAGATACCGATGGTGGGACCTGGGTACAACTCGCGAAAGACAATAAAGTAGGCAACGGGGGCAGAGCCGCATGTTGAAACCCTTCCCGGCGTCAATCCGGAATATTTTAACGTGATCAGTCACACCATGGCGCAGTACCTCGTATTTATATCGCGAATGGAAACATCACGTTTACCCAGCAACTATCAGAAAATAGCAATGACCTTTATGGATTCTGAAAAGTGACGATTTGCCGCAAAAGTTACGCTTACGTGCGGGGAATTATGTTCTGCTGGTAGTTTCGTGATCGGCACCTCGCGCCAGGATGGCTTTATGCACTATCGCAATGTGGTTTGTTTGTTGTCTTGTTCATTGTTCTTATCATCGGCATGGGGATGTCGGCTTGATGAGCCGGAACATAATATTTACCAGAAACAAGGAAAAGGCGTGGTGTACCTGCGCCCTTATGAAAAGACCAATCTTTCGCTACCGCAGATTAACTACAAGCGTCTGCGTCTGTTACCGAATTTGTTAATTGACCCAACAAAACTGAAGGATTGGGAAACGGTGCCCCCGGCTACTGATCTCACGACAGACGTTGTCTACAGCGGCGCAAACGCAACTCTTCCCCATTACTCTTACTATAGCGATGGTCGCGCTATTCTCTACGCTGGCGAGATTGTGCAAAACCCTCCAGGCACACCGCCAGTCGATATCTCGTCATTTCAGGCATGGGGTGATTTTGCCGCAGATAAGTACAGCCTCTATTACGAAGGCAAACGCACCGATAGCAACCAGCAACTAAACCGCCGAACGTTGCGTCAGGTAGAATTTAACCCGCAATGGAAACCAGACTGGCTAGGTTTGATTCTCCGTGACAAGCATTATCTTTACGCAAATGGTCAGCGCCTTGATGATCCTGACACCTTTACGGTACTGGCACAAAAATCATGGGATCAGCGCGGTAAATTCTCTACAGCATTCAATCCCTGCCTTCCTGCCCCATTTGGCCCCTGGGATACCCTGGCTCGTACACGGACCAAAATCCTGATCAACAGCGAACAGCTTGATGCCGACCCGAACACCTTTTCCGTCGTACGCTGGATGCCCGGCTCACTCTTGACCTGGCGTGATAAAAACGGGCTACAGCGTAAAGTCCTCGACAAGGAAAATCTGGCGTGGGATGAAGATTTAACAAAGCACTGTCTGGATTTTTCTCTGCTGGAAAAGAAAGTGTTCTGGCGTAAAGGGCCTGCTTGTAAACAGGAAGAATTACCCGGACTCGATCCGGAACAGTTTCACCCCATCAGTGATGCTGTCGCCCAGTATCAGGACTCGCTTTATACCATCATCGAAACAGAGTCTGGTGACCGCAAGCTGGAGATCGTGAAACTTGATGATCCCAATCTTATTATCAACAAACGTTTCAACGCCGGGAAACGCCACGGCTATTTACTTACGCGTGCCGAAGGGTGGCCATACCATTCCGGTTTACACGTGTTTGAATCTGACGGACCGCTGATCTTACTGGATAACCACTCTCCGGATGAACGCGAAGCCCATCTTAATGACCATCCCTTTTTGCGCAGATGGTATGCCCGCGATAACCGCTACGTTTACAGCTTTGATGGCGCGCAGCTCTGGCGATACCGCACCGCTGATCCGAAACAAGTTCGCTTAATCTGGAAGGAACAACATTCGGGATATGGCTATGGCGTAAATTACAAAACGGGATATCTGGACGGAAAAATTACTGATGACGGCGAATTTATTCCTGCCCCGCGCAATGAGGCGACAAAATGAATGGTCAAATAATCACAGTTGCACTCATCCTGTTGGGGCACATATTTCTGACGCCTGCTGTACAGGCCATAGGGTTCGACTATTACAATGATCACGGTGTTATGTCTTACGGTAAAGGTTATGGGGAGGATGAGAAAATCATTGCCCAATTTCCGAAGATGAACAGAGCCGATTTGCGCCTTGTGACAAATATATCCGGGGAGCGGGAGTTGGTGGAAGGCTATATACCCACCGATGAAATAAGCATAAAAAATGAGGAATACCACTGGGTGACAGACGGCCGCGTTATTCTCTGGCGTGGCAAAATCGTTAGCAATCCACCGGGAACCCCCACTGTCGATATTGCCAGCTTTCAGGCTATGGGCCGCTTCGCGGTCGATAAATATAGCCTCTATTTTGACGGACAGCGCACCGAAAGTAATAGCGGCGCGTCACGTGTTGATCTGGCGACACTAAAAGCTATCGAAGGTAACTCTACCACGCTGATGGATAGTAAAAATCTCTACTTGTCCGGTCGACGTCAGGGGAGCAGCAGTGATGTTACTGTATTAGAAAAAAGATGGTGGGGTATTAATCCACGTCTTATGAGTGTAAACAGAAATTCGTATTCCAATGATCTGCTTATCCGCAGTGGGCAGAATATTTATTTAAATGGCGTTCACCTTACGGCGAATGCAGACTCATTTGAGATAATTCGCTGGATACCTCATTCACTGCTGGTTTTTCGCGACAATAAGGGTCTGCATCGTTATCCCTTTGGTCAATTATCAGGCAAAGCGATACCCGTAGATGATGACGTCTCTTTTGAAGTAGGGGAAAGTCGCGTTCGCTGGCGTAAACAGCTCACGCCCGACCGTCAGTGGAGCAAGTGGATAGACCTACCAGGTATTGAACCTGAACAATTTCATCTGATTACTGGCAATATTGCGCAATATAAAGATCGGCTGTATGTAACAAAATTATCGACATTTGGTGAAGACCAGCTTGAGATAATCCCGCTGGATACGCCAGACCTGGTCATTGATCGCTCATTTAATAGCGGCAAACAGCATGCTTACTTTATCCGCCAATTACGGTCAAAGAGCTTGCAAATTATTCCAGTTAACGGTCCGCTAACTAAAAACGATCGCTTCGCTTATGACGATCGCAATGTTTATACATGGACCGATACAGAGGTAAGGATTACGCCCTCCCCCTGCCCGGCGAAAACTCGTGTCAGAGAGGAGAACGTACGTGAAGTTCAAAACAGAGACATCATTATTCCGGTGACGGATGAATCATGCCGGAACGCAGCAGCAGAGGTGCAAACTTTGAAGCCCTGACCCCATACCGCTATACTGCCGCCATCACTTAAAAACAGGATACAACAATGAACGACAGTGAATTTCATCGCCTGGCTGATCAACTCTGGCTGACCATTGAAGAACGCCTGGACTACTGGGATGGCGACAGCGATATCGACTGCGAAATCAACGGCGGCGTACTGACCATTACCTTTGAAAATGGCAGCAAAATCATTATCAACCGCCAGGAACCGCTGCACCAGGTATGGCTGGCAACCAAACAAGGCGGCTACCATTTTGATCTGAAAGGCGATGAGTGGATTTGCGATCGCAGCGGCGAAACCTTCTGGGATTTGCTGGAACAGGCGGCGACGCAGCAGGCGGGTGAAACAGTCAGTTTCCGCTAAGATTGCATGCCGGATAAGCCTCGCTTTCCGGCACGTTCATCACGAAAAATATTGCTGTAATAGCGGCGTATCGTGATCCTGATTGGCAGGCGGCATGTTACCGATAGATTTTGTGCGGAACGGAATCACCTGTTCACGACCATCAACCTTCACAATCTGATAGAACTGCGGCAGGTTGAAGTTGATGAAGCTTGAGCCGTAGGTAAAACGGTCATGCGATGACGAGTAGAAGCGACTGACGTCACGTACCAGCTCCTCTTTGCTGCCTTCGCAGTGGTGATATACCTCAACCCGGTTGCTTTCGTCGAGAATGTAGATATTAAAGCCATTCTCGTCTTGCGTTTCTTCGAAAAAGAACTGGATGATCCCTTCGCTGGCAAAGCCGTCCACCACCGCCGGTAATTTGACGTGATTGGTTTCAACCTGCACTGACAGGCCGTGCAGTTTGTTATGCGAAATCGCGCCATAAAACTCGATGGCGTTTTCCAGTTTCTGTACCGATACATTCAGGCGTTCGAAGAACAACCCCCAGGTTTGACCAGAAACGCGCAGCGCCTTGAAACGCCCGGTTTCCTGGCGGGTGCTGGAAAGGCGCAGTTCAATACACTCAGAAACCAGTTGCTGCACGCGAGTACGGATTAAGCCGCGCAGATGCTGGCTATAACAGAAGACTTCCACGCTATCTGGCGGTGCGGCGTCCTGATGCATTTTGCCGAGAATAGTTTTCAGGGCTTCGATCATCGATTGCTCGCCGTTGAAGTGCAGCGTACGCACTTCGTTCCACGAGTTGCGGTACAGCAGGTCAACGCTACCTACCAGGCAATTTTGATTCTCGCCAAAGCTGAAGACATCCAGCTTACGGAAATCAAAATGCACCACCTGATTGCGGAACGCCGCTGTCGGGTCATATTCCAGGTTAACGATAATCGCCAGATGGCGGATCTCACACGGGCTGTAGAGCGCCTTCGGTGTCGGTGCAGGTAAGCGCAGCGGGAAATGGTGCGACACGTCGGCGACCATCTCCTGCAACTTAGGCAAATCGACAATGCCGTTACCTTTAATATACAAACGGGTGCGCGAGGTCAGCAGGCCGTTAAACCATGCCCACGCCACCAGTTTATTCAGGTAACGGTTATATTCCAGCGGCTGATGGCTGATGATCGACTCAATATTTGGCGCGCGGTTATACAGATACCAACCTGAACGGTTAGCCCGGCCCGGCGGCACATAAATAAAGGTCAGATTCGGTTCCGAGAGATCGGGTGAAATCTGCGGGTTTACCAGCGTCACTTTACCTGGTAATGCTTCAAACGCGGCATACAGCTTACGCGTCAGCACGCCGATATCCTGCGGACTGGCGGAGACGCTAAGGTTATTGCGACGCGCAAAGCGGATCAGATTACGGTAGCTCTGCATCATCGCGTCGAGCAACTCGTTGTGCGCCTCACGCACCTGATCAATCTTCCAGTTAGCGCGGTTATCGAGCATTGCCAGACGAGCTTCGTCCCAACCCCACTCGCTCACTAACTGGCTCAACACTGCGCGACGCCAGCCTACGCAGGCGCGTTCACGGCTGAGCTTTTCGCACACTTTTAAATAGAAGCAGCGACGTACTAAATCCAGACGGGTAAAATCTTCAATCGCCGTCAGGTATTCAGTAACACGCTCCAGCATCATGCAGTATGGATCGAGACCAAACGATACAATCTCGCCGTCGTGCAAACGCTGTTTGATATCTTTCGCCAGCAGACGTGGGTTCGGGTATTCCCAGGAATAGGCTTCCAGCAGCAGTGTTTTCAGTACCGCTTTGTATGGGGAATCGATACTCTTGTAGAGCTGCCAAAGGCTGGCACCAAAGTACTCTTCAGCAGAAAGCGAGCTTAAGCCACCGAGATCCAGCCATTCATTTGGCGTCAGCACGCCCTGCGCGTAAAGCGTCATCACATAGTCGTCGTAATGCTCTTCTTCGTCGCACGGCACCATATTCCACAGAATACGCTTACCGGCGAGACGCACGGCGGTACGATAAAATTCGTCAAGCAGCAGTATATGCTGGGTGGAGCCACAATCTTCGCCCCCCAGGCTGCCGCTTTCATTATGACGGAAGCGGTTTTCATCAATCAGGAAGAAGCTGACTTCCACACCCAGCGAGGCGGCCCAGTTTTCCAGCAGGCTACATTTACGTTGTAGCAATTGGCGCTCTTCGCTATCGAGCCAGGATTGATGACAGACCCAGATATCCAGGTCAGAGGAACAACTTTGCCCTACGGACGAGGTGCTGCCCATGGTGTATACACCAGTAATTGGAAGCTCACCTTTCGGCGGATCCTGTACTGACATTCCACGATACAGTTCAAGCTCGTTCAGATAGTGGCGTTGAGTTTCATCAGGCGTGTAAAGGCAAATGCCTTTGGGAACGTTACCATCAAGGTAACCCGGCATTAGCGGATGGTGATAGTGCAACAATGTCGGCAGTAGACTGTAGACCTGTTGGAATGCAGGCCCCATAGCAGCAAGCGCGCGATCCACACGCAATTGATTTATGGCATCCAGTCTCTGTTTCAGAGTCTCAATATAGAGGTACAAGACGTATCGCCTGATTTGCTACCCGTCATGACTGTGATTCCGCCAACATCAACGGTAACACGCGGCATTCGGGATATTTCGTATGTCAAAGGTAACCGTTACCACTTTTCGCGCCTGGTTTTTTTAGTTTCACGACGAAAAAATGGTCTAAAACGTGATCAATTTAACACCTTGCTGATTGACCGTAAAGAAAGATGCGCTACATACAAGTGTAGCACCGTTTATTCTCTGTAAATTCCTTATTACAACGGCGTGAAACGCCTGTCAGGATCCACTGCCAGACCTCATTTTACGGTTTGCGCAGGCGTCTACGTTTCACCACAACACTGACATCACTCTGGCAAGGATGTTAGGATGGACCACGGATGATAATGACGGTAACAAGCATGTTAGACAATGTTTTAAGAATTGCCACACGCCAAAGCCCACTTGCACTCTGGCAGGCACACTATGTCAAAGACAAGTTGATGGCGAGCCATCCGGGCCTGGTCGTTGAACTGGTACCGATGGTGACGCGCGGCGATGTGATTCTTGATACGCCGCTGGCGAAAGTAGGCGGAAAAGGCTTATTTGTAAAAGAGCTGGAAGTCGCGCTCCTCGAAAATCGCGCCGATATCGCCGTACACTCAATGAAAGATGTGCCGGTTGAATTCCCGCAAGGTCTGGGACTGGTCACTATTTGTGAGCGTGAAGATCCTCGCGATGCCTTTGTGTCCAATAACTATGACAGTCTGGATGCGTTACCGGCAGGCAGTATCGTCGGGACGTCCAGTTTACGTCGCCAGTGCCAACTGGCTGAACGCCGTCCGGATCTGATTATCCGCTCCCTGCGCGGCAACGTCGGCACTCGCCTGAGCAAACTGGATAACGGCGAATACGATGCCATCATTCTTGCCGTAGCCGGACTAAAACGTTTAGGTCTGGAGTCACGTATTCGCGCCGCGTTGCCACCCGAGATTTCTCTTCCGGCGGTAGGACAAGGTGCGGTGGGTATTGAATGCCGCCTTGATGATTCACGCACTCGCGAGCTGCTTGCCGCGCTGAATCACCACGAAACTGCACTGCGCGTTACCGCAGAACGCGCCATGAATACCCGTCTCGAAGGCGGATGTCAGGTGCCAATTGGTAGCTACGCCGAGCTTATTGATGGCGAAATCTGGCTGCGTGCGCTGGTCGGCGCGCCGGACGGTTCGCAGATTATTCGCGGTGAACGCCGCGGTGCGCCGCAAGATGCCGAACAAATGGGGATTTCGCTGGCAGAAGAGCTACTGAATAACGGCGCGCGCGAGATCCTCGCTGAAGTCTATAACGGAGACGCCCCGGCATGAGTATCCTGGTCACCCGCCCGTCTCCCGCTGGAGAAGAGTTAGTGAGCCGTCTGCGCACACTGGGGCAGGTGGCCTGGCATTTTCCGCTGATTGAGTTTTCTCCGGGTCAACAATTACCGCAACTTGCTGATCAACTGGCGGCGCTGGGGGAGAGCGATCTGTTGTTTGCCCTCTCGCAACACGCGGTTGCTTTTGCCCAATCACAGCTGCATCAGCAAGATCGTAAATGGCCCCGACTACCTGATTATTTCGCCATTGGACGCACCACCGCACTGGCGCTACATACCGTAAGCGGACAGAAGATTCTCTACCCGCAGGATCGGGAAATCAGCGAAGTCTTGCTACAATTACCTGAATTACAAAATATTGCGGGCAAACGTGCGCTGATATTACGTGGCAATGGCGGTCGTGAGCTAATTGGGGATACCCTGACAGCGCGCGGTGCTGAGGTCACTTTTTGTGAATGTTATCAACGATGCGCAATCCATTACGATGGTGCAGAAGAAGCGATGCGCTGGCAATCCCGCGAGGTGACGATGGTCGTTGTTACCAGCGGTGAAATGTTGCAGCAACTCTGGTCGCTGATCCCACAATGGTATCGTGAGCACTGGTTACTACACTGTCGACTATTGGTCGTCAGTGAGCGTTTGGCGAAACTCGCCCGGGAACTGGGCTGGCAAGACATTAAGGTCGCCGATAACGCTGACAACGATGCGCTTTTACGGGCATTACAATAACTCTCATAACAGGAAGCCATAATGACGGAACAAGAAAAAACCTCCGCCGTGGTTGAAGAGACCAGGGAGGCCGTGGACACCACGTCACAACCTGTCGCAACAGAAAAAAAGAGTAAGAACAATACCGCATTGATTCTCAGCGCGGTGGCTATCGCTATTGCTCTGGCGGCGGGCGTCGGTTTGTATGGCTGGGGTAAACAACAGGCCGTCAATCAGACCGCCACCAGCGATGCCCTGGCTAACCAACTGACGGCATTGCAAAAAGCCCAGGAGAGCCAAAAAGCCGAGCTGGAAGGCATTATTAAGCAACAAGCTGCACAACTTAAGCAGGCGAATCGTCAGCAAGAAACGCTGGCAAAACAGTTGGATGAAGTCCAACAAAAGGTCGCCACCATTTCCGGCAGCGATGCTAAAACCTGGCTGCTGGCTCAGGCCGATTTTCTGGTGAAACTCGCCGGACGGAAGCTGTGGAGCGATCAGGACGTCACGACCGCTGCAGCGTTGCTGAAAAGTGCAGACGCCAGCCTGGCGGATATGAATGACCCGAGTCTGATTACCGTTCGTCGGGCAATTACCGATGATATCGCCAGCCTTTCTGCAGTATCGCAGGTGGATTATGACGGCATCATCCTTAAGCTTAATCAGCTTTCAAATCAGGTAGATAACCTGCGTCTGGCCGATAATGACAGCGATGGTTCGCCGATGGATTCAGACGGTGAAGAGCTTTCCAGTTCCATCAGCGAATGGCGTATCAATCTGCAAAAAAGCTGGCAGAACTTTATGGACAACTTCATTACGATTCGCCGTCGTGATGACACCGCCGTACCGCTGTTAGCGCCAAATCAGGATATCTATCTGCGCGAAAATATTCGCTCTCGCCTGCTGGTCGCAGCACAAGCTGTACCGCGTCACCAGGAAGAGACTTATCGCCAGGCGCTGGAGAACGTCTCCACCTGGGTACGTGCTTACTACGATACTGATGATGCCACCACCAAAGCGTTCCTCGACGAGGTGGACCAGTTAAGCCAGCAAAATATCTCGATGGATCTTCCGGAAACCCTGCAAAGCCAGGCGATGCTGGAAAAACTGATGCAGACTCGCGTGCGTAACCTGCTGGCACAACCGGCAGCAGGGACAACGGAAGCTAAACCTGCACCTGCACCTGCACCTGCACCGCAAGGTGATACTCCGGCAGCCGCGCCGCAAGGAGAATAACCATGCTAAAAGTGTTATTACTCTTTGTGTTGCTGATTGCGGGGATAGTGGTTGGCCCGATGATTGCCGGTCATCAGGGTTATGTGCTGATCCAGACCGACAACTACAATATCGAAACCAGCGTCACGGGCCTGGCGATCATATTGATTCTGGCGATGGTAGTGCTGTTTGCCATTGAGTGGCTACTGCGGCGGATCTTCCGCACTGGCGCGCACACCCGTGGGTGGTTTGTCGGGCGTAAGCGTCGCCGTGCACGTAAGCAGACCGAACAGGCGCTGCTGAAACTGGCGGAAGGCGATTATCAGCAAGTTGAAAAGCTGATGGCGAAAAATGCCGATCACGCTGAACAACCGGTGGTGAACTATCTACTGGCTGCCGAAGCCGCGCAACAACGTGGTGATGAAGCGCGCGCCAACCAACATCTGGAACGCGCAGCGGAGCTGGCCGGCAATGACACCATTCCGGTAGAAATCACCCGTGTACGTCTGCAACTGGCCCGTAATGAAAACCATGCTGCACGCCACGGCGTGGATAAGCTGCTGGAAGTTACGCCACGCCATCCGGAAGTATTACGTCTGGCGGAACAGGCGTATATCCGCACAGGTGCATGGAGTTCTCTGCTGGATATCATCCCATCAATGGCGAAAGCCCATGTTGGTGATGAAGAACATCGTGCAATGCTGGAACAACAGGCATGGATTGGCCTGATAGATCAGGCGCGTGCCGATAACGGTAGTGAAGGTTTGCGTAACTGGTGGAAAAACCAAAGCCGGAAAACGCGTCATCAGGTAGCGTTGCAGGTGGCAATGGCGGAACATCTTATTGAATGTGACGATCATGATACTGCCCAGCAAATTATCATCGATGGCCTGAAACGCCAGTACGACGATCGCCTACTGCTGCCGATTCCTCGACTGAAAACCAACAATCCGGAACAGCTGGAAAAAGTGCTGCGCCAGCAGATCAAAAACGTCGGCGATCGCCCGCTGTTGTGGAGCACACTGGGCCAGTCACTGATGAAGCACGGAGAATGGCAGGAAGCATCGCTCGCCTTCCGCGCAGCGCTGAAACAACGTCCGGACGCCTACGATTACGCATGGCTTGCTGACGCGCTGGACAGACTGCACAAGCCGGAAGAAGCTGCAGCGATGCGTCACGACGGTTTGATGTTAACGTTGCAGAACAACCCACCACAGTAGTTCCTTCTCACCCGGGGGCAAGCACCTCCGGGGCCTTCCTGACACATAAAAAAACGCCTGCTCTTATTACGGAGCAGGCGTTAAAACAGGTCTGTATGACAACAAGTGGGTGCTTCACTCAACGTTGTGTCCATGGTGTCTGATGAGGCATAAGCGACATCTGTCAGTGGACGATAAGCACCGTAAACGGCTCTGCGTCATTCCGGAGTTTATGAGGCACTAAGGCGAACATAAGAGATGGAATGAGCATCTACTCGTTTATTATGCCACAGAGAATCGGGAAATAACATCCCTTAACACTTGTTATGAGATAATTCTGTAATCCTCTTTGCTTCCTGAGTAATAACTTCCTGAGTGAATATTTAACCTGAGCTTGATCCTACACATACTTATTATGAATGATAAAATTCATTCAATTAATAACACATATATTAATTGCCGTTAAAACTAAAAACAGCATCAATAATCAACGTGATATAATAAACCTGCCTTACATATCAACTGCGCCAGAGGTAGGATTGAAAACGCTCTCCTGATTTTCCAATTCATTTTCTGGATAAATAAATAATTTATTTTTGTCACTATTATTTATGTAATCATCCTGTCAGGGAGAGGGATCTCAATTATCAATGCTTAATTACGTCATCATTTTGATGACATGAAACCGGAGCATTTTGCATGGAAATTTCGTTTTCACCCAAACGTCTTGTTGTTGCTGTCGCCGCCGCTCTTCCTCTCATGGCCAGCGCAGCAGATACCCCGTCAACTGCCACCGCACGCAAAGGCTTTGCCGGATACGATCACCCAAACCAGTATCCACAGAACGCTGCAATTTATTGAATTTGCACGATCATGTAGGCCGGATAAGGCGTTTACGCCGCATCCGGCAATCAACCGCAGGCGGCCACAAAATGGCCGCTTTTTTACTTACTCACCACCAGCAAATGCGCATGCATAATGTCACTGGCCGGGCGACCGTGCGCCAGCAAATCAGCCATTGCTTTAAGATATGGCGGTAGATGGCGGAAATAACGCTGATACCCGGCACACAAATAATTCAGCCCCGGTTTGCCGCTGGCATCGAGCATGAAGCGGTGTTTCGGGCAGCCTCCCCAGCACGCTTTTAACACGTTACAACTGCGACACTGCGCCGGTAATTGCTTAAATTTATCTTCACCAAACGCCTGCTGTTGCGGGGAATCGATCATTTCTGCAATTGTTTGCTGGTGCATATTCCCCAGCCGATATTGTGGATAAACATAGTGATCGCAGGCGTAAACGTCGCCGTTGTGCTCAACAATCACCGAGCGCCCACAGGTTGGCTGATGATGGCAAACCGCACCCGGCGCACCGACAAAATTGGCAAACGCCCATTCGATATTCATCACGAAAATCTTGCCGACGTCGCGTTTAATCCAGTGGTCGAATATCGCCACCAGAAATTCACCGAACTCCTCGGGGCGCACCGACCATTCCGTTAGCTCACCCTGAATATCACCAGGCGCATGCAATTTCAGTCCTTCGCGGGCAGCCGTTTCATCAGCCAGGCGCTCGACCACCGGAATAAACTGGATGAATTCCACTCCCGCATCGCACAAAAAATCATATACCTGCAACGGTTGCTGCGCGCTGGTGCGATTAACGCAGACCAGCACGTTATAGTCGACATGATGTTTTTGCAGCAGCGTCAGGGCACGCATCACCAGCTTATGCGTGGGTCTGCCACCTTTAGTCACGCGATATTGATTGTGGATCTCAGGCGGACCATCCAGCGATAAACCAACAAGAAAATGATGCTCCGCGAGAAACGCGCACCATTCGTCATCCAGCAGCACGCCGTTAGTCTGGAAGCTGTTACTTATCTTCCTGCCAGCACCATATTTCGCCTGTAGCGCTACGGCACGGCGGTAAAACTCCAGCCCGAGTAGCGTTGGTTCGCCGCCCTGCCAGGTAAAAGCCACTTCGTTTTGCAGTTCGCTGGCGGCGATATAGTGACGGATATACGCTTCCAGCGTGTCATCGTCCATATGCGTGACTGGCTTTTCGCGGTAAAGGGATTGTTTTTCGAGATAAAAACAGTAGTCACAGTTCAGATTACAATCGGAACCACTCGGTTTCGCCATCACATGAAAAGCACGCGTTGGAACCTGTTGCAGCATGGTCACTCCTTGCCTGAAGTCATCCTTCAATACGTTAAGGGCGAAATCATACCGTGGGGCAATGAGTTATTACGGGCGTTTATTGCGGATTCGAACCTGAGACCTCTGCCTCCGGAGGGCAGCGCTCTATCCAGCTGAGCTACGGGCGCTTAGCGCCGTTGCGGGGGTGGATAATACGGACTTCCCACCCCTCTGTCTAGTCCCTTTTTAAATAAATTGCGCGTTTGGTTACGGTTTGTGCGTTTTGCTGCTTATTCCTCCAGTTTATGCGCTTTCCCGTGGCGATTAAGGCCAAAAACTTTATAAATCGCCGTCACCGCCAGCATAAAGATGATGCCAACAAACAGCGACATACGCGTATCTTCATTAAAGTACATGCCGATCAAAACGCAAATCAGGAATGCCATTGTTACGTAGTTGGCCCACGGGAACAGGATTGAGCGGAACGGATGGCTGGCAATCGCCGCTTTATGTGCACGCCGAAAACGCAGCTGGCTTATCAATATCACAAACCATGGCACCATCCCCGGAAGCACGCTGGCACTGTAGACGTAGACAAACACACGCTGCGGATTGGGAATGATGTAGTTCAGGCATGAGCCAATTAGCAGAATAGCAATAGATACTGCCACACCCGCAACCGGTACGCCGTGACGGGAAACTTTCGCCATCGCCGCCGGTAACTGACGGTTTTTCGCCAGTGCGTAGAGCATACGTCCGCAACTGTACATGCCGCTGTTACAGCCAGAGAGCGCAGCCGTCAGCACCACAAAGTTGATAATGCCCGCCGCTGCGGTAATACCGATTTTGGCAAAAGTCAGTACGAACGGGCTGCCGTTGCTGCCAATTTCATTCCACGGGAAGATGGTGACGATAACGAAAATCGCGCCTACGTAGAAAATCAGGATCCGCCACAGCACCTTGCCTACGGCACTGCGCAGTGTCACCTGCGGATTCTTCGCTTCACCGGCAGTAATGCCAATCAGCTCCACGCCCTGGTAGGACGCCACCACAATACACAGCGCGGTCAGGAACCCTTTCCAGCCACCCGCAAAGAAACCGCCATGCTCTGTGAGATTGCTAAAACCAATCGACTGCCCACCATTGCCAAAGCCAAAGAAAATCACGCCCAGGCCAATGACAATCATCACGATAATCGTGGTGACTTTGATCATCGCGAACCAGAACTCGATTTCGCCGTACAACCGCACCGCCGCCAGATTCGCCAACGCCACCAGCGCCACTGCGATCAATGCGGGTATCCACTGCGCCATCTCCGGGAACCAGAACTGGACATAAACGCCAATGGCGGTGATTTCTGAGATCCCCACGGCCATCCACATAAACCAGTAAGACCAGGCGGTGAGATAACCAAAAAACGGGCTCATATAACGATGCGCATAAACGGCGAACGAACCGGTAACCGGTTCGAGGAACAACATTTCGCCCATTGAACGCATGATGAAAAAGACGAACAGCCCGGCGATGATATAGGCCAACAATACGGATGGCCCGGCCCATTTCAGGGTACTGGCGGCCCCCATAAACAGGCCGACGCCAATGGTGCCCCCCAGGGCGATGAGTTCGATATGTCGAGCTTCCAGCCCACGCTGTAGCTCTGGTTTGTTATCTGCCATAAATCCTCGTGTTGTGTTTGCATGCTTTCCGGTGTTACCGGTTATCGTTATGGGTACATCGAGTGTTGCGAATGTTTTCGTAATTCAGGAGAAATGGCAAATAAAGCATTAAAAATTTGAATGCTTTGTGTAATAAAAAAGCAGACAGGCGACGAAGTGACCACTCCGTCGCTTTACAAAGAGAGGAAAATCAGAGGTTGCCGGTGTAATGCCAGCGTAAATAACGCAGCAAACGAAGCTGACGCTTAATGCGGCTCGGCTGCGAAAGCAGGCGGTAGAGCCACTCCAGTCCCAGCGTTTGCCAGATTTTCGGTGCGCGTTTTACGTGACCGGTGAAAACATCGTAAGTCCCGCCAACGCCCATATACAGCGCATCTGGATGCACCAGACGGCAGTCGCGCATGAAGATCTCCTGCTTTGGCGATCCCATCGCAACGGTGACGATTTGCGCTCCGCTGGCATGAATGCGTTCAAACAGCGCCTGACGCTGCTCGGGTTTAAAATAACCATCCTGACTGCCAACGATATTCACATTCCATTGGTTGCGCAGTTTAGCTTCAGTTTGCGCCAGCACTTCAGGTTTACCGCCCACAAGAAATACCGGCGTCCCTTCTTTGCCTGCGCGCGCCATCAGCTCTTCCCAGAGATCGGCACCGGCAACGCGGGAAACCTGCGCCTGCGGGTACTTTTTACGTACTGAACGTACAACGCTGATGCCATCCGCATATTTAAATTCGGCAGCGTTAATTAACTCCCTGACCTCGGCGTTATCTTCAATGGTCAGCATTTTTTCGGCATTAATGGCAACCAGCGTTCCCTGCTTAAGCTGCCCGTCAGCAAACAGATAATCGAGGGCATGCTGCATATCACGCCAACCAATCAACTGTAAGCCACGCAGCGTATAGGTCGGTGCCGTGGTGTTGTTATTCATTGTTATCCTTCAACCTGCGTCCGGAGCGATGATTTTGTACGTTTATGAATGAGTCCGGCGCTTTCAAAAAGCCAGTACAACAGTTTTGCGATCATCAGACATGCGCCGAAGACCACGATAAAAAAGACTACGCGTGAGACAAACGAATCCAGCCCTTCACGTGCCAGCACGATCATATTGAAGATCGCCCCAAAGCAGAAACTGTGCAATATCGCAGCCTTATAGCGATTAGTCTCGCGGTTGCCCAGCTCATACAGCCAGTCGAACCATTTGATGATCAGTCCAACCACAATCGCCCCGAGTGGGATGAACAACGCGCCGCCCATCACCACCAGTGAGCCTATAAGCGTAGGCGAGATCGCCAGTCCGGAGTGGTTATTCAGCACTTCCCAGGTAAAGTAGTTGGCTGAGTTCAGCACCATACTCGGGCGCCCCGGCCACAGCCAGGAAGGGATAAAGACATAGAAATCGCGGACAATTGGAGCCAGGCCCTGGAAGTCGATGTTGTCGTAGTTCTGCAACAGCAACGCCAGATTCTCCCACGGCGAGAAGGTGTCGCGAGTGAGATAGAGAAACGTATAGAACGCTTCATCGCCGCTCACATTCATTCCATAGCGTTTTAACGCCAGCCAGAACATGCCAACAATCCCCAGCACGCCCGCCGCCGCCAGCATCCACAACGAAATCCAGCCGCGAATAATGCCAATAAACAGGAAGATAGCGAATGCGATGATGATATTGGCGCGAGTGCCGCCGACAATCATATAAGTCAGCAAGCCAAAAGCGACCGTGCTGACGAGGAAAAACAGCCACGCTTTGCTGTCCTGGCGCAGAAAGTAGACCACCAGCATCGCCGGGATGAAAAAGTAAAAGAAGCGTTTTAACGCCACGCCGGAGACTTCACTGGAAAAGATCTGACTGTAGGAGTTAAGCCGGAACAGCAAAAAGCCGTTGTGCATGAAGAAGATGCCGACGCTTACCAGCGCGATGCCCATCAGGATCACCCACGTAAGATTGGTCTCCACGCGGTTCATGGTAAACAGCGGACGGCGCGGTACATCAGCAACGCGTTTGCGTAGGCGGGTTTTGTAGGTGACATAGTAAACCGCGTAGAAGCAGCCCGCAGAAAGCAACGCCTGCAACAAGATTTCTGGCGGCGCGACACCAACATCAAAGCGAAATACCAGCACGCTGGTCAGCGGGAAGCCGAAGAAAAAGGTGAGCAAAAACAGCAATGAAAAGAAGACATTGAAGTTAAAGCGCACACGGCGAAACTCAAACCAGGTCAGCGTGGCAATAAACAGCGTGCAGAGCAGCCAGACAACAAACAGGCCACTGAATTGCAGCAGACTCATGCGACCTCCCCGGCGGCAATCGCCAACGCCCGCTGCCAGCCTTGTAGATAGTTAGGGCTAAAGAAGGCAATGGTGTTTTTATCCACCGACGCCAACTGGCGCTGCGCTTCACGCACAATATCCTCGTTGAGATCGTCGGTAGTAAACAGCACCGGCAAATGTTGTTCCGTCATATCCTGCCAGAACGGATTTTCCCGGTTAAGCACACAAGGAATGCCCGCCTGAATCAGTAAGCACAGCGTACCAATGCCCTGCTGGCGGGCAAAAATAAAGTAACCAAGATCGCACTGACGAAGTAGCGCCAGATAGGCGTCAAATTCCAGTTTTTCGCTCAGAATTTGTAGATTCTCTTCGCTGAATAACTCCAGCCCCGCCTGACGAACTTCCTCAATGTACGCTTCGTTATTAGGCGGATATCCCATCGGCACCACCACTTTTACCGTATCGCCAAATTGCTGATGAACGGCGCGCAAGGCAGCAATATGCTCATTGCTGCGGTCGCCGGAGTTCCCCACCAGAATGGTCATTTTCCCTTCACGTTGCCGATCGTTCGCCATCGTATTGAGCGAAGGGTCCATCCGCGTCGGGAAGTACAGCAGTTCGCCCCGCACCTTTGGGTGCGTTTTGACAAAAAAGCTCAAATCGCCGCGGGTGGCAAATACACAGCCGACTCGCTTTTGCGCCAGGCGACGTAGTGGGTAAAAAAGCTTATATCTCAAGCCACTGGAAAGCTCATACAGGTCTGCCCCCCAGATATGCCAGAAAAACTGGCTGGGCTTAATGCCACCACTCAGCAGAGCCAGCCACAGTGTGGGATTGAACTGACCGTGGAAGAAAAAACGCTGCTGACGGTTAGCTTTTGCTTTCGCGATGACCGCTTCCGCCAGCGATTTTTTCCCAGGGAAAAATTGCACAGAAAGCGCCGGACAGCTATCACTTAAGCCGTCGTCCTTGCCAACAACCATAAACTCGCGCGCGTGCTCGCTCGTCGCGGCCAGCGCGTCATTGAAAAACCGCAAAACGGTTCGGTTATGGTGAGGGATATCCGATCCCAGTACGTGAATCAGTACAGTCATGCCCGCCTATGCCAGAGTAAAAACACGCCACAACAAAGAGAAAAATAGACGATATAAGTTGCCATATATGCCTGCGCCGCGCCCAGTGCACCATGCGCAGGGATTAGCCAGTGGGCAAATACCATCAATAAAGTGAACTGGCTGACTTCCGCCAGAATATAAAACCGCAGTGACGCTTTGGCGATCACCAGATAACCAAAGACATAAGCGCCCACTTTTAACACATCACCCACTAACTGCCAGGCAAAGAGATCGCGCATAGCGGTAAATTTATTCGACAACAGCAGCCAGATAGCAAAATCACGCAGCAGCCAGACGGTAAAACTCGCCGCCGCCACTGCCGGTAAGACGAATTTCAGCGATTTAACCACTTCCCGGGTGATATCGCGCTTTTCCGTTAGCCGCGACAACGTGGGCAGCAAATATACGCTGAACGATGCCGTAATAAATTGCAGGTAGGCATCGGAAATACTGCTCACCCCTTGCCAGATCCCCACCTCATCCCAGCTATACTGCGCCGCCAGCAGTTTACGCATCATGATGTAAGCAACAGGCAAGGTCACCGACGTAATCAACGCCATGAGCGTAAATTTGCTCAACTGCCCTGCCAGACCGTTATCCCAGCTGGGTTTCAGATAGCTTAACGGGATGACACCACGTTTGATCAACATGATGGCGGCAGGAATTACCACCAGCGCGGGAATCAGCGCCAGACCCAGCAACGCCCCTTCATAACCGCCCAAACGGTAACTGACGTAGTACGCGAGAACGCCAATCAAGCTGCCGACAATCAGCGATAACGCATTACCTGCGGCATCGCGAAAGCCTTTCATCAGCGCCAGTAACAGGTTGCCCCAGGCGATCCCCATTTGCACCAGCGCCACTAAACGCACCAGCCCCTGATAGTCGGTATTACCAAACAATCCCTGGCTGATTGGCGCAGCTGCCAGCACAAAAACCAGCGCCATCAGCGTAGAGAAACCAAGTACCATCGCTGATGAAGTGCCGACCACGCGGCGCAGCTGTTGCGGATTATCATGGTACTGGGCAACGTATTTGGTTACACCGTTAAAGATGCCAGCCCCGGCAAGCACGCCGAGCACGGTAATCAACTGGCGGAAATTTGCCGCCAGCCCAAGCCCCGCCGGACCAAATGACACCGCCAGCAACTTACCGACCAGTAACCCGGCACCAATCTTGACCAGTGTACTGGCCGCCGTCCACAAGGACGCTTTTGCCAACGACATATCAGGAAAAGTAGTTCAACAAAGTCGCAATTACCGTACGCTGATTGACGGGCGACAGGTTGTAGAACAGCGGCAGGCGCAGCAGGCGCTCGCTCTCTTTGGTGGTGTAGCGATCTTCACCGTGGAACTCACCAAAGTGTTCCCCCGCAGGGCAACCGTGCAGCGGAATGTAATGAAACACCGCCATGATTTCCGCTTCTTTCAGAAAGTTAATCAACGCGCTCCGGTCATCAATATCCCGCAGTTTAATGTAGAACATATGCGCGTTCTGCACGCAGCCATCGGGAATCGACGGCAGCTCGATACGCCCGGCTTTCGCCAGAGGCGCTAACGCATCGTAGTAGTTTTGCCACAGCGCCAGACGTTGCTGGTTGATACGATCCGCTGCTTCCAGTTGCGCCCACAGGTATGCAGCTTGCAGATCGGACATCAAATAGCTGGAGCCAATATCGCGCCAGGTATATTTATCGACCTGACCACGGAAGAACTGGCTGCGGTTAGTGCCCTTTTCACGGATGATCTCGGCTCGTTCGATTAACGCTTTATCGTTAATCAGCGTCGCGCCGCCTTCACCGCCCGCCGTGTAGTTTTTGGTTTCATGGAAGCTAAAGCAGCCAATATGACCAATGGTTCCCAGTGCACGCCCTTTGTAAGTGGACATCACGCCCTGAGCGGCATCTTCTACCACAAACAAATTATGCTTTTTCGCCAACGCCATAATGGTGTCCATTTCGCAGGCCACACCCGCGTAATGGACCGGCACGATAACGCGCGTTTTGTCGGTGATCGCCGCTTCAATCAGCGTTTCGTCGATGTTCATGGTGTCCGGGCGAACATCCACAAAAACGATTTTTGCGCCACGCAGCACAAAGGCATTGGCGGTGGAGACAAAGGTGTAGCTCGGCATGATCACTTCATCGCCAGGCTGGATATCGAGCAGCAGCGCCGCCATCTCCAGCGAAGCGGTGCAGGACGGCGTCAGTAACACTTTGGCGCTGCCAAAACGTTGCTCCAGCCACTGCTGGCAGCGACGGGTAAAACCGCCATCGCCACACAGTTTGCCGCTACCCATTGCCGACTGCATATAGTCGAGTTCGGTTCCCACCACCGGCGGTGCGTTAAATGGAATCATGTGATCACCTGTATAACCAGTACGCGGTGCTTTCTACATTCGCACCACTTTGTATGTATCGTTTAAGCGCGGCGGTGTTGCCCATTTGGGTCGCCACCCGCAAAGTTGTTTTACCGCGAGCATACGCCCAGTTTAGCGCCGTTTGCATCAGCTCAGCACCTGCACCGCGTCCAGCCAGCAGGCCAATTCGCGCATCTGTCGCATTGAGTTCCCGTAAAGAGACATAGCCGCGAATATCGCCGGACGCCGCACGTAAAATCAGACATTGATGATCAAAGGTGCCGCGCACGGCATTTTCAATCCACTGTGCATAAAAGCGACTGCTGGCGTCAGGCGCATACCACGGCGCACGAAAACGGCTTTGCGCAAATGCGGCGCTGGCTAACTGACGTAATGCGGGAATATCGGTCTCTTGTGCCACTACAGAACCGCTATCACTGGCATTGTTCACGGGTAGCGCCAAATCAACTTCACCTTCTACCAGGGAGAATCCCAGCTGTTGCAGGGCATCCAGTTCACCCGTATTTGATGCCGCAATTTTGGCCTGCACCCGTGACCACGGCGCTAACGCGTCTGGCGTCAGGAGCGGTGCTTCAGACGTAATGCGCACGATGGCGCTGTTAACACCAAAGAAGGCGTTTTCCCAGGTTAGTGGCTCAATACTGGCGCGGACGGGCACGAAGTAACTCCAGCAGATATTGGCCGTAGCCAGTTTTCGCTAATGAACTGGCAGCACGCTTCACACCCTCGTCATCGAGCCAGCCGTTACGCCAGGCAATCTCTTCCAGGCAGGCAATCTTAAAGCCCTGGCGTTTTTCCACCGTCTGTACAAAGGTGCTGGCTTCAATCAGGCTGTCGTGAGTGCCGGTATCCAGCCAGGCAAATCCGCGCCCGAGCAGTTCAACGGTCAGGTTGCCCGCCTCGAGGTACATCTGGTTGATGGAGGTAATCTCCAGTTCACCACGCTCCGACGGCTTCACCTGCTTTGCGTACTCCACGACTTTACTGTCGTAGAAATAAAGCCCGGTCACCGCCCAGTTTGACTTCGGCTGTTTTGGCTTTTCTTCCAGCGAGATAGCGCGGAAATTGTCGTCAAACTCCACCACGCCAAAGCGTTCCGGGTCCATCACCTGATAGCCAAAAACCGTCGCCCCTTCGGTGCGCGCCGCAACATGACGCAGCTTCGGACTGAAGCCCTGACCGAAGAAGATGTTATCGCCCAGCACCAGACAAGAAGGTTCACCATTAAGGAAGGTTTCACCGATGATAAAGGCCTGCGCCAGACCGTCCGGGCTGGGCTGTTCGGCATATTCCAGCTGGATACCGAACTCACTACCATCGCCCAGCAGGCGCTGGAAATAACCTTTATCTTCCGGCGTAGTGATGATGAGAATTTCGCGGATACCGGCCAGCATCAGCACCGACAGCGGATAGTAAATCATTGGCTTATCGTAAATCGGCAACAGTTGCTTCGATACGCCGCGCGTAATCGGATGCAATCGGGTGCCGGAACCGCCCGCCAGGATAATACCTTTCATGTTTGCCTCCGCTGAAAATTAGCCTTTCAGACCTAAACGCTCGCCCTGATAGCTGCCGTCCTGCACCTGCTTCCACCAGCTTTCATTAGCCAGATACCACTGCACCGTTTTACGCATTCCACTTTCAAAGGTTTCCTGTGGCAGCCAACCAAGTTCACGGGCAATTTTCGAAGCATCAATGGCATAACGCAGATCATGCCCCGGACGGTCAGCGACAAAGGTGATCAAGTCACGATAGTGCACCACGCCGTGCGGCTTGTTCGGAGCCAGTTCTTCCAGCAGCTCGCAAATGGTTTCCACAACATCGAGATTCTTACGCTCGTTGTGACCACCAATATTATAGGTTTCACCGACTTTCCCGGTGGTCGCCACGCAATACAGCGCGCGGGCGTGATCTTCCACATACAGCCAGTCACGGATTTGCTGCCCGTTGCCATATACCGGCAGCGGTTTACCCGCCAGCGCGTTGAGGATCATCAGCGGGATCAGTTTTTCCGGAAAGTGGTAAGGACCGTAGTTATTCGAGCAGTTGGTGATCAGCGTCGGCAGACCGTAGGTCCGCAGCCAGGCGCGCACCAGATGGTCGCTGCTGGCTTTTGACGCGGAATAAGGGCTGCTCGGCGCATACGGCGTGGTTTCGGTGAAGAAATCATCCGTCGAGTGCAGGTCACCATATACTTCGTCGGTGGAGATATGATGAAAACGGAACGCTGATTTTTTATCTTCCGTCAGCGTATTCCAGTAAGCCCGCGCCGCTTCAAGCAATGTATAAGTCCCGACAATGTTGGTTTCAATAAACGCTGCCGGGCCGTCAATAGAACGGTCAACATGGCTTTCGGCTGCCAGATGCATGACACAGTCTGGCTGATGCTCAGTGAATACGCGTGCCAGTTCTGCCCGATCGCAGATATCAACTTTCTCAAAGGCAAAGTGCTCGCTTTGCGCGACCGGTGCCAGCGACATCAGGTTTCCGGCGTAGGTCAGCTTATCGACCACTACCACCGCATCGCTCGTTTCGTTGATGATATAACGCACCAGCGCCGAGCCAATAAACCCGGCACCACCTGTTATCAGAATTTTTCTCATCAGCGCCAGACTCCTTTGGCATCGACGACATACTGCTGATGGACATTGTCGCCATTGATAACTTTGAACTGACTATGATCGACCAGCATCACCAGCACGTCTGCCGTTGCCAGCGCCTCGTCAAGCTGCGCCAGAGTACAAAGCCCGGTCAGTTTTTTCGGCAACTGGTGGATGTTAGGCTCAACAACCAGCGTTTCGCCGCTGTGCCACTGGGCGATCAGTTCAGCGATTTCCATCGCCGGGCTTTCGCGCAGGTCATCAATATTCGGTTTAAACGCCAGACCAAAGCAGGCGATTTTCAGTTCACTGGCGCGTTTATCGGTAGCAGCAAGGCAGTCGGCAACCGCCGCTTTCACCTGATCGATAACCCAGAACGGTTTGTGATCGTTAACTTCGCGCGCGGTACGGATAAGCCGCGCCTGCTGGGGGTTCTGTGCCACGATAAACCACGGATCAACAGCAATGCAGTGACCGCCCACGCCAGGGCCAGGCTGAAGAATATTAACGCGAGGGTGACGATTCGCCAGGCGAATCAGTTCCCAGACGTTAATCCCCTGATCGGCACAAATCAGCGACAATTCATTAGCAAAAGCGATATTCACATCGCGGAAGCTGTTTTCGGTGAGCTTACACATTTCCGCCGTCCGCGAGTTAGTGACGACACACTCACCTTCGAGGAAAATTTTGTACAGTTCGCTGGCGCGGGCCGAACAAACCGGCGTCATACCACCAATCACGCGATCGTTTTTAATCAGCTCGACCATTACCTGTCCTGGTAACACGCGTTCCGGGCAGTAAGCAATGTTGACGTCCGCCTGCTCGCCCACCTGCTGCGGGAAAGTGAGATCCGGACGCATCTCTGCTAACCATTCTGCCATCTTCTCGGTTGACCCCACCGGCGAGGTGGATTCAAGGATCACCAGCGCGCCTTTTTTCAGCACTGGCGCAATGGAGCGAGCAGCCGATTCAACGTAGGTCATATCTGGCTCATGATCGCCCTTAAACGGCGTGGGTACAGCAATCAGCCAGGCATCCGCTTCAACTGGCGTCGTGCTCGCTCGTAAAAAACCGCCTTCTACGGCAGTTTTTACTACACTCGCCAAATCAGGTTCGACGATATGGATTTCGCCACGATTGATGGTATCAACCGCATGTTGGTTGATATCGACACCAATTACCTGTTTTTGCCGTGAGGCAAACGCTGCTGCCGTTGGCAGCCCGATATAACCCAGTCCGATAACAGAAATGGTCGCAAAACTCATAGTGATATCCGATTATTTTTTAACGCTTCCAGAATGCGAGAGCATGCCTGACCATCACCATACGGGTTATGGGCGCGGCTCATAGCTTGATATTCGTTTTCGTCTTTTAAAAGACGCGTCACTTCCTCGACAATTCGCTGCTTATCCGTGCCTATCAGACGCACCGTACCCGCCGTCACCGCTTCCGGACGCTCAGTGGTATCGCGCATCACCAGCACAGGTTTCCCCAGCGAAGGCGCTTCTTCCTGAATGCCGCCTGAGTCGGTCAAAATCAGCCAGGCGTGGTTCATCAGCCAGACAAACGGTAAATACTCCTGGGGATCGATCAGAATGACATTTTTCACATGCCCCAGAATGCGATTGACCGGCTCTCTGACGTTCGGGTTGAGATGCACCGGATAGACAATCTGGATGTCCTGGTGCGTGGTGGCGATGTCTGCCAGCGCGTGGCAGATTTCTTCAAAGCCACGACCGAAACTCTCACGCCTGTGACCGGTCACCAGAATCATCTTTTTATCGGGGTCGATAAACGGGTAATTTGCCGCCAGTTCTGAACGCAGCGTGTCGCTGCTCATCACCTGGTCACGCACCCATAACAGTGCATCAATGACTGTATTACCGGTAATGAAGATTCGGCTATCCGCAACGTTTTCACGCAGCAAGTTTTGCCGGGAAGTTTCGGTTGGAGAGAAGTGATACATCGCCAGATGCCCGGTCAATGTACGGTTAGCCTCTTCCGGCCACGGCGAATAGAGATCGCCCGTGCGCAGACCAGCCTCAACGTGACCAACAGGAATACGCTGATAAAACGCCGCCAGGCTGGTTGCCAGCGTCGTCGTCGTATCGCCGTGAACCAGCACGACGTCTGGTTTGAACTCGGCAAGAATAGGTTTTAGCCCTTCCAGAATCCGACAGGTTATCTCTGTCAGGCCCTGTCCTGGCTGCATTATGTTGAGATCGTAGTCAGGTACAATGGAAAAGAGTTTCAGCACCTGATCGAGCATCTCCCGATGCTGCGCAGTGACGCAAACTTTAGCCTCAAAAAAAGGATCTTTTGCCAACGCATGCACCAACGGCGCCATCTTGATGGCTTCCGGGCGCGTACCAAATACAGTCAGTACTTTCACATCGATTCTCTTCGAATAAGCGGCGAGCGCCTTTGCGCTCACCGCAGCAGTGTTGCTATTTCGAGCAACGGCGGGTTAATGCGACACCAGCCCCGATCAGCCCCCCGACAATGCCCCACATAATCATCAGGAAGGCACGACGTGGGCTATCGCGTTTTACCGGTTCTTCCGGCGTACGCAAATAGCGATAGGTCTGAAAACGCGGATCCAGGGTTGGACCAACATTCAGGGTGTTTAACATGGCCCGATTCTGATCATAGTCGAGATCAAAGGCCGGACCGACGGCCTGTAAATTTTCCAGTCGAGCCTGAAGCATTGGACGCCCAAGCAGGAACATTTCTGAATCAGGTAATTCCTCGGCAGGTACATCTGTCGCACTGCGCGAAATATTATGCTGCTCAGCAATTTTCAGCGCCTGCTCAATGCTGTTCATCCGGCGGTCGTAGATGGCTTTCGCCACCTCTTCCTGACGCTTCACCTGAGCTTTCATCTGGATGGTACGCGCCGCCCATGCGCCTTTCAGCTCATCATTCAGATGGCTGGCTGCACGCTGGCTGGCAAAAGCAACATACTGACGTAACAGGTTATTAGCGTCAGGCGCGGTTTCGGCAATAAGCTTCACGCTGTCATTGACCGCGCGGGTAAAGTCTCCGGGGATAAACTGGATGTTGTTAATCATTTCATCCAGCAACGCCGCATCGGCTTTGCTGTTGCCCACCATCCGCTGTTTGTAATAGTCGGTTTGCAGCCAGAACTCTCTGCGGGTATCCCACGAGGCCAGTTGCATAACAAACTCTTTATAGGCTTCGTCCATGACCGATGGTTGGTCGGCAGAAGCCATGTTTGAACGGACATCCAGGTTACGCAAAAATTGCTGCTGCGAGTAATATCCCCCCAGCATATTCACCGTTGGACGATCGGTAATCGCCGTCGAGCTCCACTCCTGACGAGCAAAAAACGTATACGCCAGCGCGATTAACGCAAACGCCAGCCCCATGCCAATAATCCATAGCTTCCCAGCCCACAAGGTACGAAACAACCCACGAATATCCAGTTCATTTTCAGCGTCTTCGGCCGGTTTCCCAGGCATTGGTTGTGTCATCACATCCTCATTTATTTGGTTAAATTGGGGCTGCCACCACGATTTCTACGCAGTCTGCGTTTTACGCGCTTAATAAAGCGAGCAACTTTCCAGGCACGCTTAATGCAATATCCATAGAGGAAGAATGCTAGCAAAAAGAGCACCAGCATGACCCACTCCGGGACAAAATGAGAATATTCTGCCAGCACGCCAATGGAAGCGAGCAGTGCTGCGGCAAGGGTAATCAGCACAAACGCCTGACGGGAAGTAAACCCGGCACGCATGATCAAATGGTGAATATGCTGACGGTCAGGAGAGAATGGGCTCATGCCTTTACGCAGGCGACGGTACATAATCGCCACCATATCCATTAGCGGAATGGCGATTATCCACAAAGCGGTAACCGGGCTGATGGGATGGGTTTTGCCCTGGGTCGTTTCGAGCAGGATCCAGATAACGGTAAAACCAATCAGCGTACTGCCCGCATCACCCATAAAGACTTTGTAGCGGCGACCCAGGATACCAAGGTTAAGCATGATGTATGGCAGGATGGCGGCGATCATCGCAAAGCACCAGATTGCGAGGCTGGTTTGCCCGTCGAACCACAAAATCATACCGATTGCTGCAAACGAGACGCAGGACAACCCGCCCAGCAAGCCATCAATGCCATCAACCATGTTGAACGCATTAATGGCCGCCCAGACGGCAAATAGCGTCAGGAAGTAACCAAACGGTCCGAGCACCATCTCCCAGGAGCCAAAGATATAACCCAGGCTACTGAGATAAAGCTTGCCGAACACCATCATAACAATGCCAACAGCGGCCTGTATGGTGGCACGGATTTTTACGCTGATATCAAAACGGTCATCCAGCGCGCCAATGAAAACAAGCACACCGGCACAAGCGAGATAGAGAGATGCATGCGGAATATAGTAATCGACAATTCCGAACGTGAAGCAAATCCCTGCGTAAACCGAAATCCCCCCAACGAGAGGTATCAATCCCTGGTGACGTTTGCGGAAGTTTGGTTTATCCACTAAACCGACTTTTTTTGCCACCTTACGGGCAAAAAACAGAAACAGTGTCGTGAATAAAAAAATACTGATGAGATCAGTACTCACTGTCAGTAAATTCACAATGCATGCTCTCAGAGAAAATTATTAGCAGAAGTATAACCACGAAGACCTTTATTCAGAAGGGAAAGTCCGTTCCGAACCCACCAGTCCTGTGCAAAAATTAACCATTTGATATGCAAATTGCATAACACGCCAGCAAATTCCAGGAATTTTCCTAACATCGCCAGCGCGGCATTAAGATTACAGATATAAAAGCAAAACGCCACGTAAACACGTGGCGTTTTTGGCATAAGACAAATTTATGAGCGTTTCATCATTTCGAAGAAATCGTCATTGGTCTTGGTCATGGCCAGTTTATTAATGAGGAATTCCATTGCATCGATTTCGCCCATCGGGTGAATGATTTTGCGCAGGATCCACATTTTCTGCAGTTCTTCCTGAGTCGTGAGCAGCTCTTCTTTACGGGTACCGGAACGGTTGTAGTCGATAGCCGGGAAGACGCGTTTTTCAGCGATCTTACGAGAGAGGTGCAGTTCCATGTTGCCTGTACCTTTAAACTCTTCGTAAATAACTTCGTCCATTTTAGAACCGGTATCGATAAGCGCCGTCGCGATAATGGTCAGGCTGCCGCCCTCTTCCACGTTACGCGCCGCACCGAAGAAGCGTTTCGGACGATGAAGGGCATTGGCGTCCACACCACCGGTCAACACTTTACCTGACGCCGGAACAACAGTGTTGTAAGCGCGCGCCAGACGAGTGATGGAGTCGAGCAGAATGATAACGTCTTTCTTGTGCTCAACCAGGCGTTTGGCCTTCTCGATCACCATTTCCGCAACCTGAACGTGGCGAGATGCGGGTTCGTCAAAGGTAGAAGCAACAACTTCACCTTTTACCAGACGCTGCATCTCGGTTACTTCTTCCGGACGTTCGTCGATCAGCAGAACCATCAGCACACAATCCGGGTGGTTGTAAGCAATGCTCTGAGCAATGTTCTGCAGCAGCATAGTTTTACCGGCTTTCGGCGGTGCCACAATCAGACCACGCTGACCACGACCGATAGGTGATGCTAGATCCAGTACGCGAGCGGTTAAATCTTCCGTAGAACCGTTACCACGTTCCATACGCAGACGAGAGTTTGCGTGCAGCGGGGTTAAGTTCTCAAAGAGGATTTTGTTGCGGGCGTTTTCAGGTTTGTCGAAGTTAACTTCGTTAACTTTCAGCAGCGCAAAATAGCGTTCACCTTCTTTCGGCGGGCGAATCTTACCAGAGATGGTATCACCAGTGCGGAGGTTGAAACGGCGGATTTGGCTAGGGGAAACGTAGATGTCATCAGGACCGGCGAGGTAGGAGCTGTCTGCGGAACGGAGGAAACCAAATCCATCCTGCAATATCTCCAGTACGCCATCACCAAAGATATCTTCGCCACTCTTTGCGTGCTGCTTCAGGATGGCAAAAATAATGTCCTGCTTACGCATACGAGCCAGGTTTTCCAGCCCCATATTTTCGCCGAGAGTGATCAGCTCAGAAACCGGCGTATTCTTTAATTCGGTAAGATTCATAGTGGTGTGAGTTCTTAAACTTGGGGTAAATCTCGAACTTAATGTTGTGAATGGTATGGCAGGATCATCCATGCCTGTTTACGGTCATCGACTCATGTCTTTTCGCTGCCTGGTCACAGGAGAGTACGCAGAACTGAAACGACAAGACGGATTGAGTGACGAGCCAGAAATCTGTTCACTTCGCATTTAAGATAAAACGGGAAGCGTTGGAAATTACAAGATTCAAACTTAATAAGGTATGTTTAATACGAAGTCAACACTAAGTTAGCATGACTCACGCCGGGCGTCCAGTTTTTAGCGACGGGGCACCCGAACATGAAATTCCCTTACGCCAGGTTAGCGTCGAGGAACTCTTTCAACTGACCTTTAGACAGTGCACCCACTTTGGTTGCCGCCACTTCACCGTTTTTGAACAGCAGCAGAGTCGGGATACCACGGATGCCATATTTCGGCGCAGTGCCAGGGTTTTGATCGATGTTCAGTTTTGCAACGGTCAGTTTGCCCTGATATTCGTCAGCGATTTCATCGCAATAGTAAGCTGATATTCTACCACACTATGAGCAAAACACATTTAACAGAACAGAAGTTTTCCGACTTCGCCCTGCATCCGAAGGTTGTAGAAGCCCTTGAAAAAAAAGGGTTTCATAACTGTACGCCCATTCAGGCACTGGCCCTTCCGCTGACGCTGGCGGGTCGTGACGTAGCCGGGCAGGCGCAAACCGGTACCGGGAAAACGATGGCGTTTCTTACGTCAACGTTTCATTATCTTCTCTCTCATCCTGCGATTGCCGATCGCAAGGTGAATCAGCCGCGTGCCTTAATTATGGCACCGACGCGTGAACTTGCCGTGCAGATCCATGCCGACGCAGAACCGCTGGCGGAAGCTACTGGCCTGAAGCTGGGTCTGGCTTACGGTGGTGATGGCTACGACAAACAGCTGAAAGTGCTGGAAAGCGGCGTTGACATTCTGATTGGCACCACGGGGCGTTTAATTGACTACGCCAAGCAGAACCACATTAACCTCGGTGCCATTCAGGTGGTGGTACTGGACGAAGCCGATCGCATGTACGATCTGGGCTTTATTAAAGATATCCGCTGGCTGTTCCGCCGTATGCCGCCTGCAAACCAGCGCCTCAACATGCTGTTCTCTGCCACGCTTTCGTACCGGGTACGTGAACTGGCGTTTGAGCAGATGAACAATGCCGAATATATTGAAGTGGAACCGGAACAGAAAACGGGCCACCGTATTAAAGAAGAGCTTTTCTACCCTTCTAACGAAGAAAAAATGCGTTTGCTGCAAACGCTGATCGAAGAAGAGTGGCCAGACAGAGCGATTATTTTCGCCAATACCAAACACCGTTGTGAAGAGATCTGGGGCCACCTGGCGGCAGATGGTCATCGTGTCGGTTTGTTGACAGGCGATGTCGCGCAGAAAAAACGTCTGCGTATTCTTGATGAATTTACCCGTGGCGATCTGGATATTCTGGTGTCACTCAATTCCGGTAAGCAAATACAATCCGGACGCATTGATGACCGATCTGCCAAAACCGCTGCGCCTCACGCGCCCACGTACAGGCAATGGTCCGCGTCGTACTGGCGCTCCGCGTAATCGTCGTCGTTCAGGTTAAATAAAATGTCATACTCAAAATCATTCAAACTGTATCAAGATGGCAAGAGAATGAATCCCGATGAGCATACTGTAGTAAGTGATTCAGGTGAAAGAATGCAGCCAACACAGAGACAGATTGAAGGATGAAGAGTATGGGTTCCACCTCGTCGCTGTATGCAGCCATTGATCTCGGTTCGAATAGTTTTCATATGCTGGTTGTGCGCGAGGTGGCTGGAAGCATCCAGACGCTGACGCGAATAAAACGCAAAGTGCGTCTGGCTGCTGGCCTGAATAGCGAAAATGCCCTGTCTAATGAAGCAATGGAGCGCGGTTGGCAATGTCTGCGCCTGTTTGCTGAACGTCTGCAAGATATCCCTCCCTCGCAAATTCGCGTTGTCGCTACGGCGACATTACGTCTTGCCGTCAATGCGGGTGATTTTATTGCCAAAGCGCAGGAAATCCTCGGTTGTCCGGTACAGGTGATCAGCGGTGAAGAGGAAGCACGTCTGATTTATCAGGGCGTTGCTCACACAACTGGCGGTGCCGATCAGCGCCTGGTGGTGGATATAGGCGGTGCCAGTACTGAACTGGTAACCGGCACGGGTGCACAAACCACCTCGTTGTTCAGCCTGTCGATGGGCTGCGTTACCTGGCTGGAACGCTATTTTGCCGATCGTAATCTGGGGCAGGAAAATTTTGATGCTGCAGAAAAAGCGGCACGCGAAGTGTTACGTCCGGTTGCCGATGAATTACGGTATCACGGCTGGAAAGTGTGCGTTGGTGCTTCCGGCACCGTGCAGGCGTTACAGGAAATCATGATGGCACAGGGGATGGATGAACGCATTACCCTGGAAAAGTTGCAGCAATTGAAACAGCGAGCCATTCATTGCGGTCGGCTGGAGGAACTGGAGATTGACGGGCTGACGCTGGAACGTGCGTTAGTGTTCCCGAGTGGTCTGGCGATCCTGATTGCCATTTTTACCGAACTGAATATTCAGTGTATGACCCTGGCGGGCGGTGCGCTGCGTGAAGGTCTGGTCTACGGTATGTTGCATCTTACCGTCGAGCAGGATATTCGCAGCCGTACGCTGCGTAATATTCAGCGCCGCTTTATGATCGATATTGATCAGGCGCAGCGCGTAGCCAAAGTTGCGGCTAACTTCTTCGATCAGGTGGAAAAGGAATGGCATCTTGAAGCAATAAGCCGCGATTTGCTCATCAGCGCCTGTCAGCTTCATGAAATCGGCCTGAGCGTTGACTTCAAACAAGCGCCGCAACACGCTGCTTATCTGGTGCGTAATCTGGATCTTCCCGGTTTTACCCCCGCACAGAAAAAATTGCTGGCGACGCTACTGCTCAACCAGACTAATCCGGTCGATCTCTCATCGCTGCATCAGCAAAATGCCGTACCGCCGCGCGTCGCAGAACAACTCTGCCGTTTACTCCGCCTGGCCATCATTTTTGCCAGCCGTCGCCGTGACGATCTCGTGCCAGAGATGACATTACAGGCTAACCATGAACTGTTGACCTTGACGCTTCCGCAAGGTTGGCTAACCCAACATCCGCTGGGTAAAGAGATTATTGCTCAGGAAAGCCAGTGGCAGAGCTATGTCCACTGGTCGCTAGAAGTGCATTAATGAGTAAGTGCCGGATGCGATGCTGACGCATCTTCTCCGGCCTTGATTATTTCCCTCGTTTTGCCGCCATCATCGCTTTCAGATTCGCCAGATGGCTTTGCCCTTTCTGCATCCGTTCTTCGGCGCTGACCACTTTGCGCTCCTGTTCCCAAATCAGATCATCCTGCGGCAGCTCCAGCAAAAAGCGGCTCGGCTCCGGGCGCACCAGCTCGCCGTACTGACGGCGTTCTTTACACAGCGTAAAGGTCAATTCCTTCTGGGCGCGGGTAATGCCGACATAGGCCAGCCGCCGCTCCTCATCGATATTATCTTCATCGATGCTGCTCTGGTGCGGCAAAAACCCTTCTTCCATACCGACCATGTAGACATAAGGAAACTCCAGCCCTTTTGACGCGTGCAGAGTCATCAGTTGCACCTGATCCAGCTCTTCTTCACTCTCACCACGCTCCATCATGTCGCGCAAAGTAAAGCGCGTCACCACCTGGGTGAGCGTCATCGGCTCATCCAGTTCGCTGCCTTCCAGCATCTCCGTCATCCAGCTAAACAGTTGGTTGACGTTCTTCATGCGCATTTCGGCAGCTTTCGGGCTGGGCGATGTTTCGTACAGCCAGGATTCATAATCCATGCCGTGGATCAGATCGCGCACCGCGGCAATCGGCTCCCGCTCCGCCAGACGCTGAATTTCTGCCAACCAGTGAGTGAAGCGGGTCAATGCTTCATAACCACGTCCGCTAAGCGTCTGACTCAGGCCCATATCAAAGCTGGCGGTAAACATGCTTTTATTGCGCGTCATCGCCCACTCACCCAGCTTTTTCAGCGTAGCCGGGCCAATCTCTCGCTTCGGCGTGTTAACGATACGCAGAAATGCGCTGTCATCGTCCGGGTTAGTCAGCACGCGCAGATAAGCCAGCAAGTCCTTGATTTCAGGACGAGAGAAAAACGACGTACCACCAGAAATTTTGTACGGGATGCGGTTTTGCATCAGGAATTTTTCAAACACCCGCGACTGATGGTTACCGCGATAAAGAATGGCGTAATCTTTGTACTGCGTTTTATTGACGAAGTGATGGGCGATCAGCTCGCCAGTAACGCGCTCGGCTTCATGTTCCTCGTTATTCGCGCTTAAAACTTTTAGCTCTGTGCCGTAACCCAGTTCGGAGAACAGACGCTTTTCAAAGACGTGCGGATTATTGGCGATCAGGATGTTCGCCGCTTTCAAAATACGTCCGGAAGAGCGGTAGTTCTGCTCAAGCTTAATCACCTTCAGCGCCGGAAAATCCTGACTCAGCAGCACCAGGTTTTGTGGACGTGCACCGCGCCAGGAGTAGATCGACTGGTCGTCATCGCCCACCACGGTAAAGCGCGCGCGGCTGCCCACCAGCAGTTTCACCAGTTCATACTGGCTGGTGTTGGTGTCCTGATACTCATCCACCAGCAGGTAGCGAATTTTGTTCTGCCAGCGCTCGCGGACTTCTTCATTGCGTTGCAGCAGCAACGTCGGCAATAAAATCAGATCATCGAAGTCGAGAACGTTACAGGCTTTCAGGTGTGCATCATACAGCCCATAACAATGGGCAAAAATACGGTCCCGCTCGCCAATCGCACTGGCTGCCGCCTGGGACGGTGTTTTGAGATCGTTCTTCCAGTTAGAGATGGTCGAAATCAACTGTTGCAGGAGAACTTTGTCATCTTCAATCAGCCCTTCGGTCAACTCTTTGAGCAACGCCAGCTGATCGGTATCGTCAAACAGCGAAAAGTTCGCCTTCATCCCAAGCGCCGCATACTCGCGTTTGATGATATCCAGCCCCAACGTATGGAAAGTGGAGATCATCAGCCCACGCGCCTCTTTGCGCCCCAGCGTCTGCCCTACACGCTCTTTCATCTCGCGCGCTGCTTTATTAGTAAAGGTCACCGCCGCAATGTGCCGCGCCTGATAACCGCAACCGCGGATCAGATGGGCGATTTTATTGGTGATAACACGAGTTTTACCGGAACCCGCGCCCGCCAGCACCAGGCAGGGGCCGGTAACGAATTCGACAGCTTGTTGTTGGCCGGGGTTTAGACGCATAGGTGTATTGCTCAATCTTCGAACGGGGGGAGGATTGTAGCAGAATCGCATTTGAATGTGACCGCGTGTAAGCCGCTAACCGGTTGGCTGCGGATGTTTAAATCAGAGAGAGAAGACCGAAATCGGAGTTCATCGTGAATCCATTAGACTTAGAAAATATCGGGTCGTAACGTTGTGTTATTACTTTTTCAGAGTTTACTAAGGAGAGGTTTACTCGTGGCGATTAATTTCAGCCCTAAGGTTGGTGAAATACTGGAATGCAACCGTGGAATGCATGTTGAAATAGCCAGTAATGTTATCAATGACCTGCAATTCTTTGATCAGCAGATTCGTTGGGCCAAAGCCGACCTGGTACAACAAGTCAGTCGAAACAGATTAAACAGAGCAAGGACTTACAGAGGGTATCTTAATCAATGTTTGCCACATGAGTTGGTTGCAGACATACAGAGGGCGGTCATCAAGTCAATCAATGCCATATCGCTCATAAATTGACAATAAAATAACCATCCCCGATAATGACTTTGTAGCCCATAGAGGCCCTAAGTTTTCTCCCCTTGAGGGACCTGCGAAGCCCGGATTTTCCGGGCTTTTGCCATATATGTACCAGCCACTCCCTGACTGACAATTACGTTAGCATCTGCGGATCATGCTAAAATCGCCGCCTGACAATTATTCACTCAAGGCACGATCATGGCAAAAACAGCAGCAGCACTGCATATCCTTGTAAAAGAAGAGAAACTGGCTCTGGATCTTCTCGAGCAGATTAAGAACGGGGCCGATTTCGGCAAGCTGGCGAAGAAACACTCCATTTGCCCATCAGGCAAACGCGGCGGTGATTTAGGTGAATTCCGCCAGGGTCAGATGGTTCCGGCGTTCGATAAAGTGGTTTTCTCTTGTCCGGTACTGGAGCCGACCGGCCCGCTGCACACCCAGTTCGGATATCACATCATTAAGGTGCTGTACCGCAACTAATAGCAAGGCCTTCTCCAGGAGAAGGCCTTGAGTGTTTTCTCCCTCTCCCTGTGGGAGAGGGTCGGGGTGAGGGCATCAGCGCGCACTTAACCCGCAAC
>PPYE01384199.1_pt1 | contig 76774 bp, 67 predicted proteins | sample 1559881 | NCBI WGS metagenome assembly PPYE01 (sample SAMN08240022, study PRJNA423297) | Human gut metagenome, whole genome shotgun sequencing project. | reverse complement strand
AAGAGCCGTATGAAGGGAGACTTTCACGTACGGTTCCGAGAGAGGCTGAGGGTGAAATTCCCTTGGTCTACTCGACAGACTGGCACCTGCGATTTAGGGGCTGTTATCTTCAGTTGTGAGCACGCACGATAAGCATTTCTGCTTATCTGACTCTATACCCGTTTCTTTAGCGACCTCTGTTCCTTTGGCGATGACACTCATCAAATCATTTCAAAACAATGCAACAGATTAAAACAAGATTCCAACAGGCTTGGAATCGTCTCTTGAGTACGCGATTTGCCCAATTCTGCTTGACGTTAGTAGTAGCGCTAACGCTCTCTGTCGGTAATCTGATGGCAGCCAGTAAAGGTGCAGCCGGCTTTACCAAAGCTACGCAGGAAGTCAGTTCCTATCAAACTCCAGTCTCCAACCTTATGAAGGCCATTGCCGCCGTGATTGTATTGGTCGGTGCCTTCAACGTCTATTTCAAGATGCAGAATGGTGATCAGGATGTCAAGAAGACCATCATGTTGACCATTGGTGGTTGTATTGCTTTCATCGCACTCTCAGAGGCTCTACCGCTTTTCTTCAAGTAAAACCATCATATAATACAGCTATGGCAATGAATCCAGAGGGCTATCCTGTATTCAAGGGATTGCAAAAACCATTAGAGTTCATGGGCATTCGAGGCCGCTTCCTCACTTTGGCGGCAGCAGCCATCGGTGTCTCCTTCGTTGGCTTTATCGTCTTCTCCATTACACTAGGAAAACTCGCTGGGTTTATTGCCATGCTGGTGATGGCGATAGCAGGCCTCATTACTATCTACGTTAAGCAACGAGGTGGGCTTCATAACAAGAAGAGAGTCAAAGGAATATTTATTTACAAAAGTATTCATCGTCAAACATAATCCTTCTATCTATGGCACGCCACAAGAAACGAATCTTTGATGGGCTTTATGCGCAGTTGGAAGAGACAAATGGCAATGTCGTTCTGTTCTCTGTCAAAGGTGAACCGTCTGTCATTTTCGAGATGACTAATCCCGTCCAGCAACTTTGTACGGACGCAGAGCAATACCAGCTTTTTCAAGATGTGCTCTCCAATGTGGTACAAACCCTTGGCGAGGGCTATGCTTTGCAAAAGCAGGACATCTTCTGTAAGCAAGCCTACCACCATGAAGTACCTAAGGATGCGGAGTTCTTGACCAAAAGTTACTTCAAGTACTTTGAGGGAAGAGAATTTACAGAGATACGCACCTACCTGATTATTACACAGGAAGCCGTGCGCAGCCAGTTTGTGCAATACGACCCGAAAACCTGGTTAGACTTCCATTCTAAGGTATCGAAGGTGGATGATATTTTGACAGAGAAACGTATCAAGCATCGTAAGTTAAGCAAGGTAGAAGTCAACGAGTATTGCCATCGATTCATGGCTTTCCAGTTCCGACATGGGCCCTTCTCGATGACCAACTTCAAAGCCTCTGATGAGTATTTGAAGATTGGTGACCGCGTGGTACGCTCTTACCCATTGGTGGATATTGATGAGATAAACCTTCCTACGATGGTAAAGCCCTATACGCAGATGAGCATCAATGGTTATGGCATAGCTACCGATGTACTATCCTTCTTGACAAGCGTACCTCATGCCGATTGTGTGGTATTCAATCAAGTGGTACAGATACCCAATCAGCGAAAACTTCTTCGTAAGCTACAAGCCAAGGCCAAACGTCATGGCTCGATGCCGGATCCGAGCAACAAGATTGCTAAGTCCGACATCGAAGAGGTCTTGAACCGATTGGCGATTGACAGTACCCAGCTGGTCTATACCAACTTCAATATCTTGGTAAGTTGCCCACCGGAGAAGGTAACGCCCGTGACTTCCTATTTGGAAACCAAACTGTATGAGTGTGGCATCTTGCCTTCTCGCACGGCTTACAACCAATTGGAACTCTTTACGGATAGCTTCCCTGGCAATGCCTATGCGTTCAATCCTGATTACGACCTCTTCCTAACCCTGTCCGATGCCGCCTTGTGTTTTTTCTTCAAGGAGCATTTGAAAGCATCTGAGAATACTCCTTTGACGACCTACTACACAGACCGTCAAGGACTTCCAGTCTGCATCGACATCACCGGCAAGGAAGGAAAAGTAAAGATGACTGACAACGCTAATTTTTTCTGTATCGGACCAAGCGGAAGTGGGAAAAGTTTCCACATGAATACGGTCGTTCGTCAACTTTTGGAGCAAAAAACGGACGTGGTGATGGTAGATACGGGTGATTCGTATGAGGGTATTTGTGGCTATTACAAAGGCACTTACATTTCATATTCGAAGGAGAAACCCATCTCGATGAATCCCTTCAAAGTAACTAGAGAGGAATACGACCTGAACTTTGGCGAAAAGAAAAATTTCTTGAAGTCACTCATCTTCCTTATCTATAAAGGCAACGAGTTCCCTTCCAAGATAGAGGACATGCTCATTAACCAGACGATTGTGGAGTATTACGAAACCTACTTTCATCCGTTTGAAGCATTCTCAGACAAGGAGCGTGAAGGATTACGTCAGAAACTATTGGTTGCTGCCAAGATGGAAGATGATTACGAGACCTTTGCCCACCAGATGAAGGACATTGATAAGCAAATCAGTGAAGAACCTAAAAGCGAAAAGGCCGAGGAAAAAAGCTTGTTGCTTCCCTCTGAAGTGCGCCGTCTAAAATTGATCCGCCAGTGTTGTTCACTTACAGCTTTGCTTCATGATGAAGCCTCTACTGCCTCAGAAAAGGAGCGTGCCCTTCGCATCATCGATTCGCACAAAAAGGAATTGCATAACGATACCTTGCTTATCAAGATAGACAAGCAAATCAATCACATGGAAGAGCAAAAGAGACGATTGAAAGTATCAGAGTTGTCCTTTAACTCTTACTACGAGTTTGCTCTGGAGCGCATTCCGCAAATCACCACCTTGGAGAAAATCCAGTTCAATATCCGTGATTTTGCGGCTATCCTCAAACAATTCTATCGAGGTGGTGAGTTGGAAGTGACGTTGAACTCCGATTTGGATGTCAACCTCTTCGATGAGCAATTCATCGTGTTTGAGATAGACAAGATTAAGGATGATCCCGTGCTCTTTCCCATTGTGGTGCTCATCATCATGGACGTTTTCCTTCAGAAGATGCGTATCAAGAAAGGTAGAAAAGCACTCATTATTGAGGAAGCCTGGAAAGCGATTGCTTCACCTACCATGGCAGAGTATATCAAATATCTATACAAGACAGTTCGCAAATTCCATGGAATAGCCGGTGTAGTAACGCAGGAACTCAACGATGTGATTGATTCACCTATCGTCAAGGAGGCTATCATCAATAACTCAGACGTAAAGATCCTGCTTGACCAAACCAAGTTCAAAGACCGATACGAGGATATTGCCGCCATCTTGGGCTTGACACCTATCCAGCGCCAGCAAATCTTCACCATCAATGCCTTGAACAACCGTGAGAACCGCAGCTACTTCAAAGAAGTCTGGATATGTAGAGGTCAGAACTCCGATGTCTATGGTGTAGAAGAAGCCCCTGAATGTTACTGGGCCTATACTACAGAGCGTAGTGAGAAGGAAGCGTTGAAGATTTATCTTCGACACTATGGCACCATGCAGGAGGCCATCACTCATATTGAGATAGACCGCAAGAAAGACGGCAATCACTTCTATCTCGAGTTTGCACGTAAAGTCAATCAACAACAAAAAGTAATGTCGTTATGGTAAAGCTTCGTTTCTTGTTGCTGGTGACGCTATTGGCAGTCACTTCAACACACCTACATGCCGCATGGCGCATCGTCATCGACCGCCGTAGTTTGGCAGCCGTGTCAGCGAATATGGCTTCTCAAAAGCTCATCGAAGACCAACACAATGCTCGTTTGGACTCGATAGCCGAGAAGCAGCGCAAAGTAGAACTTTATATGGTGAGCATGGCCACCATCAAAGAACTCTACAAGATGTCGATGGAGAATATCAAGGGCTTCGGTACCGAGAGTATCTACTACAAAGAAATTGGATCCTGTGCATTTGATATTCTGCAGAATGTTCCTGAATTGGTCAAGACCGTGAGCAAAGCGAAGTTCACCAATAAGCTCTATTGTTTGACGGAGCTAAGTGGACTGGTGATGGAGACCCAGCAACTGGTGGGAAACTTCGTTAATATTGTAAACAATGCTAAAGTCAGAAATCCCCTCAAAGGACAAGGTACAGCTGAACAAAAAGACGATGGCTATAACCTGTTGGACAGATACGAACGACTATCCTTGGCCAATCGCATCTATACCGATTTGATGGAGATACGCTATAAGGTCGAAGGCATGATGATGATGGCACAGTATGCCACACTCAATGACTTGTTCTTTGCCATCGATCCCGAAGGATGGGCCAATATCATGACCCTGAGAAACGGTGTGAGCGGTCTTATCCAAGACTGGAATGGTCTTGTAGCCTCCAATTACTAACCTCAAAACAGGAAAACTATGATACGACGAATCGCATTTTATCTTGTTACGATATTCATCGTACCGTTCAACTTGTCTGCCGGGGTCATACCTATCCCTAATGACTTGCCCACCCTTGAGGCATTGATGTCGCTTCATAAAGCTATCAAGAAAGATGAGGATAAAGCCTTGCAGCGGGTAGCTACTAGCTTTGGGGAGCAATCGCTAATCACCAAAGGGGCGAACAAGTTCAATGAGGTGCGCACCACTTTGAATACCAAACTCAGTAATGCTCATTCCTATCTGGTCTTGGCAGGAGCCGTTTCTTCTACCGCCAATTCGCTTTATCAGTTAGTCAAGGAGTACAAAGATTTTACAGGAAATACCTTTAATCACGTATCCAAGAAGCCTTTCGTAGCCTGGTACTACACTGATGCCAATTTGGCCATTGCTCGAGAAGTCAAGCACTGTTACAAGCTCTATGCTTCGGTAGCAGCTTCAGGTATCAACCTGATGAAGGCCTCCATGGATGAGAAACTCAACTTAGTCATGACCCTCAAAGCCGCTATCGACCGAGCAAGATACATCATTGACAATGCCAATCTCTATTGCTACCTCATGACTAACTGTGGATGGAAGCCCGACTACATCTGGGAAATACTCAATTCAGATGTAACCGATGAGATCGCTAATCGTGTAATCAATCAATGGAATCAAGGATATGAAAGCTAAGAACATTATAATAGCCCTTCTTACCATCGTGAGCATTAGCTACCCACTCAAGGGCAAAGCACAAGCTATGGTGCATGACGAAGAGAAAGAAAAGCAATGGAAGTCAATGGAGAATGGACCATGGGATTTTGCCCCTGACTGGTACTACTACTTCCTGCATAAGAGTTATTCTGGCGCAGAAACCTATTGGAAATGGGCCGGGTTCAAATCTGGTTGGCGGGTACGCTTCAAGGAGCACAAATCCAACGTCAAGCGCATCATGCCGGTGCGTGTGATGGCCGAGGAAACCCAACGACAGAAAGTCAAAAAAGCCGAAGAAGAACGTGCTTACATCGAGGAACTCTACAAAGAAGAGTTGTTACGTGAAGCTGATCGCGCAGTTGACCTCATGTATTCCACGTACAAGAGCGAGTTCAATCGGATGCAGGACTGTATCACCGAAGGCTTACTCTATTGCCTAACAAAGAGTAAAGGCCAACTTCAATACCAAGTCGATGAACTCAGCCGACAGAATGAAATCATCTGTGCCGACATCGCCTATATCCATAAGACAGGTATTGGTTACGGACTTGAAAATGCCAAACGTCAGCAAGCGTATGAAGAAGCCAAGGAGAAGATGAGTAAACTGGTGGATCGAACTGCTCGTTTATGCGCTGTAGCAAGTACCCATTATTAGACAATCAATTGCAAACTATAAAAAATATACACATGAATCTATTAGCTGTAATACTGACCATCGGCCTTCCAGCCATTGATGAAAGTCTGGAGAAACTGTTGGTCGCCATGGAGACCTTTCCGAATGTTGCGGTACTAGGCGATGCTGTCAGCATGGCTCGGGCGTTGGGACTGTGTCTAGCACTTTGTGTAGGCTCCTATGAGTGTTGGATGATGATGTTGGGCCGTCGGGGGATGGATGTGATGAAACTCTTGCGTATCATTGGCATTTCTATCTGCATTTCCTCTTCCTCTTGGATATGTTCTGCCCTGCAGGTCCCGGGCAAGGGACTGGAATCCGCTACTCATGTCATGGCCAAGGCCAAGAACCGAGAAGTAGCAGCTTTCGAGCTAAAGGTAGCCCAGAAGCAGAGTGAGTATCTGGACCGTTTAAGAGCCGTGCAAGATTCTATCTCCACCGCTCAACAAGTAGCCGCCATTGGCCAGGATGCCGCTTGGTGGGACAAACTCATCTATAATGTAGAGAATCTGGGTAACACCATCAATAACTATGCGCAACGCGCCGCAGTTGCTGCTGAGACCAAAATGAGTGAGTGGATCAACGATGTCATACGCTTTGTGGGTGAACTCATTTTTCAAATGTCCTACTATGGCATCTTGGTAGCACAGCGGATCTTCATGGCTATCATGGTAATATTCTGTCCCATCATGTTCGCCTTGTCTTTGGCTCCACCTTGGAACTCTGCTTGGAGTCAATGGATGTCGAAATACCTTTCCCTCTCGTTGTGGGGTTTTGTCACCTACATGTGCCTCTACTACATCGACTTTATATTGCTCTACAACCTACAGCAAGATATGGTTGCCTACAATCACTTGCTGCATGGCTCCGTCAATTCGTGGTCACAAATCGGGGCTTTGGGTTTGCAAGGCATCGGATCCAACTGCATGTATGCCATGGGTATGTTAGTGGGTGCCTACATCATCCGTTTTGTGCCCGAAGTTGCCTCTTGGTTGATTCCCGGTGGTGTAAGTTCCGGTACAGGTTCAGCAGCAGGCGCCACCGTAATGGGCATGGCTACTACTGCAGGTGCGATGGCAGGCAGTGCGGCTGGTTCTGTAGCCGGTAGTACGGGTTCCATGGTCAAATCAGCGTTCAAATAATCTCAAAACTGATAAGATATGCTTATAGAATCATTAGCTCAGAAAACCAAACTCGCCATGATGACAGTCTTGACCACCATCGGTGGTTGTGTGGTCATCTGTGGATTTACCGTATGGTGTTGTATCTCGTTGGTCACCCAAGAAAGGAAACAGATTTACATCTTGGATGGTGAAATCCCTTTCTTAGCCCAACGCGCCCAGTTGGAGGCCAACTTCACGATGGAAGCCAAGGCTCACATCCAACTCTTTCATCAATACTTCTTCAACCTGCCACCGGATAACGATTACATCAAGTGGACGTTAGGCAAAGCGATGTATATGGCCGATGGTACGGCTTTGAAGCAAAAGCAAGCTATGGATGAGAATGGTTTCTACTCAGATATAATTTCCTCCTCAGCAGTCTGTACCATCATTTGCGATTCAATCCAGTTTGATGAACAGGAGCGGAGGTTTACTTATTATGGTACACAGCTTATCAAGCGTCGTACCACGGATTTGAAACGTTCCATGGTAACTACAGGCTTTATCGAAACAGTGCCGAGAACGAGAAACAATCCACATGGGTTGATGATTACCAACTGGAGAACGCTGGAAAACAAGGATTTGGATTATTAAAACGGATTACGGATATACGCTTATGAGATCATTCAGAAAGACATTGCGTGAGCACCGGCTCAAGACGCATGAACAGATTCGAAGTTGGTTACAACCAAAGTTGGGACGACTGGGTACAAGATACCGATTGGCCGCCCGAATCCGTTTGGCCAATTGCTGGGCAAGAAAGCATCCCAAACGAACTTTCGCCACTGTGGTAAGTTCTTTATCACTCCTGTTGTTGAGTACCGTAGCTTTGGATCAGCTACATGCCGACAAAGAAAATGGGCCTAATATCAGTATGATTGCCAATATGGAACCTATGTTTGAAGGCTTTCGAACCATTCAAGCCAATAAGGATGTGCATCGACACACCTTGCAGAATATGGCTTTAGAGGGTCAAGTGTTACGGCAAAAATTGGATTCCATGATAGCCATTCCGCATAAGTCGCATATGGATTCTATCCGTATTATCCAAAGCTATAGGCAATTGGAGAACATAGTCAATTCACTCAAAAACAACGATACCCCATGATGAAAATCAACTTTAAACAGCCCAAGTATATCTTTCCGCTGGTCATCTTCGTCCCTCTATGCGCCTTGATATACTTTGTGATGCAGAGCTTTGGCGGGAGTAGCGACGAGCAACAAGCCGTAGCAACCGACCGCATCAATATGGAGCTTCCCAAGGCCAATGCCGAGGAAGCTGGTGACAAAATGTATGAAATGTCTCGACGCTTTGGTGATGAAGATGCCTTTACTGCCGTAGGTGGTATTGGCGAGGATAAGAAAGAGGAAGAAGAACTGGAGCATGGTTACAGCGAAGAGGAGTTGAATCGTTTAGACGCTGCCGAAGCTGAAAGACTCCGACAGCAGAAGGAACTCGAAGAACTGGAGCGCTCTTTGGCAGAATCCAAGAAGCATATCAATAGCTATGCTTATGGTGGAAATAATAATTCCAATCCCTCGTCCAACTCTACCGATGATTTTGCCCGAGACCTCGAAGAGATTCAGCGTCGTAGCTATGAACGTCAGAAGGCCATTGAAAGTGGCTTAGGCTTTGGTCAAGCTGATGCCGACGAGAGGGAAAAGAAGTTGCGAGCGGATTCTATTGCTAAGGTACGTCAGGAAGAGAAGGAACGTAATCGGCCTAAACTGGTGATGAAGTCCAAAGATACCAATGCAGAGAAGTTCCATACCGTTTCGGGTGATGAAGAAGCAGTAGAAGCGAAACTGATTAGGGCGATGATTGACCAAACGACCAAAGCCAGAGAAGGTACCCGTCTTCGCTTCAAACTCCTCGATGATGTAACGGTGAGTGGTACTAAACTCAAGAAAGGCACCTATCTCTACGGTACGGTAACAGGATTTGGCCAGCAACGGGTACGTGCCACCATTACCAGCATTCTGATTGGCGATAAGTTCATCAATGTCAAGCTATCAGTCTTCGACAACGATGGTATGGAGGGTTTCTATGTGCCAGAGTCTGCCTTCCGTGACTTTGTCAAGGATGCCGGTTCCAGCACTGTTCAACAGAATATCAGCTTTGATTCTGAGAATGGTGAGACTGGAATATCCGGAGAAACTATTGCCTTGCAAGCATTGCAAAATATGTACAACTCCGCTTCCTCGGCTATCTCCTCCAGCATCCGAAAGAACAAGGCCAAAATCAAGTATAACACCATCGTGTATCTGATTAACTCAGAAGAAGCCCGATAACTCAATCCCATTTGTAACTCCTAAAATTTAGAATATATGAACACGAAGATTCTTTTAGTCGTATTCGCTTTTCTCTGCACACTATCTGCTGTTGCCAACGAGAAAATCTATGTAAACCGCGAAGTGACGACCCATATCGTGATGCCTGAAAACATCAAGATGGTGGACATCTCTACACCTAAAGTAATAGGTAATCAATGTGCTGATAACATTGTGCGTATCAAGCCCTTTCAGGATAATGATTCAACCCATACCTGTACCTATGCGGAGAACGAATTATTGGCGACGCTAACTTTGATTGGTGAACGACGCATCGCTCAATACGACATCGTCTATACGCACTCTCCGCAAATGGCAGCTTCCATCTATCGGGTTGCCTATAGTGAAACGCAGTCCTACATCAATCCGGAAGTAACCATGCCCATGGCAGAAATGGCTCGCTATGCCTGGGCTATTTATGGTAGTGAACGCAAGTACAATCAGGTCGTATCAAAAGCTCATGGTATGAAGGCGGTGGTCAACAATATCTACTCCATCGGAGATTACTTTTTTATTGACTATTCTTTACAGAACAAAACCAAGATTGCTTATGACATCGAGGAATTACGAGTGAAGTTGGCCGATAAGAAAGAGACCAAGGCCACTAACTCACAAACCATCGAGCTGACTCCGGTCTTTTCGCTCAATCATGTCAAGAAGTTCAAGAAGAACTATCGCAATGTGCTGGTGCTACCCAAGCTCACCTTTCCTGAAGAGAAAGTATTGCGCTTGGAAATTTCCGAGAACCAAATCAGTGGTCGTGTCATCATCCTGACCATTGAATATGAGGACATTCTCAATGCCGATGGCTTTGATGCCAACCTGATGAAGCATACTCCTTATTATCCGTATTACTACATATCCGATTAAGCCATGAAGAAGATCATCCTACTCATGCTTTGTGCCTTTACAGCTATGGGCACATTTGCGCAAGATAAGAAACTCACTGTGAATGCGGGCTTTCTGTTCCCCAGTACGTTAAATGCCATGGTGGGTTATGAATACCCATTAAGCTATGGGAATGCAGTTGAACTGTATGGAGAAGCGGGTACACATTGGCAATCGCCTACCTGTCATCGCTTTTGGGAGGATTACTATTGGGATGGTGGACTGGTCTATAAGCATCGACTGGTTCGTTATAAGAATGGAATGCTTCGCTTCCGTTTCGGCCCTCAGTTCGGTGCTGTCCAGCACAAATTCTTCATGGGATTGGAAGGTGGCTTTGAATATAGCTATGTTTTCCAAAACGGATGTGAGTTCACCTTGATCCAAAAGAATAACGTGAACTTCCTGCATGGAGATACCTTTCGCAATGGCTTGTTGATAGGTTTCAAGATACCGTTCTGACCTCTTTACTCACATAAACCACTTTGCTTATGGCATTCGAAGAAACTCGCGAACAGCAGCAGATGTACAACTACTTCCGCAGCTGCATCTATATCTTTCTCATCATTGAGATTGTGATGAATCTGCCAGTGACAGCGGATAATCGCATCACGCAATTCATCATCGACCTTCTGGGACGGTTCAAGGTCTTCAATTCGGTATCAGGTTGCAAGATTACCGAACTGATTTGTATCTGTGTAGTCTGCATTGGTACTAAAGCTAAGAAGGCGTTAAAATTCAATCTCAAGACCATGGTCGTCTATCCTGTACTGGCCGGACTGACCTTAGTGGGACTTTGCTTTGTCTTCCATAACATGAGCATGGGCATTAGCTGGATGGGCTTCCCTGCCAATCGCATTCTCTATGCAGTCTGTTCCGTAGTGGGTACCATGCTGGTGCATCAAGGCCTCGATGGCATCGCCAAGTATTACAACTACAAGGTAGGCGAAGACCGCTTCAACTTCGAAAATGAGTCGTTTCAGCAGTCTGAGGTATTGGTCAATAACGACTATTCCGTGAATATCCCCATGATTTACTACTGGAAGCAGAAGATGCACAAAGGGTGGATCAACATCATCAATCCCTTCAGAGCGACGATCGTCTTAGGTACGCCTGGCTCTGGTAAGTCCTTCGGCATCATCGACCCGTTCATTCGGCAACATGCAGCCAAAGGGTTTACCCTTATGGTCTATGACTTTAAGTTTCCAACGCTTGCCAAGACGCTTTTCTATCAGTATTGTAAGAACCGCAAGGCTGGACGCTTGCCTGTCAACTGTGGCTTTCGTATTGTCAATTTTACCGATGTAGAGTACTCCAATCGTATCAACCCGATTCAGCGGAAGTACATTCCGGATTTGGCAGCAGCTTCAGAAACAGCAGCTACACTATTGGCTTCCCTTAATAAGGGAGGTGGGGAGAAGAAAGGAGGTTCAGAGGCATTCTTCACCAACTCAGCAGAGAATTTCTTGGCAGCCATCATCTACTTCTTTGTCAATTTCCATCCTGTGGGTTTCCGGAACGGCAAGAAACTGAAACGGTTTGTTTCAGTAAATGGACAAAAACTGGAAATTGTGATTCGTAATTGGGATGACTTCAATGCCATCGACAAGGACGGTTACGTGATTCTGGACTTTGTGGATGAGCATGGAAATGATGTCTCTACCGATGAAGACCGTATGTTTGTGGATTTGAATGGCTATCGTTACAAAGACCGTAACGGCCAAGAAGTCAAGATTGATCGATGCTGGTATGAGGATGAGAATGGTCAAGAGGTGGAACCCGATACCATTACGGGTGAATATTCAGATATGCCTCATGTACTTTCTTTCTTGGGCAGACCTTATGATCAGGTGTTCAATATCCTGATGCAAGACGACAAAATATCATCACTGATGGCTCCATTCAAGAGTGCTTACGAGAACAAAGCAAACGATCAGTTGGAAGGTATGGTGGGTACACTTCGTGTGAATGCAGCCCGATTGGTATCTCCAGAGGCTTATTGGGTGTTTACCGGGGATGATTTCGATTTGAAAATTTCAGACCGCAACAATCCCAGCTACTTGGTCATTGCCAATGACCCCGAGAAGGAGCAAGTAATTGGTTCACTCAATGCGTTGGTGCTTAACCGTCTGATTACACGAGTCAACTCGAAAGGGAACATTCCAGTGAGCATCATCGTAGATGAGTTGCCTACGCTCTACTTCCATAAGATAGACCGCTTGATTGGTACGGCACGTTCCAATAAGGTGGCCGTGACCTTGGGCTTTCAGGAACTTCCTCAGCTGGAGGCCGATTATGGCAAGGTGGGCATGCAAAAGATTATCACGACCTGTGGCAACATCTTCATGGGTGCAGCCCGTAACAAGGAAACACTGGAATGGGCGCAGAATGATGTTTTTGGTAAAGCCAAGCAGACTTCCCGTTCTATCTCCATCAACGACCAAAAGGTATCGACCACCATCGCAGAGAAGATGGACTACTTGGTGCCAGCCTCCAAAATTGCCGACATGGCCACCGGCTGGTTGGCCGGTCAAACTGCCCGTGACTTCACCGCTACCGATGACAGTATGCTCGACCGCTTTGACATTGAGCAGTCTGAAGAGTTCAAGACGACGAAGTACTTCTGTAAAACTCATTTCGACATGAAGCAGATTAAGGACGAAGAGAATCACTATGTTCCTCTTCCCAAAATCTATGAGTTCAAGAACGATCGAGAGAAGGAGGTCTTGCTCAATCGCAATTTCAAGCGGGTAAATCAAGAAGTAGAAAATATTGTCAAGGAATTATTGGGTATTGGCTGATTATGAGTACTTTCAAACTACCAACATTAAATGGTAGCACATTGAAGACCATCGCCGTAATCTCTATGGTGATAGACCATTGCGCCTACTTCTTAATGACGTCAGACACGAGGCAGTATGAGGTGATGCGGTGTTTGGGCCGTATCGCCTTTCCTGTTTTTGCCTTTTTGGCCGTGGAAGGATTTCTGCATACGAGGAACCGAATGCATTATCTTCACACGTTACTGGGTTTTGCCGTAGTAAGCGAAGTTCCTTGGTTATTACTCAATGGGAACGATGGGACACATAATGTATTGTTCACGTTAGCTTTGGGTGTAACTACTCTGATATTCTTGGATAAGCTAATCAAGAGTAACCGAACATTGAGTATTTCGGTAGTGCTTGTGATGGCTTACCTTGCTTATTACTTAGGGGTAGATTATGATTGGAGAGGTATGCTAATGATGGCTATCTTCTTTATTTTGAAGAGTAAAGGTGCTTCTCATTCACCCTTTAGTCGGGTGCTTCAGCTAGTATTTTCCTTCCCCTTAATGATGCACTACGGCATAGTAGGAGCCATGCTTGCCTGCACGGTTCTCTTTATGTACGATGGGAGCAGAGGATTTATCCAAGGTTCTGTGGCTAAATATGGATTCTACGCTATCTATCCTGTACATCTGCTACTCATCTGGTTTGTTCGCTGATTACAGCATCTTCAACACCTTAATAACCGACCGTATATAGTTTGGATCTTCCGCATAACCAATATCTCTGAGCCATACCAAGTAGTTGCCACCCTTATAGCGGTATTGCACCTTGGTATAGTAAGCCCGGACGCTTTCCGTCCAATGGTCAAATTCATAGTACTGTCCCAAACGAGGATTGGTTAAACCGAATAGATTGTGTCGATTCCGGCATAAAGGTGAAGTAAACCATCCTGTTTCCAGAATAGCTTGCGCCAAAACGACCTTCGGATGTTGGATATTATACCGCTTGATTTCCGCATAAAGATTGGGGATGGTTAGTTCTGGTAGCCCCTTCAATGGCTTCTTCTTTGACACCTTGGTTCTAACTTGATTGAGGGACGCCCTATGGTCACATTTCTGGACTCTGACCTTATGATGCATCATCGTGTCATTCATCACCTTCTTATCTTTTTCAAGCACTAGTGAATCTTTCTCTCCCTTATGTACTACCACATTCTTTGAAGAAACCGCCTCGATGGCAGCTTCCTTGGTGATGGTATAGAACTGAGCCGATACCATCTGGGCGTTGAGCATCAAGAGTGATGCTATCAAAATAGTGTTGCGCATTTCTGTAGGAGTAGGCTTCCGCCCATACTTTTGTGACGGACAAGCGGTTACGACCGCAAAATTAACTCCTAAATAAATGGATATGGAAATGCACAACAGAAATCAATCAGAAATGCTGCCTTATGAGAAATTGGCAGTATTGGGCATTGACCGCGAAAAGGCTGATAGTTTACCCATTGAGGTAAAGGAAAAGCTAGTCGCTGGTGAAGTCACACCACTTATGCAGGTGTCGATAAGTGCCCAAAATGGTGACGTAATCACCATCCCCCTCAAACTCCAGCTGACTACAGACCAAAATGGCGCGCCGGCACTGATGGCTTATCCCGTCCGTGCAGCCCTCGAAGTGGAACGCAATCAGGCGCTTCGTCTCACTGAGCAAGAAGCGGAGCGTTTAACGAAAGGGGAAGTGATTCAGAAGGCGGTGGATGTGAATGGGGAGAAGACACAACAATACCTTCAACTCGACCCTGAAACGAAGTCGGTTATCCATCGCCGTGTGACGGACATCAAACTGGAGCAACAACTCAAGGACATAGAGAAGGTCAACGACATTGAGTTGGGAATGCAACAGAAGCAGCAGGTTCGTGAGGGTAAGCCCGTAGAACTGAATGTAGGTGGCGAGAAGGTGGCTGTAGGTATAGACCTCAAAGAGCCGCAAGGATTCAAAGTGATTCAGGGCGATATGAAGGAATGGGACAGACAGCAGAAACTGCGCTACGATGACCTCCACCCAGAATACTTGGGCCTGGTGATGACGGACAAGAACCGATGGGAATACCAGCAGGTAGTCGATAAGCAATCCCAAGAACGAGCCTTGAGACTGTCATCCACTCAGAAAGAATCGAAATCTCAATCTCTCAAACTTTAACCCTTTACAGCTATGCCCAAACAATCACCTCCAGAGAAAGACAAAGATGTGGGTATTCTCCAGCAGTTCGACAATTTGAAGAAGAAGCATCCGGATGCGGTTCTCCTCTTCCGTCATGGCGACTTCTATGAGACTTTCAAACAAGATGCGGTCAATGCAGCAACGGTGTTGGCTATTGCCATTGCTGATCGAATCTTCCCTATGGAGAAAGAGCCGATAAAAGTCGCCTCTTTCCCTTACCATGCTTTGGATGCCTACTTACCCAAACTTATCCGAGCGGGTATGCGAGTGGCTATCTGTGATGCGCTCGAAGCTCCTAAACAAATCAAAAAAGAATCCACCCTTTCAAACAACGAAACTATGGCGAAGAAAAAGAAAGAACAAGGTACGCAGGAAGAACCTACTCAGGCGGTCAAAAGTGCTGCAGAGGAAAAGCCTGCCAAGAAATCGAAGGCTGAAGCTACAGTGGAAACTAAGGCAGATGTCAAGAGTGAGCAACAATTTGAAGCCAAGCAGGAGCGTAAACCCCGTGAACCGCAGATGATAACAGCCAATGGGGAGAAAGTGACGCATGGTCATGCTTACCAAAACACTACCAATCCCAATGAATGGTATTTCACTGCTAAGATTGATGGTCAACAACTGAAACCACAAAAGATGGATGCTGCCGACCTGGCCGCTTATCAGAAGAAAGAGATGACGGTGCCCCAGCTGATGGAGCGTTACTATCCCAGTAAGCTCCAACCGAAAGTATCTGAAGAAGCCTTCAAGTTCCCGAAGCAGATAGCCGGTCCCGATGGTGCCATCAATATCGACAAGTTCAATGTCTATAAGGAGAAAGATGAGCAACGTCCAGATTTTGGCAAATACAAATTCTATGTCGAGGTAGGAGATACCAAGATGTCTGCTGTAGCTTCTCGTCAGGATTTGAATGCCTACTTTGATCGAACGATTGCCCCCACACAACTGGTAGAGAAAAATTTTGGCGAACGACTTCACTTGAAGTCTGCCTATGAGAAGTACCAACTTCCTGAGGGTGCCGATGCAAACGGCATTCGAGTAGCCAAAGACCATAACGACAACAAATGGAAAGTATCTATGGACTTGGGCGATAAAGGTCAGACCTCTAAGAAGGAGATATCCTTTGACGATGGCTATTCGCTCTTCAAGTCAAAAACGGCTACCCGTGAGCAAATTGCAGCCAAGTACCTGCATACAGAAATCACCGGACTACTCGCAGCTCCCACTGCCAAAATGGAGAAATCAGCCTCCATGAAGATGTAATATCATTATCCACTTAAAGAACAAAGATTATGTCAGCAAAAATGAATCACGAGGAGTTGGTAGAACTCCTGCAAGACGGTAAGATAGGCTATCTCCGTTTCGTTATGGACGGAGAAAACTCACAGGATTATTTGGATTGGTGCCAGAAGCATGGTACTGACCCTACCGATGAGTCCGCAGAATTTTATGTAGAACAGACCGACATCGCTCAAATGGACAGTCAGGTCATGAATGACGAAGCGTATGGCATATGGCACTAATACTTCCTCCACCGGCAATGCAGGGCAGGTGGCCATCGATCGCTTTGCCGAGATGATGATTGCCCGTATGGAGCAGATGAAGAGTGCGGATTGGAAGCAGGGTTGGATAGGAGGAGCATCCGGTTATGCCGGTCTTCCTCAAAATGTCGGGGGACGTAACTACTCCGGCTCCAACTCTTTCTTCCTCCAACTCCAGACAGCTGCCATGGGTTATCAACTTCCGGTCTATCTCACCTTCAAGCAGGCGCAGAATCTCAAGGCGCATGTGCTGAAAGGCGAGAAGGCGTTTCCGGTGGTCTATTGGGATATGCTGGTCAGAGACCAACATGGACAACGTATCAGTGCAGAGGAATACCGTGCCATGAGTAAGGACGAGAAGCAAGGACTGGAAGCGATTCCGTTCATCAAAGCTTTTCCGGTCTATAATGTGGCGCAGACTAATCTGGCCGAAGTGCAACCCGAGCGGATGCAGAAGCTATTGGATAAGTTCAAAATGCCTGAGCTTCGCGATACGCAAGGCATGTACGAACATGCTGCTCTTGACCGCATGATTCAAACGCAAGGTTGGCTTTGTCCCATTCAGGCTGATAAGCGTGAGAATGGTGCTTACTATTCGCCCAGTAAAGATATTGTAGTACTTCCGATGAAGGCTCAATTTAATATTGGCAATAGTCCCGATGAAACCTATCGGGGCGGTATGGAGTACTATTCCACCATGCTGCACGAGATGACGCACTCCACCATGACTTCGGAACGACTGAATCGTGAGATTGGCGGTAAATTCGGTGATCCATTGTATGCCAAAGAGGAGTTGGTGGCCGAGTTGACCGCAGCGATGATTAGTCACTCCATGGGCTTTGACTCCAAGATAACCGATAACTCAGCAGCCTATCTGGATTCTTGGATTGGGGTACTGAAGAAGGAACCTAAGTTCATTGTGTCGGTGATGGCGGATGTCAACAAGGCTTCGGAACTAATCCTAGACCATGTAGATAAGCAACGCCTACAGCTGAACGAGCAACCGTACTTGGCCAAGAACGATCCGCTAGCTCCTTTGGATGGTGTGGAACTTCCTTTCAAGAATGCAGCCATTGTCAAAACCCGAAACGGAGATTATGGCATCCGTGCTTCTTACGACGGTGTGGAACTGGGCTTGAAGAAGGTCTCCAAAGAAACCGCTCGTACCTATTTCCAGCTCACGGATATGAAGGACAAGACCGCTTTCCTTCATATGACTGCTCAAAAGACGTACGAACCGGAGTTGGCTATGATGCGTCAGACGCAGAAGGCCAGCGCAGGATTAAGAATCTAATATTCACCTTGTTAATAGACAGCAGACTATGACTGATTACAAGATTAACTTTAGGGAGCTGAAATCGAAGGTGGGCATCGATGATGTGGCTTATGATTTGGGCTATAAGCTGGATAAGAAAGCCGGTGTGGGCCGCTATATTGAGCTGGTGTTGAGTGATGGTAGAACCAAAAGCGACACCATCATCATCAGTAATCCCAACAACAAAGCTGCTCAGACTTTCTTTCGCAGAGATGGCTCCAAAGGGGATGTAGTTACCCTCATCCGCGAGAATCTGAACGCATTCAACGTGTCCGGCAAAGACGAATGGCACCGCATCGCTAAAGTACTGGCCAGATTTGCCAACGCACCTGAACCTGAGTATCATGAAGACCGGGAGTATGTCAGGTCTGCTAAAGTGGATGCCGTCTTTGACAGCGCCAGGTATGAGGTGAAACCGATTGATACGAATAAGCTACCTCCTTTGTTCGCTCAGCGAGGCTTATCCGCAGAAACAGTCCAAGCACTTTCTCCTTTTATCTCCTTGATACGAGATAAGAAGAATGAGAAGTTCGAGGGCTTCAATATAGGTTTCCCTTATACCCAAGGCGAGGACCAAACGGTCAAGGGTTATGAGATTCGAGGCTATGGTGGCTACAAGTCCAAAGCAGCAGGAAGTAATTCCAATTCAGCGGCCTGGGTAGCCGACCTCTCAGGAGGCAATTCAGAAGCAGTCAAACGCGTCTTCTTCTGTGAATCCGCATTCGATGCCATGGCCTTCTATCAGATGAACCGCCTACAGCTTTCATCTGATGTGGCCCTGGTATCTTTAGGAGGAACCTTTTCGGATGGGCAGATAACCGGCGTGATGCAGCGCTTTCCGCAAGCCAAGGCTTACGACTGTTTTGATAACGACTTAGCGGGACGTATCTATGGCCTTCGTATGTTGGCTTTATTGGAAGAGATACCGATGAAAATCAATAAAACCAACGAGGGGATTCTGGTGGAAGCGAAAGGAAAGAGATTCGTTTTGAATCAAGACCGTTCCTTGGCTGCACAACTGAGTGAACACTTGAACATCCGCTATCGAACCGGACAATGGCTTCCTCCCAAGGCATTCAAAGATTGGAATGACTGCCTCTTGAACAAGCCGATGGAGAGGATAATTACTCCTCACAAAGAAGAACGTGAACAAAACCTGGCTGAGCGTAGAAACGCTGGCCTTAAAGTATAACAAGTATGAAAGCAATCTCATTCAAACCCAAAGTGCTGGCACTTGCAGCCTTTTTCGGTTTTGCGCTCTGTGCTCGCCCAGTTTTTGCTCAACAAACCGATCCGACTCTAACCGCAGCGGTAGTGGCACAAACGGTGATGTTGAACGATGTTCATCAGAAGCGCAAGAAGACCCAGGAGAGAATCATTGCAGCCGAAGCAGCCGTGACCATCGCCCTCGATCGCGTACATCGGGTCGAGGACAAGATGCTGGAGTACCTATCCAATGCCCAAGGTGCGATGCAGAATCTGTATCAAATCAAACGGGCAGGAGAGTTGGTCACGAAGGAGATACCGCAAAACTGTGCCTTGCTCACGAAGTCGGTAGGAGGAAACCTAAAAGGAACCGCGATAGCAGCCATCGTGTCCGATGAGCTAACGGATGCCGCCACGCAAATGGCTGCCCTCTACCCTTTCATGAAGCAGTTGGTCACCTCTGGTAGCTATAACGTGACGAACTCCGATGGCAACAAGGAGAAGCACAAAGTCAACCTGCTCAACTCTTCGGAACGCTATTATGTGGCCAATGAAGTCGTTACGCGCCTTGAAGCCATTAATACCGACCTTTTTATCTTAGCCTGGCAAGTTCGCACCCTCTCTTGGAACGACCTTTGGTTCTCTCTTGACCCTGAAGGATGGGCCAACGTGATGTCCGGCAAGAATATCATTGGAGGTATCATTGCAGATTGGAATCAAGGCTACGTACTAAAATGGTAATTTTCAAATCAAAAAACATCAGAAACATGGAAACAGAAAAGAAAACAATTGGTTGCTGTCCGTTGTGTGGCGGCAACGTCGTGAAGACCTGCAAAGGCTATCGCTGTGAGCACAACTTAGGTGAACAACCCACTTGTGCCCTCAATATTAATAGCATCATCGGCAATCGGAAGATGAGCGATGAAGAAGTGGCTGAACTGTTGGAGAAACGAAGCATCCTCTTAGATGGCTTTGCCACCAAAGAAGGCAAATCGTTCCCTGCAGTACTTGAACTAGCCAATGATGGAGCCATCAACATGCAGTATGTCATTGGAAAATGCCCCCATTGTGGCGGTGACATCCGTGTGGGTACTCGTGCCTTCAACTGCTCCAACTACAGCAATCAGACCGCTCCTTGTAGCTTCTCCATCTGGCGAAACATTGGTGGCCATCAGTTGACCTTAGCTGAAGCCAAAGAAATCTGTGAGAAGGAAATCATCAGTTCAGAGCTGGAGATGTACCGTGATGACGGAGCCATCTATCGCAAACGTCTCGGCCTTTCTCCCGATAAACTCCAAATCGTGAAGATATGAAGCCGGGTATGAAAATCGTGATTATCTTGATCACAGCCGTCCTGTTTTGGGGTGGCATGTTGGTCGCTTGTGTCAGTTGTTCGGAAAAACCGAACAACTTGGCGGTGAAGGTGGCTGAGAAAGCCTTGATGGCTACTGTGGATCATCCGGAATCAGTCAAGATTCTCGGCATCAGTAAAGCTGATTCTGTCTTTGGCAAGAACTATGTGACCATGGAAGAGAAGATGGCACTCTCTGTAATGATGATGAAAATCAACGAGCAAGTGATGAAGGCCACGAACAACTTCGAGGATTTCAATCCCGACAACAGGGAGATGAACGAGTTGGTGGAACGTCAAATGGAAGCCATGACTACACTTCGTGCCTTAGTGGCCTTTGGGGACATTCAACCGGAGGTACATGGACAGAAGAAACCGCAAGCTCCCTTCTCAGGTTGGAAAGTCAAGGTGGAAGTTGAAGCACCCAATGCTGAAGGGAAGCTGTGCCGTTCGGAACATTGGTTCATTCTCGATATGTCTGCCCAATTCGTTGTCAAATCATTTGAAATTCCCTTGTTATGAGACTAAATCAAATCATCATATCGCTGATGCTGGTGGTCTCACTTTGGGTAACTACCTCTTGTGAGTGTAACCATGACATCGTAACACCTTTTACTTCTTCCCTTCAAGTGGGGAATGTGGTGTGTGCCGATGGTACCGTGATTTCCGCTACAGATTTCAGTAACTCGGGCAAAGAACCGGTTGCCATCATATATCATGTGAACCAAAATTCTGAAATCAACTGCCTCGGTTATGCTGTTTACATCCACGATATGGCTCCTCAAACCTTTGCCGATAGTCTCGGTGTGGAACAGGAAACATCTGCTTCACTTACTGACGAGGATGGTAATGCAAATACTTACGCCTTATACCATTGCGAAGATGTTTCTTCTTCAATGGCCATCAAGATCTTTGACATGTGGAGCTATGGCCAGTCGGCCTTCGTTCCTTCTATTCGCCAGTTGAGTTACCTCTTTCCAGTCAGATATGCTGTGAACGAACGAATAAAGGCTGTGGGTGGCGAGCCCATCAGTCTGGTACTTATCAGGAAACGCCAAAGAATCAGGCGCATCGGTTCAGACCGATAATCTCCATCTATCATGTGGAGTAGGCATAGACAAATCCATGCTGACAGAAGATGAGTCGCGTCATCAATCTGCAGCATGGATTTACTATAATACTACAATTCGGTCTATTCAGCGTCAAATACTTCGATGGCCACACATTTACGTCCTCGAAGTCCGACAAATCCCTTTGCCACCAATTCTGTTGCTTGGTCTTCTGCATCACTACCACTGACGGCTGTAATGCCCAAAGTCTCATGTTCATCCAATTCTGTAGTAATATCCACTTCATAGTGGTGCATGATTTCGTGTCGATTATCTTCCAATGCTCGACTTGCCAAATCTGAAGTCCAATTGATCTTAGTGGCAGGTGCCTTACGCATATTCTTCAGCATTTTTACCTTTACAGCAGCATCAGACCCATCTGGATTGACTTTGCGAAAGCGTTTGCAACCACAAGAACAGCTCCAGATTGGTGGCCGGCGAGGTATATTGTCGCCACCCATGATGGCATCCTTTCGGTACTCAAGCACAAACTCAATCTCAGTCATGTCTCCTGTGCCATAGATTATATCTACCACCTGACTACCACAATCTGGGCATTTTGAGGGTTTGCGTGTCACATTGATGATACGTGGTTTCCTTTTGTCTAACATAAGCGTTACAATTCCTCTTTGATATTCCAAGTGATACAATTCAAAGCGCCACCTTTCTCGACAACTTCAGAAGCTTCTATCTGTAGCACTTTACATTCAGGATAATAGCTTTGGATTTGTTGAAGTGCTTGTTCATCTTCTTCTGCGTCCAATCCTGGTATGACAATCGTATCGTTCACACGCAAGAAGTTGATGTAAGCCCAGTTATTCTTATTCGGATGCTCCAAATGGTAGCTTAGCTTCTTCACGGTAAAGTGTTTGCTCAGTATATTTTCAAACCTCTTAGCGTAATGAGAATCAAAATTATCGTAATTAGTCAGAAGAACTGTGTTGTCGTCGATAGCCTTAATGATTCCGTCTGCATGTCCATAAGGTTCTTTTATATCCCATGGCAGCATGATAACATCACGATGGAAGATTGAACAAAGTTGCGCTCTAACTTCAGCAGGCTTTAGGTGGCTATTTTCAACATAGACCTTTTCCGTCATGATGATGTACTTTCCTGCTTTTACCACATTACCACCATCAATCACCAAATCTGTTTTATACGTTAGTATGCCTAGCTCTTTACATACAGAATCAACATCAGTAATGCTCTCTTTGTCTTCTTCATTCTTTTGCAGATAGTTTGGATTATAGCAATACCGTACAAAGTGGTCATCATAAATTTGTATGGGCATGTAATCACGGGCCCATATATCATTGGTAGACTGCATTACTTGATATGATATTCCATAGTCTTGAAGCAAGGAGATAAAGCGCCCATAGAAATCTGGGCATTCGTCTTTTAGCCAAGAAGAGAGATACACCTTATTAGAATCTGAGTCTGTGATCTGTTTGCGTTTGAATTGCCATTTGCGTAGGTCTTGAACAAACTTTTTGTCTTCTGTAGCTAATAGTTCCGGATAATCAGAAGCTTTCTTCTTTTCTCCATTGGTATCGAATAGAGCCACATTCTTACGAACATCTGCAGTAACTTCAACTGGCACATTGCCATCAACCCACTGTACGGAAATGCCGTCAAATACTGATGATTGCTGGTAAAGTGCTTCGTAAAGCATCGTTGAGCAGTCGTCATTCCTTCCGTCAATTTCAAACTCACGAATTAGCATAGAAGCTCGAATGGCATTATCTGGTGAGTCACCTTTTTCAAAGGCAATATCAATACCAGACACATGATTATGTAGAGTTCCGAAATCGAAAGCAAGCTTGGGATTATCTTTCATATTGCGGTGGTACACAATATAATCCTTAATTCCGTGTTCGGCCTCTTCATGATAATAGAACTCCACGCAGGTAGGGCGTACAAGAACGTTACCTTCTTTGCCTTTGACACAAAAGTGTCCGGCCAAAGTCGTTTGGGCTATTGCCTCAAATTCTGTGGGAGCTTCATAACTTCCGCTGATTATGTTTTGGTGAGAGGATTCACTTAGAGAAAAGCCTCTCAATCGTTGTTCAAGTTTGATCATAGCTAATACCTTTAATTGGAATAATTGATTTCAATCCGTAATCGGTCAATGGCAATTATAGGCGCTTTTATGCTATCATTTCTCCTTTTATTCATTGATTACAGGCAATTTAATTCCAACTTTATAAAACCTTACATATCCGGACACCTTTTCAAATTGAGGTTCCTTGTATCGAGTGAATGTGAAACGCTCTTCCTGCTCTTGGTCAGGATAGATTATCAGACATTTTATGGGTGGAGCTGTATTCTCATCAAGGCCCAGTTTGGCGTAGATGCTAATAAGCCGCGCATATCCACCAACTTCTCTTGCATCATCGATGGATATTCCTTTTGACGATTTATACCGAGGCTTATATTTCGCATCGATAATATAGGGCTCTGGCCATTCTGCAGGATTCAGCAAGTAGTCCAGCTCTTGATAGTATGCGTTTACATGATAACGAACCTCCCCCTTAACTGTGAAGACCTGACGCAGATGATGGAAAACATACAGTTCAAAGAGCTTACTCATATCAATCCAGAAGGGTGGTGTCTGAATCTCATGCTTACCAACAACTGTAATATCATAGCTATAGCGGCGTAGCAATAATTGTGCAAACTTTATTGCTTGGTTGTATTCCTTAAATACAGGATTGCCTTTATAGCTTTTAATAGACTTAACGCTAATCTCATCACTGACACTATCGAAGTATGGCGCAATCAAGCGAACTTTTTTCTTTAGGGGCTCTATATTGACTGCATTTTTGTAGATTTCAAGCTGCTTGCTGCAAAACCTAAGTGCCATTTTGAGAATTTGGTTCTCTGGAGAATCAATATCATAAACTTGATAGCGACAGACGTTATCTGTAATATTACCTCTCGAAAGGTTCTTACGGATATTCTTTCCTATAATAATTTTACCCTTAACCTTTTTAGCAAGGTTTTCTTCAACTGTGTAGTAACTTCGCTTTAATCCCTTTCTTACTATGCGATGCAAAATGCTCAGATATTCTGTAATGAGAAATATACTGAGTATGTCTTGCTGTTGACTTACCTTTATCGATGGTTTATCAAATCTGATTGTAATCAAGTCTGTTAGATGTTCAAAGTTCTCAGGTTCAAGAAGAGCATCATTGAGCATTCTCACATAGTCAACCTCAAAACCATTGTTCAGTTTGGGGCTTACTTGTACGGCAAGTTCGTTTTCACAAAGCCAGTCTATTCCTACGAAATAGGAACCGCTTGCAGCAATCTGTTCCGATTGACGTTTAAGCGATAGGCAAAGCGTTTTTTCCTCACGTCCCCTTTTGACAGTGTACACAACTTCTTCTCCATCCTCCATATAAGGGAGGATGAAGTCTGCATCTTGCCGAAGAAGTGGTGTATTCTCCAGTATTTGCTCTTGAAGTTGTATTATAGTCATTGCTCGATTGCTTTTTGATATAATTTATCAATGGTTTCTTGTGCCTCTTCGGTTAATACACCATCGCGGACATACTCCTGTAGTAGTGGAATGATGTCATAGAGAATACGATCACTTGTGATGTTTTCTCCATTTTCCTCCATTATGAAATAACTTTGGCCAATCCACACATCTTCAGGTTTGTATTCTTCCGATAGAGTTTCAGCTGGTTCTAAAGTAAAGTTTGGATCCCATTCACTTGCTTCATAGTCCTCATAGTTGGAAATAAATAAAGCACTTACTTCTTTGAACAACTCTTCATCAAATCCTTCTACTTCACCCTCAAGAGAATAAGGCTTCCAGGGGATAAAGGCAAATCGTCTTCTGATGGCGTAGTCTAATGTCCCCAAAGAGCGGTCTGCCGTATTCATCGTGGCTATAATAAATACGTTGCTGGGAATCATAAACGACTTTTTCGAATACGGAAGCAACGCACTCTCAGCATTTTTGCTTCCCTTGCGTTTGTCTGCTTCCAGCAGCGTGATTAGTTCGCCAAATATCTTTGAAACGTTACCACGGTTAAGCTCGTCAATAACCATCACATAGGGCTTAGTATTGACCTCCATCGTAGTTGGCTTCTGATACTTATCTAAGAGCGCTTTCACATTATCTAAAGTGATGGAGTTCAAACGGTACACAGTACTTAATGTCATCGTCTTGCCATCATTCATCTCAACGATATTCTCATTGATACCTTTTAGAATCCAATTGACCTTCCTAACTCTCTTATAGTCGTGGTATGAATCAATGAATTCATAATCACCTACTACAACACCAATGGCATCAATGGTGGTATTAGTATAACAGCTCATCACAATGTCACCAATCTTCATACTGTTCAGAAAGGCATCAAGGATACGCTTACCCTCACCATTGTAAATACTCCAATCGGTTTCATCAGAAATGACAGGGCCATAGTCGTCCCATCCAATGCGGATATGTCCATTATCCATGCATTCTTTGCGCACTGGGTTATCACCAGTTCCACAAAGAGAAACTTTCCAAACAACAGCATCATCCGCAATGCCGATGTGCTTATCTTTCACGATAGGACGTGCTGCTTCCTCGCAAAGCTGTTTGAAAATGCCAGATTCGATTTCGTATGTTACCTGATTGTTATCTGCTACGGGCTTTAAACCTTCAATCCAATCTTCATAGTCCATTGACTGGTGGAACGTCGTAAATGCAATGCGCTTATCCTGCTTCAATTGATTATATCGTTTCATCAAATCTTCTCTTGAAGAGCAATCAAAATCAGGGTCACAAAGTCTTACGGCAATTTCAGGAACATCATAAGTTTTGCCCGTGCCAGGAGCGCCGTACATCACGATATTCTTTCGTCTGCTGAGAATGCGTACAACATCGTCGTACCATGTGTGTTCGGTATCTCTATCTGATGTATGGCCACCTTTATTTGCGTTTGAAGAAAGTTCATAGAATGCCTTTTCCTTGATTTCTTTGGAAGCTATCTTATCCTTGATACCCTTTAACAAGCCCATATACGTTTTGTAGTCAGGGGCTTTCTTGGGTAAGTCAATGCCATATTGTTTCTGTAGATAATCTCTATTGGTGCTATCCAAAGCAAGAAAATCGTTTGGACGAATCCAAAACAATGCCATTGTGATATTAACATTGATGATGAATTGATTTACAACTGCATTGTATTCATCATCAAAATCTTCATTCTTCACAACCTTCTCAAAAAGTGACCAGAGGTTTTCAATGTCATTGGCTTGTCTTTTGCTTCTAAAGCCAAAGAAATGAGATTTTTGATTGTTGAGCACAGGAATACCTCTGAAGTCTTTAGGCACTTCAGCTTTTATCCCCAGCAGTGTTTTAAACACTTCGGCCGTATGAATTCTATTTTGAGATTTAATTCCTCTATTAAAGAGTCCAAACGTTGTGAATGGATCTATGTCCGAACAAAGATCATCATAACCATCCTCATCATGCAGGTAGCCGGCAAGAAGTTCTTCTCGTCGGTCATAAATCAATTTCAGCAACGACTTTCTGTCATTACGAAATGCCAAGAGCTTTTCTGCAAACTCCTGATAGTATGGTATCCATGTATAGTTCATATCATTATTGAGATTATGGCTTTTATTGTACTGCAAATTTGTTAATTACTTTCTAATGGTCGAAATTAATCGACTAAAATTAGAATAAACGACCTCCTCACTGATGCCAATATCAACAAGGGTATTCTTTATTGAACATACCTTATTATATGGTGCATCGGTTTCTGTTAGAATCCTATCTTCTGGTATGCGTTCTATTATCTTTCGACCACTATCTGTTTTTGTCATTCTTTCATTGATAGAAAAATAGTAGCCACGTTCAACTATCTGTGGAATAAGTGTCAGTGGTCCAGAATACCAATGAAAAATAACGTTCCTAATGTCATGCTGGCACAACATATCAAACAGTACCTTTTCTGCTCGTCTTGAATGAACGCTTATGATTTTATTCTTTCCTGCAATTTGAAGAAGTATATTGTTCAACACAATCATTTGGTCTTCCTTTGTTGGTAGTCCCTCGCTGCTGAAATCAAGACCTATCTCACCGATATAGCTAGTCTTATCTACATATTGATTAAATAAAAGCAACTCGCTTTTCTTTTCACAGGCATACAAGGGATGTAAACCTAGTGCAAGACGGGAATATCGGTACGATTTGACATGCTCTATGCCCATAGCAAAGTGACTCGGTAGGTTGGTCATACCTATCGAGATATTGTGCATAGCCTCTTGCTCTTTGAGATAGAGTTCCGGAGTCGGCATCATATCAAAATGACAATGTGTATCTATAATCATAAACCTAAATAATCATTTATTGAGCTACTATTTGCAGACCTAAGCATTACTGTCAATTCATGCCTTGTGCGTTTAACAAGATCTACATATAGATCGAAATTGGGTAGATTTGACATTCCTGCTATGGTGAGTTCATCACGAATCTCAGCATCACTAAGATTTCGTCTTAAGAAATTCAGCATTGCATAGAAGTCATCTGAGATTGAACGAGTTCTTAAACGATAAAGAGTTTCGGGCTTTATTCCGTATCGAGTATTGTCATTAAAACCAATCAAAGAAGCCTTTCTATACATACAAGGCATGCAGCGACCACAATGAGTAGCATTTGTGTCATCATAGAAAAGCTGCTTACGACCTCTTTTTCCACATGAGTTTGATAACTGTACAATATTAAGTAATAAATTAAGATTGTGGCAACCACGAACCATTTCACCTTTTGTCATAAACTCATATGGATTATGTATTTGTGAGGTTAAATCCATTTGTATTAGCAAATGATTAAGACTATGAATAACGATCGGATGTGTAGTTCTCGTTGAACAGGAACCTCTTCTGGAAGCAGATAAAGGATAGTTTAATGAAACAGATCCATTTTCGGGGATTACAATATCCGTATGAGTGTATTCAGCAACAACTAAGGCTAAAGCTATAAAGAGCAGTGAACGAGATCTACATGTAGTATCACGTCCATCCTTTGGAGTCACCATAACTGCTGAATGATGATATGGGAACGTGATATACTTTTGACAATATTCCTGATGAAATACATGCAGCAAACCAGTTTGATCTGATTTTGGCCCCGGCATTGAGCTATCATAGTGGGATGCAAGAAATACCTTCTTCGAATTATTGCTTGACAAGAAATCTATTGCTCCAATAAGTGAGTCTAATCCACCAGAAAACAAATTAACTTGAGATATTTCATCATAAGCCGTTGGTATTTCAGCCTCTTGATATACAGGAGCATCAGATGGAGCAAAAGAACATGTCCAATAATCTCCTGTCAAAAACGATAGTATCTTCTCGATTTCAATACGGTTTATAGAAAATACCGCATTGCCAGGAAGCTTAAACTCAACATCAAACTGTCTAGACCAACCATCTACGGAATAAATTTCACGCTTAAATGTTCGATCTATTGCATATACCAATGATGCGAAATATAATAGTCCACATACTGTTCCTGAACTTTTAGCAAGTATTGCCGATAGATAGGTCACATTGATTGTTACATTACTGGAGAGCATACCCTCCTTGGATTCACTTCTAAAGTGGATCTCCAAGAACAACTCTTTTTTCCTAGAAACGAGTTGATATTCTGTAGTCTTAATCGTTATCATCAGCTGAGAGGATTCTTAATATTCGGTTAAACTCTTTAGTGATATATTCATGGCCTTGTGTGCCCTTCCAGTCTATTTCTGTTGCTGGAGTTCCATCATCAAAGCCAACTCGAACATCTTCCATAATCAAATCTTTGATTTCAGCAAAAGTTTGATTAGAAAGTTCTTCTCCTTTTGTTTTTGCTATTCTTTCTGAAAAATCTTGTACCAGATGGTGAAATATATACATGCCAAAGTATTGATCCAAGAGATAAGTCATCATCTTAGGGTCAAGTACTTTGTCTATATTTTGATCAATTGCATCCACTTTATCACCAATAATTTTTTCCATCAATTCAATGACGTGCATTTCTGCTTCACGAGCTGCAGTATCATCAAGTCCACCCATGTAGTCAGAAGATATTTGAGCGATTAGCTTTATAATATCCTTGCTTGTCTTATTATCAATGGTCTGATTGTGTTCAGCCAACCAATTAGCCAAACCTTTAGATTGGATATCTTGTAAGTTCCCAGCGAAGTTTCCTAACCATGAAACGCCACTTCTTCCTATTGCATAAGATTTGCCACTAGCTACAGTTGAACGTCCACCTGCAGCTCTAACCATATTACTTACAGAACGGTGATAATTGGATCTAATCCTATTATTCACACGACTTTGTGCTCTGGCATATTGTTTGGGTGGCATATTACTGGAGTTCTTCTCCAATTTATTACCATCTTCCACAGCTTTAGCCGTAGAAGTCACTGATTGAGAAGCTTTACCCCAATTCGGTTCCCCAGAGACCGATGCTTTATGTCTATGTGATGTTCCCATATTACTTCGGATTAATAGTTGCCATTAATTTGGAATTTTTGCTGAGTAAATCTGTTATTGCTTTTTGCTCATTATCGTTGCAATTCTCTAGAATTTCTCTAAACGAGACACCTAAAGGAGCAGGCAGCTTCCTGCAATCAATTCGATTTAGTATTGTAATGTATTTATTAAAATACAAGGCCTTATCTTTTATAATAAGGAGATGATATATTGAATGTAATTTCTTATCATCTGACGTAATGCTAAGTTGATTATCAAGGAGAGCGAAGAAATCTTCTCTGTCTTCTTGATTCAGAGCTTTGATTGATGCGTAATCTATCATATCTCTGTTTGGAGCGTTTAGAGCCTTATTAAACATGTCCTTGATTCTCGGCGATATAATAGATATTCCAGAAATATTATCAATTATACTATCTCTGGACACCCAAAACAACTCACGAAGATCAACTCTACTAAAACGAGGCTCTTCTTCAATCAACCTTTTGAGAGAAGAATTATCCCAATTTTTCCATTCGTTTTCAGTTTTATGCCCTGTAGCATATTTTTCTAAATCTAAAAGCTGCTCAGTATAATTTTTTGAAGAGGAGATGAGATTATACAATTCTTTGAACCTTTCATTATACTGTTGTTCGATAAGCATGAGCTTAAGTAATGCAAATTCATTGTTGTCATTGTTCAGTCCGTTTATCCGGAGTAATTCTCTTCGAATATCGAAAGCATTAAGAAAGCGCTTGATTAGACGTGGATTTCTCTTTAATGCATAACTAATCGTTGACGAAAATTTGAGGACATGAGTAATTCTAGCCTTCAAATCATCAAGTCCTTCAACTCCCTTGATATCGGATATGGCATCAGTTAAGGCAAAGGAATCAAATCGATTTTTCTGAACAAAGTCCTTGTAACCATTATGTATGGGTGTGAATATGTCAGAGGACAATACGGAATCACACAGAAGAAGCGAAACATAGGTTTCTACTTCCTTATTGCTCAATTTGGGCAACCTATAGGGTAGTTGAATAAACTTTTCCATATAGGCATTCCCAATATCTCTCTTTTCCTGACCATCTTTACCATCTTCGACCAAGGTATTGTACTCGTTTCTAATTGCGCCAGATACGATGCTCTCGTCTGCCGCAATAATGAAGGCTGTTTTCGGGACATTTAAGAACAGTTTTATAGCTTCAAGATTGTCAATGATGTGCCTCGGAAGACAACGGTCTAAGTCATCAATGAGAATAATGATTTGGTCTTTTCCTGTAGCTTCAATCAATTTCTCGAAATCTTCTCTAAACTCACGAACAGCAGCATATTCTTTTTCGGATATAGACTTACCTTCCCAAGCATCTTTCAATGTGGACAAGACTTCCTCTTTAATCTCTTCCTTATTACTAATTAGCAAACTTAGTAATGTAGGGACTATGGCTCCACCAGTTACTGCAGCTGTTCCAATAGGAAGAACAGAATTCTTAACTATGGATTGAAGCGTGCGCATTGAGAAAATATGCTCTTTGATCTTTTTAAAAAAAGATTTCGTTTTCTCAATTTTGCCGACTTTGACTTCCAATTGATCAACAATGCCTTGGATTAACGCCATCTTGGCATCATCAAAACTTTCAAATGACCATCCGTCAAAGTAGAGAATGATAGTTCTATCTTTTATTCTATCATCCTCATCTATAGACTTTTTAATCAATTTAAGGACACTGGATTTACCTGATCCCCAATCGCCATATAGCCCTATTGTTATCGGCAAATTCTTCTGGTTACACACAACATTCTTAAGAAGGTCTGCATGAACTTGATAACCAAGAAAGTCTCTATCTGTTTCTTTGTCTGACCACATACTTAATCAACTTTAGTGTACACAATTTTGGTTTCTAAACAAGGGCGTAAATCTAAGTCATAGTAGCCCATGAGGTAGAAGTTGCGGCCGATGTTCTGGTAGATATGGAGCCCACGGTCGAGCGAGATATTCCATCCGTTATCAGTGATGATATACCTTGCATGAATCAAATCCGAGAAGGTAAACTCAAAATCTATGTCTATATCCTGCAGGGCAGCCTTGAGCTGTTCAAGACCATCTTGAATTCTTTTCGTGTCATCAATTGTATCACCCATCTTCGTGGTGAGGGTAATCTTCTTGCAGTCGCCAATCTTTGCGATGGTTTCGGCAAAACGTGTGAGGTTCTGCAACTGGTAACCATGGGACAGGTAAGGCTCTTGTAGCTCGATGGATTTAGCTCCTTCCAAGTATTCGGCAAAGAGTTTATCGTAGCTGTAGCCAGTATCACCATAGCGAATTGACAATGTTTTTGGCTTAGGACCATTGTCTGTGATAGCCTCTGACACAATATCATTCTCTGCAGGCGTGGAAGGTTGCAGATTCTCTACAGGATGCTCTTCTGCGGAAATGTTTATTGCTTGGGTAGGGCGAGCCGCTGGTGCCTGTGGTTCTTCTGCTATTTCTACATCCCCAGTCTTTCTGGGATCCTGTGTAGCCATAGAGTCCTTACTTTCCGGACACCAAACAACCACCTTTTTGCCATCCTTATTGACATACGACATGTTGATGCGGGCGTACTCCTCATCAGGCTTACGCTTGTTCAACTGCTCCTTCACACGACGGCGACCTTCAAGTGCATAGGCTACAATATCATCAAATTCCTCAGGTGTAGGTTCACCTACAGGGTAGATGAGCTTCAGGAAACCAAGCACGGTTTTCTGTAACGCACGGCTATCTCGACCTTCTACATTATCGCCTACCTTGAGATATTTATTCAATACAGGTAAGTAGTTGCTATTATGGTCAAAGAGGTAATGAAGTATTTCCGACAAGTAGTCAGAAATCATACCATAGTTATTGTTATAGGCCGAATCGTCAATCTTTGGAATCTCCCATCCGGGGATGTAGTTGTAGAAACGGTCGATAACTGCGAAGTCGAACGCCTTAGGCAGTGTGGCCAAAAGGTCATGGTCGTAGCTATTGACGATTGAAGGAATATTCAAGTCGAAGTTTCCCACAAAGGCAAAGCTGGCTTGTCCGGTAACTTCCTGCCCACGACTAAAACGGCCATTGGCCATGTAGTCCTTCATGATTTGAATGGTATCAGCATCCTTAATTTTCATGTTGGCCACTTCATCGAAAGCTACATTGTCCCAAAAGCCTACAGCACCCACTTGCTTACGTTGGTTGTTATAGAGCAAGGTTGCCGTACTTGCCTGTCCTCCAGAAAGCAAGGTCGAGTAAGGTGAGAATTCGGAATAGAAATATGATTTACCAGTACTTCTTCCACCCAATTCAATGCTATTGTAGTTATTCTGGACAAGAGGGATAAAACGAGCCAGAATGTGATATTTCAATCGCATGCCATCTTTGTCTCCTTTGATTGAACGGCTACGTGTAGCCAGCCAATCAGGATTGATACCGATGCTGCGAATCAGTACATCAATCCACTCATCAGTGGTAAAGCCTTTTCTGCCTTCAAACAGTTTTTCGGCATCGAAGCGAGCTATCTGGATGGGACGAAGGTCTTCTACGTAGAAAGCATAATCATCCTCCTGCACTTCATTGTAGGCCAATGTAACCTCTGCCCAGATACCACTTTCAAGCAGCTTTTCATTCTTCTGATAGAACTGAGGATTGATGGCTATGCGCTTTGAACCAAAATTTTCCATTTCGGCCCAATAGCGCTTTTCGCGTTCCACATACTTCACATGAATCTTATCAATGAACTTATGACGCTTTTTCTGTTCTACAAGAGCTTGAGCCTTGTTACTTTCATCGGGCTTCACATAGTTCTTCTCGATGGTTTGCAGCACGGCTTTCTTGCCTTCCTCTATCTCGTCCGGGTCATCTGATGCACAATAACGTGACAATAGAAATTCCAATACGAAGGAGGGTACGTTTACTGTTTGCTTGATTTCATGCAGCAAATCCTTACGCACCACCTTCCCAGGGAAGTATTCATTCAGTTTTATATCTAATCTGTCCATTTCTTAAAAATCAAATTCAGTTTGTAATTGAATGGAAGCCAATGTGGCATTGGTATCAGGATCGAGCGCCATAACAATGATGTCACCCTCAACACCCTCATTGATTTCGATGGGCTGTTTACATTTATCACATTCACTTGGAATAGAGATTAACCCAGTTGTTTCGTTATAGAAGGAAGAATCGACTACGTGACCGACTTCATTGCCAGAAACATCGGTTACCATCAACTTGACAATGCAATGTTCAGGACGGAACAGCGTGTCAACGCTACTGAAGTTCAATTCTATGAGCGGACGATTAACACGTACCACGCCACCATTCTTACCCTTATAGGTCAACTCCAGTCGGAATGATTCTTTCGCACGTTCTTCTTTGAGTTGAACAGACACAAGTGGGACTATATTTTCCTGAAGTGATAATCCTTCATGGAAATAGATGGTATTCTTTTCATATACACCATACTGTTTGGCAAAAGCGAAACGATAAACCTGACTTCGCACACCTACATGCTCAGGGGTATAGAGCCAAGACGTTTCGTTTCCATTAAGGTCACCTGCCTGACTACGTCGTTCATTCATCACACTGGTACCTACGGGCTTGCTCATGTTATCTCCAGCTTGGTATTTAGGCTGTATCATATAGCCGTGATCAGCCATCATAAGTACCATGTCGAAACCTGATTTCTTGCACGCACGAATACACTTGGTGAACAGACGCATTTCGCTTTCCATTTCAGCATAGCCTACGCTATTGATGTTTTCACCAGCAGCATCAATGGATTGACTGCGAATGATAAGCAGATTCACATCTGATGGAACATTGGCAGACAAGAAATCTTCAGACTTTACGTCCATCAACTTCACATGAGCAGGAACTTTGCTTTCGATATAACTAATACGGTCGGCAGGCAGCTCCACTTTCTTTCCCTCAAGATAGGGTTGAAGTTTGCCATCTTCCACTACTAATTCCAGCTTTGTTTCAGCTTCAGGCAATAGTGCAGCCATGCCAAATCGGGTGACGGTAGGCACGTATGCTGTAGATGGCTTTACATTGACAGTATAACTATTTTCCAAGCTCAAAGCCAAATCTTTACCCATCTCATAGCGGAAAGCATCAGCAAAGATAACCGCTACTCGTTTACGTGCTGACAAGAGTGGTGCTACTTCTTTATTCCAAGCCTGAATGTTGCGGTTGATTCCGGAAATATTATAGCCCTCTATCTCGATTTGCTTTTGATAGCGACTTTGCATCTGCTCAGTAAAGCTACGGTAATTGCGATAGACGAACTGTGCCAATTCGCTGATTTGAGGCGTATCTTCGTCCGAACTTGTGAGAATCGTCTGAAAGCGGCGGAAAGCATGGTCCACTTTATAGCCTTCTTCGCTGTACCACTTAGTGATTTCATTAAGGTTATGAAGGTCGGACATTGGTTGACGAATGCTTTGCATCATGCGCTCACATTGATCGGTCAAGTTCCAGAACAGAGCCACACCGGCATCTGCTTGATACCATACGCTTTTCTTATTCTTGGCTACCAACAATGTTGCTTCATCATATTTTCCCTTATGTAAATGATCCAGATAGAGATTAAACTCCACTTTATTCTCAAAAGCGAAGGTTACAATCTTACCTAAATCAATGGCATCAGCAAAGAGGGTGTCAAGGTGCAGACGACTGGTGATAGCTTGTGCTTGCTCTACATAGTCATCACGAAGGTCAGCACGATTACGAATGCTCTGACAGAGATTGTTGATACTCTCGATGTTTTCTTTCGGGCACTTGGCTACTGTATTGAGTTCAGCGGGGATAGAGTCTGGCAGGTCATGTACAAATTCGCTGAAGAGTAAGTATTGCCACAACTTCTGCTTTACGTCCTTCAGGGTAGTGCCGTTACAGTCCAATCCTGGCAAGTGGTTTTCGCCAAAGCTCTTCCATTCGCTCATCCAAGCGGTATTGTTCGTTGAAGTGAGAGCCAAGAGATTCAATGAAATCTCCACCATGCTCTTACCGCCTGTCAAGTTTTCCAATTCAGGATAGTTGACTCCCTCTTGCAGGGCATTGATATTGGCAAAACTGGCGGTGCCATTCTTGATCAATTCATCGATAGCCTCTGTTTTTCCATGCAGAAAGCTTTTGCAGAGATTGACGTATGAGTCATTGGGACCAATAGGGAAACGAGCACCTATTTGGGTCATACCGATATAGGGGTTGTTTACGCGCTCTTTGTCTTTAGGTACGGCTGTTCGACGATAAATAAGCATACGAGCTTCTTCATTTTTGGGTAGCTCGTTAATCCAATAGTCACAGGCCTTTTCTCTGTTTTCAATCAACGATTGGGTTGTGTCAATGACCATGACACCACGTTCGGCCACCAAAGGCAAAAGCGAATAATATTTGCCTTCGGGGTCGTAAACCGTTATGATGGGATGTTCTTTGGTAGTCTTACCAATCCAAAAATCTATGATATGTCCTTGTATATCCATATAGGTAGGAGCTTTATAAGTCTAACATTTGTTGAACAGGTTCATCGCCACTTCGCTTCTTTCGGGTCTTTTTCTCTTTAGGCTTGTTCTCACAAAGCTCTTCAAGCCCATGCGTCAAGGCCATGCACCAGTCTTTCTTCGCTTTATCGCGAATGCGAGCCGGATAGAGGGCATAAGCCAAATGGCTCCAATCGTACTCACCTTTTTGTAGCTCGTCCCAATTACTTTGACATTCTTTATTCCAACCATTGTGGCGGAAAGTGTTAAGCAAGGGAGCAGCTGTTACAGGCACACCGTCATCGTGATTGGGCTTATAAGGTAAGTCGTTCACACGTTGAAGCTCGGCTTCCAAGGTTTGAATATCGCCCAGCAGACTAAGCAGTGCTGCTTCACGCTTCTTGTCGTTGGCCAGTTGGGCGGCAGTCAAGTCGCTTTGTGCGGCTGTGCGTTCTTTGCTCAGCAACAGCAGCAAATGCGGCAATGTCTGATTGCTCAGTTTCGGATAATACACCCACATCGTTATCTCTCCCTCGGGCGAAGATATGGGCCAATAGATGGGAGCCTTACGGCGACTCTTTGTATAGCGCTTGAAATGGTAGTCGAAGAAGCCATTAGGTGATTCGAGATAGCTTTGCAGACTATCCACGCCTATCAACTGGCAGAGTTCGCTTTCTATTTCGTCAGCATCATTTGGCCAAAGGCTTTGCATTACTTCCTGCACGCGTTTTACCAAACTATCTGGATGATTGTTGTCACCCATCAAGATGCCATCTGCAGGGAGGGTAAGCGGATAAGCCATCGTTTCTTCTGCTTTCAGCGAGACAACCGGCATAAATGGAAGCGGGTCGAATACGTCACTAAAGGCGGGAATGGTGGAGGGCTTGGCTGCATAACGGATATTCCATCTGCCGAAAGCCATACCTACCAGTTCCATCACGATTTCTTGTGCCATCACTTGCTTGTTGATAACATTTCCACTGCTGGCTCCGTCGATGGAGAGCAGCTCTTCATACGGACGACGACTTTTATAGGCATTCAATGTTGCTCTAAAGTCGCTATCTTCTTCAATCCCTGCTAAATCCATCCACAAGTCATCGTTTTGCTTCACCAAATTTTGGTAGCTGTTGTAGTCGGCTGTGAGTTTAGCTTGAAGCTGGTTTATGCTTTCTTCAATATGATGGCCGCTAATTATTTGCCCTATGAAGCCATGATATTCCAAGTTGGTCTCGTCTAGGCTAAACCACCAACGTTTGATGTCGATAATCTCAGCGATAATTCGCTCGATGTCAGACTGACGGGTGGCATAGTCGGGCATAGGTAAAAGATTGACATTACCTGTTTGTTTATGCTGACCTGTATACAAATTGATTGAATACTGCCCTAGAATTGAGTTTAGAAGAGCATTTGATGCGAAAGATTCATAATTATCTAAATTAGGTAAGGCATAACCTTCCACAGTAAATACGCTATTCTTTCTAAAGATATGAGCATCAATTATTTCTCCGCGCTTTCCATAACAACTTCCTTGCTTAAAATGGTATGATAAATTTCTTAATACTACAGAAGGGTTGTTTTGAAGAAGTACCGCATTGTCTCCCCAATAAGACAGTTCTCTATAGTAGGTATAAAACATAGAAAATAATGAACCATTATACATTAGCCTATAATCGTTGCTTTTTGGGGGAATTTCATAGAACAGTCTAAAATGCACATCTGCTGTAAGAGTATCTCCATTCTTAGCTGTCATATTCAGATCTTCCAAATTATGGAATTTGAATAAGCTCAATATTGGTTCATCAAAATAATATCCAATTATTGCATTAGGAAGGTTTACAAATTCAGCAGATTTCCGAATATATGTATTGCTCCTTTTTTTATTAATGAATAGATCTTCTATAGACCCTTTAATTACTTCTGACTTAATAGAAGAGTCTTCATCAAGCACGTTAAGGAATACTCCCTCCCTTTCTTCAGAAGGAGTCTTAGATAATACTAATGTAGATGTTTCTACACTCGCATCCAATACGCCCCAGCCAGTATCAGCACAGGTCGAAATAAAACCACATATATTCTTCTTGCGGAATGGCTCATAAGAAGATTTAATGAGTACAGTACGGTCAAAGATAGAACCTACCAGACCATTGTCTTCCAATAATTCTTGCATACGATCGAAGAAAGCACATACAAGGTTTTTACACCAGCAGGAATAGTGGTCGTCCAGATAACCAACCGTACATTCAGATCCTTCGCCAAAAGGTGGGTTCATTAGAATCACGTCATAACGTTTTTGGCATAGCTCAATAAAGGCGAAGCCACGTACTGCATCGTTGGCAAAAAGAGTGTTTTCGTAGCCTTCTTCCTCAGAAAGACGAGAGGAAACATTGCGCAAAGCCTCTTGCAGTTTCTCAACAATCGTAGCAAAGAAAGCAGCCTTGGCTTCTTTCTTATCAAACTTCGCTGTCTTTTCGTTGGCTGCAATGATTTTAGCCTTCTTCTCATCAGAGTCGAACAGACTGGCTGACGGGGTGGCATTCACCTTGCTCCAGTTTTTACGTAAGTCCTCAATTTCTGCCTCAATCTCTTGCTCCATCTTAATGAGCAGACCAGCTTCACCAGCATATTGCATCTTTTCCCATATCTTCACGAGCAGGCGTTGCATGGGTTTGTCGAGCTGTTCCGTCAAAAGTTTGAGCATACGCTTATTGCCCGGCATCGGCTCAGCCAATACCAGGTGTGAACGCTCAATCACAGGACGCTCCTCACGAGGTACACCCAGTTTGCTCCACGACTGTTGCGCACGGAGCCAGAGCGACAGGGCTGCAATTTGTAGGGCACGAGGATCAATCTCCGCGCCATAAATATTGTTCTCCAAAATAAGCTTGGGTACCAAGCGGGCAAACGATTCTCTGGTTTCCGTATAGCGGTATTTCGTTAAGAGCTCAGGCTGATTGTCCCACGCATCCATATAGATGGCTTCCATCACATCAAAGGTGTAAAGGCCAAAGTGCATCGAACCGCAAGCAGGGTCGAGCATCGACATCTCCGTAGGATCCTTGATAGGACGCTGTGGTAGCACCTCGTTGGGACGGTGAATCATGTATTGGCACAATTCGGTGATAGAAGTGTGTCCACCTGTCATCTCATACCAAATACGCCCCAAGGAGTTATCCGTGAGGAATCGCACGACATAGTCGGGTGTAAAGAACTGGTTGCGTACCGCCATCTCACGACTGTTGCGTGGGCGGTTGCTCTCTTCACGCATCTTACGTCGCTCTTCCAGGGAGTTGTAATATTGGAATATCCACCCCAAGGTTTCGTTTTCACGCCAAAAGTCAACCGTTTCGCCTGTTTGCTCGTCATAGAAAGCCGTCAGGTTCTCATTATTAATGAGTTCAAAAAGCTTAGTAAGTGTTGCTTCATCGGGCCACATGAGTCCATAAGGAGAGTAGCGGTCGAATACAGAAGGCAGTTCGATAGACAGTTCATCGTAGAGTGACTGAATATACCAGCAGTAGCGCTCGTAACGAGTACCCACGGCTCCTTGTCCGGTCACCATATCATAACTCACGAAGCCAGCAGAATCGTACCCCTCAGCAATGGAAGGCATAATCAATTCCCGTTCTTCGCACATACGTACCGCACAGAAACGGTTCAAGATGGTGAAAGCCTGTTCGGCAGTGAGCTGCTGTACAGCCTTCATATCGATATTAGCACTATCTGCAGGCAGACTATTCTTGATGTGTTGTAAGCGTCCGCGAAGCATACGAGCGCGATATACCACATCGGCATCGCTTGTAGTGAGCTGGCCTACGGGTATAACACGACCATCCGCCCAAATACCATAGTGATGTTGGAGGGTGGCTATGATGTTGTTTGTGAGCAACGTTTTTACATCACTCACAAACTGCATTAATATTTTACGTCCTGATGTTGAAATCATATCCGTGAAATCTTTTAATCAACAAAAGAGAGGTCGATAGACGAACCCTCATCAATCTTGGGTAACAAACTCGTCAACTCATCAATGATGGCTTGTACATCACTTCGTTGAGTGAGGTGACGCTTAATCTGGCGACGTTCCACTGTTGTAGTGGGTTCATTCGCCGTCGTCGGACCGTCATCGGTCGTCGGGTCTGTATTATCGTCGGTAGGTTCCGTAGAACCATCATTTGTAGGCGTGGGTATCGTCACAGGCGGTACATTGTCTGCTACGAACTGCTTCACCTTACGGTCGATGCTATCATACACTCCCAACGGTGCATAGAAAGTAGTGAACTGACTACACATCTCCTGCAAGCGATCGAGGGTACTACCTTCTTGAATAGAGATTCTACCCATCATGGCTTCTATAGTTTGCTTTTGTTCATCTTTCAGCGAAGAGAAGTCAGCCGTAGTACGAATCTCGTTATTTTTTTGGTTGATGCAGTCGGTAGCTTCTATGTAGAAGTGCGTACAAGCTTGCTCAATCTCGCTATCTATTCGTGAAGATAAATCAGCATATTCTGAGGTGTGGTTAAAACAATCAGGGTCGAGCATGACGTCATTGAACGCTTGTTCGTCTTCACCTAGTTTATTTTTCAAATCCTCCAAGGTTGGCAATTGTGGCAGACGCTGGGCATCAGTCAGGCGCTTTTCTATTTTCTTGATAGAAGAAAGCATTTTGCCTTGCTCTTCCGCCTTTTGCACTTGATTGACATAGCGCAAGGAATCAACACATGCCTTATCCTTGGCGAAGAGGTAAGGAGCTTCAGCACCTTCTGAGTCGATAATCTTCACCAGATAGTTGACCGCTTGACTGATGGTGCTGGTTCCTGCCATTTCAAGCTTTTCAAAGGTTTCTTTAAGTTGTTCTACTTTGGTACGACGTTGCGTCGCAATTTTCAAAGCAGCCTTGGCTATGCTGGCAGGTATAGGCGTTAATCCTTGTGGGTTATACAGCTCCTTGAGCATCTTCATGGCCTCCATCATTTCTGCCGGGCTCAAGTGAGCATCCGTATTGAGCGAAAGACCAAGGTGGCCGAATGAAGTATTGTTCTTCATGGCCTCGGCTGCGTTTTTGGTGAACATCTTAAACGACTGGGCACCACTTCTTACCACTATCATGCCAGCCTTTAACATTAGAGCTACCAGATAGCGGATGGTATCTTTGCTCCAGCCGTACTTGGCACGGCTGAAGAAGTCGGCTAATTGTCCGCCATTGGCATCGCTGTGTGAAGCAATATAGTCCTTTATTTCAGCAAAAGCTGCATAGCTGGTATCTATTACACCGTTATCATCTACAATCTTAAAAGGATTGAGCGAAGCAGGAAGCTTGGTCGCATCATCATAAGCCAACAAGTCGCTAACCACAGAGGTAGGCATGCTACGTGAGGCCAAAGGATATTTGTCATAAACATCCTCTGCAAACTTTTTTAAGGCCTGAGTCTTATATGTTTCGCCATTTACAGATGTAGGAGAACCCTTGCAGATGGTTTCGCTATTATTCTGCGACTGACGAAGAATGCGTGTAATCTCTTGTCGATTTTTTTCTGCATCAGCCTGTTGGGCACGCAGATAGTCCTGAATCTCCTTATTGGTGTCGTGGCGGTGATTGTTGCAGATGGTTTCGTCCCTCACCACATCAATCAGCAAAAGTTCAATATCCTGAGGCAATGTGCAGAGCCAGAACATAGTTTGCTTATTTTCCACCTTGGTGCTCTCCGTGAGAAGCGCATTATGTGTCTTCTCAAAATCACTGGCATCTACAAAACGTACATTGATTTTGATGTCTCCACCAGAGATGAGTACGGGATTTTGACGGCCACGGCAAAGTTCAACTGTCGCGTTAATGGTCTTTGATCCGTAGATGCTGACAGAGGGAGCTGGTGAAAGGATATCAAGAACCAATTCTTTCATTACCTTAAACTTCTCAGAGTCGGTGGCATTGAGGCGTGAACGTTCATCTTGTACAGTTAAGATGGCATTGGTCATAAAACGGAAACGGCCATCAATCTCTTGAAGGGTTACTCCTGGAGTATCTTTTATCTCATCAAGCAAAGCACGGAGTTCCGGTTTATTCAATGGATGACCCACTTGCTGGAACAGCAGCGAGCAAAGGTTATCAAACGACAAACAGAAATCGTCCAACAGCTGCATGATGGCAATGGTCTTACAAGCCTTTACTGCCAATGGATTGCTACTGTAAAGTTCAATGGCTTTCTTGGCTGAGATGACTATCTCACGGAAGTCTTGATTCTTCTCCATGTAGGTATGGAGGGTATCATAAAACAAATCGGGTGTTGCCATCTTGCCGATAGCACAGTCGGCCAAATGGCCATCTACCAATAAATCTCGAATCAGACGAATCACAGAACGTAAACCAGAACCACCGCTTCTACTGGCCAACTTTTGAAGCAGAGCCAACAATATGTCGATATGTACCGGTAAGAAGGGATAGAGGTTTGCAAACAGTTCACCTGTCAATGGCTTCATATACAGAGATCGTTCCATATTGGTCAAACGTGTCTCCAGCTTGATAGAAGCTTCATTGCGGTTGAAAAGGTCAGTCAAGTATTCTTTCCCCTTGGGGGATTTACCTAACAAACGCTTGGTAATAATCTCCTTGATGTCATCAGCTTCGATATCCACCTTGATGGGGAATCGGTCATTCAACTTAAAGAGTTTATCCGAGTTAACTTGTGCTTGGGGATTGTCCTCAGTTAAGGTCTGCTGAGCCGTAGCTATGAGCCATACATTTCCCTTGAATTGAGATTTCAAGATTTGCATGGTACCTTGCATGCTACGAATCAAATCTTCGCTGGCAGCCACATATTGGCCCACCTCGTCAAGGACATAGATGATGCGTTCTATGCCGTATTTCTGTTTCACCAGCGCGCAAAGACGTTTGAAACGGTCTGTTTCATTTTCTACAGAATCCACCTTGATGGAGTTGTATTCCTCTGAAGAAGCAAAATATTCAGGAAGGATAACGGGCGCAAACTTAGCTGCATATTTGTTGGCAATCAATTTCTTTGATTGAATTGCTTCCCAATCCTTTCCTTCACCCTTCACCATGTCGCAGAACTGGTCGTACTTACCCTCTTCTTGGAGGATAGATACAAAGTCCATCAACTTAGGGTCAGTAGCTTTAATGCCAATGAGCTTTAATGTTTCGTAGTACATAATATCGCTCACGGTAGAGGTGATACCGGCTGTAGCTTCGGTAGTGAGGTCAATCAAGATGACCAGTGGGTCGTATTTCTGGATAACGGCACGATGCAAGGTTTTGAGAGCGTTGTCCTCAATGCGGTTCATTAGCTTTTCGCCAAAGCTAATGCCATCCACTTTCAAAGATTGCTGGAAAGAGTAACCCAAATATTTGGCAAAGGAGCTCTTACCCGAACCATAAAATCCGGATACCCACACACCAACCTCATTGGAGGAATCACGAAATGCCGACTCCAATTCCTCGATAACCTTTTCATAGTTATCGTGCAGTTTGTCGGTCACTACATATTCGTTAATCTCGTTCTTCAGATTTTCTTCGCTGTTATCTGCGAAAGTAACAACACTCTCTATTCGGCGATTTATATCTTTGGACGAATCAAAAAGTTCTTTTATCGTATTCATATCTTAGAAGTTTTTAGAACGATAGCTACCGTCCATAGGATAAATATTCAAAAACGTTCTGGCAATACCTTGGGCACTACCGGGATAGAGTATTAAGATGGGTATATCAATTTTATTGTAAATCAATTGCTCGATACGTCCAATCTTATCATAAGGATGCAACAACTCAAGATCCTTGAGGATGAGAAGCGGATGAACGGTAGCCATCATCTCCTGTTGGGTCTGAAGAATGGCATTGGCCACCACTGAATTGTCTTGAATCTCTTGTCGAATGCTTTCGTACAAATCAAATTCATTTTCTTCTTCAATCCAGACTTCATCGTAATATTCCTGGTTGTGAATATACTCCTGAAGCATTTTACCAATAGACAGAACTTTCACATCTGCAAAGCCATGGAATTTTGCTTTTGGAATCAAGTGAACAGGAATCATACGATATACCTCCATCGCATCTTCCACGTCGTAATTCACATAGCAGATGGGACGGTCACCCGTAGGGTTCAGAATGTCAGGACGACTCAGATAGCTAAGCGCTTCCTCAAATTTTTGTTCATATAGTTGCATTGATAAACTCCTCCATTGATTTGTAATTCCACGAAATTGTCAGTAATTCACCAGAAGTTTGAGCCATATAAGCCCCCTTTAGGCTGAGGTTCATAATTCGCTCCAATACCTGATGACGAGAGAGATTGAATAGACTCCATTCTTCCATGTCCCATATAGCCATGTCTGATAGTCCGGCAAAGTGTTGTTCGTGCATGAAATAGAGAATGGTGAAATCATTCACCTCGTATGGAAGAATCTCTCCTTTACGATTGATCATTTCATAATCAATGAAGCAAGAACGTACATAAGAAGTATTTCTCTTTTGAACCGATTCGCTCCATTTTGCTTTATCGTCTGTCACGAGCTGACTGATGTATTTGGCAACATCTTCTCTTTCCATGATTCGCAGGCTGTCTTTTTTGCATTGATTTAAGACGTTAATCACGGCATCAAAGAAAACTGCATTTTCACGAGCGCAATATACCATCAGTAGTTGAGTAAAATGCTTCAAGGACAAACCTCGCTCACGAATCATCTTTAACCAAATAGGCACATTAGGGTTCACCTTCATATAGCGTTTGTAGAATCCATCATAAATAATATGTACCAGTCTATTCTCAGTCTTACATGACAAGCAATCATTCTCTTTCACATACTTAATGAGCGCATCCTTATCCATTCCTTTTTGGTAAACAGATAGCAGGGACAATGTTTCATTAATCATTCCTGTGCCATGAGTCAGTTGGGTAGTGTATTTAGGATTTCTCATTAGTTGAAGTATGGATAACAGCTACTGCTGTTGGTGAATAAATTAGCATAATGATAGGCCATCACTCTGAGTGAATTGTCTATGTTGTCAGAAAGCTGACCAATATATACCACATCGAACTTAGGATCACATACGATGGTGGCCATGGATTGAATAAACTCCAACGGTTCCATGCCTAAATCAATCTCTTCATGAAGATGACTCTTAAGGTATGAATACAGTTCTTCCTCTATTTGAATAGGACATTTGAACAAGCTATACATTTCTTTGGGTATAAACTTCTCATGTGTCTTCTGAACGATATTAACCATCAGGTTATAGAAGGCCAAATTGGATGACTTCGGGAAAAGGTAAGTCATATACTCCTTTGCCGCATTATCTTCCAAGCAAGGCCAAAGCCCTTTGGCGCACCCTGCCTTGTAAACTGCGAATCGCAATTTCAGTAGATTTATAATGTCTATATTTTCCATATCGCTCTTATTCTTTGTTGGTAGGTATAAGCAAATCTCTGATGTCAGCTTCAAGTAGCTTGGCTACTTTAGCTAATGTCTCAATTGATGGCTGTGACGTATTTGTACACCACTTGCTAATTGTTGCAGGGTCTTTGCCCATCTTGTCAGCCAACCATCTTGCAGTTTTCTTCTTCTCGACGAGAACCACTTTTAGCCTATTTAATTCTGCCATAATAATTAATTGTATTGAACTAATACGCAAAGATAAGACATTAGGACGACAACACGGCATGTTTTATTGATTATTTGTATTGATGACTAATATTTAATTGAAAAACATGCTGAATAGCATGAAAATCAGCGCTATTGCCCTATTATCCAGCTTTTGTATTGAAATAATGAAGCCAGCTGGCTTGCTCCATGTCTGCGACACCAAGCAAGTTTCAGCTGATAGGTTTTGGCTACCAATGGGATAAATCCAAGGCTGTGGCCAAAAAGAGAAGCTGCAAGGTTGCGTTCCGCCATTAGGATGCTACACTTCACTTTGCTGATTCTCACATTGTCCACAGTTGTTTGAGGATAAGCGGTTTCTTAGGAAGAATGGTTCAGAAGCTTTACTGTTGCAGGTTGCACTTGCAATAGAAGAGCTGCTGAATTTGTTTTGTGGAGGTTTGTCTGCATAAGGAAGACTTGTTCACAGAAGGAGATTCCACGCCACTCCCTACAGTCCTATTGCATGGGACGCAAGGGAAGTGACGCTGCAAGCTCTATTTGTTTTTGAAGATTTTTGGGTGAATACAATCGCGGCCTGCCTGATCCTTCACGGACAAGGTAGGCCGCTATATCATAGATAGTAGGTCAAATGATAATTCAATGGTTCATTTGCGCTTGCGCCCTTTCTTGGGCAGTCCGGCTGATTTGAAGGCGATCAAGTCGGTACCTTGAAACGATAGTCGGTCGCTCTGCAGTAATCGGATGAAAGGTAAAGGTCGTTCAGAAAGGCTGATATAGGTATAGATGGTGCAACGATGCACATCCAACAATCGGGCGGCTTCACTCACCGAGTAAAGTCGCTCCGGAATAATCTCCATAAAGTTTCGACATCTGTTCATCATGCTCTTTCTGCTTTTTGCGGTAAAGGTACGGAGGATTGGGAAGCGATACGAGACGTTAAATATTGGAGAATCAGTGCTTTAGTGGGAACTTGTAGGAATATGTGGCCGTATGCTGATGGTGAGGATTGATAAAGGTGATGAGGTTTATTGTGTGAGTATGAGAAAGGCATATGCTGGAGGGTTGACTGCGTTGACACGGTTGATGCCGATGATTGCAGGCTGTGAGGCCTGACGAAAGCCTCTGTATATCAGTTATTTCTTCTTTCTTCTTGAAAAAAGAGTAGATATAGATAGGCCAGAGTTTGTCAACGCTTGGCACGGCATTTTTTCTTTGGACGGATTTTCATCAACGCTTGTCAACGTTTGTCAACCATGTCTTTGTGATGAAAGATATTGATACATAATGGTTTGTGCTTTGTCAACGATAGCAACTCTGAAATGTACGCATATTATTTTCTGAGAAAAGAGGTTTGATACCTACTCATGTGTTCATCTGTGCCGCTGCGGATATGTTTTGCAAAGGAAGTGCCGCCAACAGCAAACGTCAAATTCGAGTAGAAAATCTTCCTCTGTCAAGCAGAGCGTATTTTCTGCTCTATAATTTGCCTACATGCCGTCTGCCTGCACTCTGGAAAAGCAAAAATATCTCTTGGGCCAGCTGAAAAGCTGAAACAAGAGGGAAAATAATCAGAGCGTATGGCACAAGTAGAAGAAAGCATCAGAAAGCAGTTGGCGAAACCTCAGACTTGGTTTTGCAAGTATTTCCCCAAACGCATCCGCAATGTTGGTGAGAAAGAGGTGGCTGATAGAACTCGGGTATATAGGTTCAAGGACGGGGTGGCTCATGAAGAGGTGGCTCAAATGACGGCATCGAGCATGTTGCAGCAGTATGGTGCGGCCTGTTCCACCATCGTCTTTACACCGGTGCCTGCATCCACTCCTCAGAAGAATGAAATCCGCTACAAGGCTTTTTGTGAGCGAGTTTGTGAACTGACCGGAGCCATCAATGGCTATGAGCATGTAAGAGTGTGTGGCGAACGTTTGGCCATTCATGAGAATCGTAAGGCCGAGAAGGAAATCCGCAAGGTGAACGTCATCGAGTTCGATGAAGAGTGGTTCAATGGCAAGACCATCGTAGCATTTGACGACATCATTACGCGCGGCATCAGCTATGCCACCTTTGCCATTCAGCTCGAAAGCTTCGGTGGAAATGTGCTTGGCGGCATCTTCTTAGCGAAAACCCATTATAAAGTAAAATGAATATGAAGACGAATGTAGATTTGAAGGGCCAATCGGTGGCCTTCACGGGGCATCGGGCTATTCCGGTGCCCATGCAGGCAGAGGTAATGAGACGACTCAAGGCAGCCGTTTCTTTGGCTTACTCCAGCGGAAATCGCCGCTTTTTATGTGGTATGGCTATGGGCTTCGATAGTTTGGCGGCAGAGGTGGTTCTTTCTCTCAAGGAAGACTTGCCTGACATCAGGTTGGTGGCAGTTGTGCCTTTTAGTGGCCAAGCGTGCCGATGGAATGCCATCGAACGGAAGCGGTATTATCAGTTCATCAGTCAAGCTGATGAGGTGATAGTGCTGAGTGTGGATTATTACCCAGGTTGCTTGCTTCGCAGGAACGACTATCTGCTGGAGCATACCCACCAGGTGATAGCCTACTTCGATGGCCAGCCCAAAGGGGGGACGTATTATACTTGCAAGAAGGCCAAGCGATGCGAGATGGGAGTGGTGAATCTGTTTGGAGCCGAGGAGTGAAGACCGGATGGTGTGAGCCTTATAACCCCTTGTTTTAAAAAATAAAGTGCGATTCTTGCAGAAAATCCGCAGGAATCTCACTTTAATTTGCTATATAGGAGATGATATTCTTAGATTTCTATCCTGATCATCGAAGCGTCATCCTCAAACTCCCCAAGGATGGGGAGTTGTGTCGTAAACAATTGTTTCAAACCTAATTGCTTGTATAGCCCATCCGTGCAAAGAATGAGCTTACATCCAGCCTTAACAGACAAAACTCGATAGGGCCAATCCAGTCTCACTCCCTTACCTTTAATGCATCGGGTCAACAGCTGTTTACCATATCCTGCATCCAAGCTATGATCTGTAGTGAGAAGCTTTGTTTTTGCTTGTTCAGAAAGATAGATTCGTACATTTCCGAGCCAAGTGAAATGTGCGGTGTTGGCATCTATGAAAACAAGAGCTATAGCAGCACCCATCTTACTGTGGGTCTCTTTACTCTTTTGAGCGATGATTCGATCTGCATGTTCCAAGGCCTTGCCAAACAGTTCTTGAATAGAGTTTCTTCCAAGATTCTCGCAAATGAACTCAGAGACAGCATGAACGATGAGGTCAGCTGCTTCTTTCCCAAAGTTCAGACCGCCCATACCATCGGCCAAAACTGCTACTACTTGTTGGGGAGATAATTGACGAACGCACAAATTGTCCTCATTGGCGTAGTGTTTACCTCCTTTGGAAAAACAATCAATCTTCATCTTTTATTCCCTTTCGTAGTACGTTAGTCATTCCTATGAGAGTGTTTCGTAGGGTCATATGACCATTGCTGGCAGGATAATTACGACTCATCGTTCTCAAGAGGGGGCTGTTTTCGTCCAAATCAATCTGCTCTTGCAATTGGTCAATGTAGAATTGAAGATGCTCTTTGGAGAGGAACTCCCTCATTTCACAAGCTATCCATTTGGCACCACCTTTCAGTAAGTCAAAATCTTCGCTATCTTCCTCTACATCGTCAGGAACGGGCTGTTTGAAAGAAACATAAGCCAAGTAAAAGCTGTCCATGATATAGAGCATGTCGGAGGCATCTTTGTCTGTGAGCAGATGTCTATCCAGCCAAGTATCAAACTTGATAAGAAACTGACCCGACAAAGGTGCCATCTTAATGGTAATGGCATCATCAATGACCACCGTATCGGCGATGTTCATGACGTCCTTGAAGCACTTAACCGACATTTCGGGATTTCCCTCAGGAGGCCAAGCCACTTTCTCGTCCGCTTCAAGTTCCCCGAAGGGTACGATGTCAATCTCGTAGTCATTATTACCATCTTCCCCTTGATAGTAGAAGCGTTGTTTAGGCTCACCTTTGATGAAATGATTCTTCAACAAGTGTTCCTTTAGTAGCTCAAACTGACTCCAGTCTTTGAGGGTGATGGCCACATCGAGATCGGCCGTTCTTCGAGGCGAAGGTGGCATCTTGAGGATTTCCATGGCGATGTCTCTTGCCAAAGCGCCCACGATGAACACCTCTAGCTGTAAGTCGTTCATCACCTTACTCAATGCACACAAAGCGTCATAGAGTAAGTCATTTTGCAATTGCTCTCGTGTAAGTTTAAATTCCATTTTCTTTGATTCTTAAAGCAGCTTCACGGCAACGGCTATCACCCGTTCCCATCAAGTCGGCGTAAATCACTAAGGCAGGTGCCAAGCGTTCATCACTTTCTCCTATCCAAAATTTCTTGTAAATCTTTATCTCTCCCTGAGGGTCGGGCATCACCGCTCCGGTTTTTAGAAGCATGGTGCTGACTACATCTGAGTAAAGTTCGAACTCTCCGGGAATCAAATAGCCATCCAGTAAATTGGCTCCACAGTCGCCACCCCAATAGACTCCAAGGGGTAACTCTATCTCTTTCCAATGCTTTCTTGCCTCCGGCGAACGAAAAGCCATTCGGTTGACCAACAATTTAGGCTTCAAGAACTCATTGTATTGTTGTTGCCACCATTCAATCAGTTCCTCTCGCATGGCAATCTTTCTTCCTTTTTCTGTCTGCGCAAGGTAATTGTTCGCTTTCAGTAAGTCAAAAGCCTTGGTGATGGTACCTAGTGAGTAGCCCACCTTCTCTTGAATCTCACGATAGGAGAGATTGATGGTATCAGGGTGTTGCAGAAAGAACAGGATAAGTTTCATGCTTGCCTCATTGATTTTACCCGTAGCTGTTACCTTGATTTCTGCGCTGCCTTTCTGGCCCACAACCTTCATTGTCAGGTTCTCGTGTCTAATGTCGCAGTTTCCAGCTTTATCCACCCAACTGATATGGTTGTCAGCCAATTGATTGGCCAATTTTTCATATAAGTGATTGGTGATTAAAAGCACAGGCACCTTTTTGAGGGCACTTTCAGCTTTCAAGGTATCAATAGTTGAGAGGATATTGGCATTGCTAATGGTCTTTTTTACGATGCAATGAAATCTTGTGCCATTGATGCTTACCGTTTGTGGCAAAGCATCAGTGGTTATTCTCTCATTACCCGTTGCTACCTTCAATCGGTGGATAGCATCGTGGAGCAGTTCCTGATAGTCGGTTCCCATATTTTTTATTATTTTGTTCACTATTTATAGAGTGTTCACGAATTTGTGAACACTGCAAATTTAGTGAACAATTTCCGACTAGCCAAACTTTTTGTTCACTATTTATAGAGTGTTCACAAATTCGTGAACACTGCTGCTTTCATGAACACACCTATTGCTCAGGCACATAATACTTCTGGTCTTTGGTTATCTTACTCAAAGCATCTTGGGCTTTCTGCCATTCCTCTTCTTCCAGATAGTCGTTGCAGTCTGATGCGACATTATGAGTGACGACTTCTCGCCAAAAGTACACATCTTCGGGTGTCCTTGCGTATTTGAGTGAATCGCCATGGAGTAATTCAATGTAGTGATTGACCTCTTCGGTCTGCTTTTTCGTAGGCTTATAGCCCGACCATTGGTCTTTGGCAAATTCTACCATGGCGGCAATGGCCGCACCTTGGGCTGTAAAGCGTTCTCGAATTTGCGCAGGAGTTAATTTCTTTCTTGACATGATTCTTTGTTTTAATGGTGATACATGGTTTACTCATTCATCTTGATCATCCACAACCACTTCTGTTTCCAAATCCAGACCAAACATCTCCTTCAACTGCAAATAGTCGAAGCAGAGCGCTTTGGGACGATTGACCTTCACATGCTTTACCTGCTGACCATTCACGATGTCGATAGAAAAGTCGGGCATACCGCTGGGCAGGAGAATGGTGAAGCGGTCCTGTTTCAAGCCCAGGTAGGACGCATGGGACTTGAGGTAGGAGATGATGGTGGACCAGTTGGAACGGTTGGCCGTGGCATTCATGTTTCGGCTATTGAAGAGCGAAGCTACGGCTGCTGTATTCAGGTAGAGGATGGGGCGAGCTTCTTGAAATTCGATGTCCTCCTTGACGTTCAGCGGACGGAAAGACTTCATATAGCGAATGCGGTAATGTGCTCGGTCGATACATTTTCCTGAAGTTTGGAAGCCCTGCAGCATACTCCAGAAGTCGGCCACCTCGGAACTCTCTTGTGCCAGCTCATTCTGATTGCGCATTCCTCGAATAGTGGTGTCGAATAATTCAGTGAAGCTGAAAGGTACCTCTATTACCGTTTCCACGGTCCGGAAAGTGGCCAAGGGTATCAGCCAATTGCCGAAGATGCGGTCGTGAATCACCTCTTGATCCAACTTCGTAGCCAGCTCACGCTTCGTGATGCTGTAGATTTCGGGAAAGTTCTTCTCGAATAATTCTCGATGAGATAAGACCTCGATGGTGAGATGGGTAAGGCCCAAGTTGCACAACGAGACCAAATCCTCATAGTGACGTTTTTCCAGCTGATTGAAGGAGGTTTTTGTGAAAGCCAAAAAGATGACACGGGTGTAGAGTGCCATATCTTGCGTTGGTTTGTCCTGTCCACATAGTGCCACGCCGGTAGTGACAATGGTTTGAGCAGCCATGCCATCGGTATTGGTATTCTTCTTGGTCTGGCCACCGCCACCCCAAAGTCCTTTGAGGTAGGCTATCTTTCGGAGGTCGAGGTCGTTCTTGTACTCATCCAGCACCACCAGGGTATTGATTGCTTGTGAAACACGGTCGTTCATAGCAGGAACCGACGTTACACCCAGGTTAGGAGGGTCGATGCCATGCAGGAAGAACGACTGGAGGGAAGTAGCCAAGGTGGTCTTACCAGTGCCTTTTTCACCAAAGAGGTTAAGTATTGGGAAATGGCGGGTACGGCGGAAGATGATGTCGCGAAACAAGGTCGATAGGAGGTAGGAGAAGGCGACACGAGCGTTCTCTCCAAACACTTCGGTGAGTCTGGCTACAAAGTCGTATAATTTGACACCATTTCGGTTTTCATGTACCATCAGACGCTCGAATTGGAAAATTTCCTGGTTGTGAATGTAAATCTTTGAGGTGGCCGGAATATAGAAGGCTTTGTCGTTGATGCCTCGTACAATGCCCAACTCATCGACCGCCTTGAAGCTTCCATCAAACCACAAACCATTGCCAAAAGCAAAGAAGCCTTCGATGTCGTTCCAACCCAGTTTTCGAATGCGCTCTGCCGTATCTGTCTTGGAATAAAGATATTCCTTGACGCGATTGAGCTTATCAATCTTGGCCAGCCACACGTAGTTGCCCAACGAACCAGCTTTCTGCTGGAAGTTACTCAAAGAGCAAAGCTCAGACTCCTTTAGCTCGATGACGCGGCATACATTGTACATATTGCGCAGGCGGAAGATGCGAGTGCCATTACTCTCATCCTCGATATGAAAGAGCGGTTCCATGATGAAATTGGAGATGCGAGACGGATCTTCGTCCTCGTCGCCAATCGCATAGTAACAATGGTCGCGCACGAACAGGCCAAACTGTCGTAGCAATTCAGCCTCTCGCTGCTGGTCGTTCATGCCCGTCTGCTTCTCATTTCGCTTTCGGGCTTCTCCGCGAGCTTGCGAAACGGCATCCCGCCAGAGTTTTACCTTGCCATGTAGCTTGGCCAGCTGTTCGATACATTGATCGAACACCAATTGGTCTTTGACATAGCGAAGCAAATCGGCTATTTCTGCCACACATTTGCGCTCTTCCATCAGTGAACCTGCTACAAAGAAGCGCTTCTGAGCCAGCCAAACGATGAAATGCTTTTCTGTTAGGGAGGTATAATCCTCTCGACAATGGATAAAGCTATCCGCATCGTTCTTGACGGGCTTCATTCTTGGCGCATCTTCAGGAACTTCACTATCAGCATACAGATTCTGCAACTCTTCATCTGTCATCGGTGCTTGGGCAAAAGGAAGCTCTCGAACGGTTACATGAAAACCTTTCTTGATAGCCGAAGCGCCATTGGCCATGACAGCCTCAAAACCGGGGCCATAAAATTTGTCTAAGGCCACATCGGAGTCTGGAACAAAGCAGACGGAGGACGTGAATTTTTTCAACTGCTCAAACTGCTCCTCTGTCCATGCGGTACCGAGTGAAGCTACTGTATTGTCAAAGCCAATCGATTGCATCTTCAGTACATCAGGCGCTCCTTCTACGATGATAAAGTAGTTCGCTCCACGCTGACGACTGGCACGGTCAATACCGAACAAAGTTTCGCCTTTGGAATAGACTATACTCGTAGCCGAGTTGATGTACTTAGGTGCTTGGGAATTCTTGCCGATATAGCGAGCCGTATAAGCGATGATACGCCCCCAGCGATTGCGGATAGGAATCATAATGCGCTCCCGAAACATGGCATAGGCACGGCCATCTTCACTACGCTTCAAAAGGCCCAACTCAAAGAGAAGCTCTTCGTTGAGTGCTTTTTGTCGACAAAAGTCCAGGAAGGCTTGACTATCCTTGGGGGCATAGCCAATAGCGGATGTCGCACAGAACTCCTCTGGCCAACGACCATAAGTATAGTCTCTGGCTGCCCGACATTCGTCATTCGTGTTGATTCTCATGTTTTCTTGAAAGAAACGCTGAACATGATCCAGCACAATCAACAAAGATTCCCGATGTTTGGCTTCAGCTTTCTGATCCTCCGTTTGCTTTTCATCCACATATTCTATCTCGATATTGTGCTTCTTGGCGATGAACAGTACCGCTTCCATGAAGGAGAGATTTTCTTTCTCCATGATGAAGGTGATAGCGTCGCCACCACGGCCACAACCGAAGCAATGATAGAGATTCTTCTGAGGATTGACCTTAAATGAAGCCGTATTTTCCGAATGAAACGGGCACAGACCTATCAGCGCCACACCTTTTTTGGTTAGCGTGACGTATGGTTCAAGTACCTCTTTAATGTCGAGGTCTCTCACTTTATTGATAGTGGTTTCGCTAATCATAATGTTGTCAATAAAGTCCAGCAGTCGATGATGGACTGACCGGAATATTTGGGGCGGCAAACATTATCTGGGTTAAGTGGCTTGATATAGCCACTCTTCTTGTACTTGCGAAGCGTCTTGTGGCTGATACCCAACTCAGCACAGGTTCGCTTCACCGAATAGACTCCATTGGGGTCGCAAGTTGGCTTTAACTCTTTCATTTTACCTACTATATGATGCAGCAGTCCCTAAAATTGATATTTAAATGCAACTATATAGTAGGAACTGCTTCGCATTTATATAGCCACTATATTGTTTGCAAAAACAACCAATATATCCATTACTTCTTATCCTTTGATGGGGAATCATCAAAATAGTCCTGAACGGTGCGCTGCAACAAGCGCAAATCGGCTGTTCGATACTCCACTTTACCAGGGCGCTTATAGCATTGCACCTTCCCTTGGCGTCTCCATCGTTCCACATTCCGACGACCAAACATTTCATAAGCTTTGCGCTGGCTGATAAACTCCGGGTCGTCTTTGTCTGATTTGAGCAGCTTTACCACCCTTGCTGCCAAATCGTTAAGGAATGTATCATAGGGAATTAAGTGGTCCAAAAACTGCAAGAATTGCATAGGCCTATCAAGAGTTCAGGCCTAAGATACTCGCCGGACAATGATGAGGTGGTTCACCTTGTCGGTTCTGGTTTTGAACTGGCGACTATACATTACACCCAGCTCGGAAGCTTGTGTACGGACGCTTTTCAATCGTGTAATGGGGAAGTTGGTTTCTTGACCAACTTCGAGTGCCATGAGCGCAGGACGAATTTTTTCTACTTTTTCTTCCATAATTGTTTGATGTTTAATATTTAATGTTTAACTTTGCGCTTGGAACAGCTGCTGTCAACAAGCGCAAAGCAACATAAAATGGTTTAGATAGCCAAATATTTGTTTGATTATTATTCAACTGATGTTCAATTTTTGATGTTTAATATATGAATATACCCGTAAATGACGTCCATATAGGCAAAGCGATTGATGAACAACGCGAAAAACTCAAGCTTAGTAAGTCTGAGTTTGGGCGTAGAATTGGTGTGCCCCAACAACATGTGAACCGTATTTTGGAGCGTGATACCATGGAAACTAAACGACTCGTTAAAGTCTGTCAGGAACTCGATTTCAACTTCTTCAGCCTGTTTTGCCCACTACCAGCCCAGCGGATTTCAGCTTATCTCTCCGCTATATCTTTAGCAGGTGATGCCAATAATCTCATCGGTGATGCGTCCTTATTGGCACAGCTGGAGAAAGTCAAAGGAGAATTGAAAGAAGCCCAAAGTGATTTAGAGCACGAGAAGCGGGAGAATCAGTTATTAAAAGAACAAATAGCACGTCTTGAAGCCAACATGAAGGACAAAGACGCCATTATTGAACTTTTGAAAGAAAGGAGGGAATAACTCATTACATTATAATAAATAATGTGCGCGCGATGCTTCAGCCATAATCAATGTATGCATCACGCTAAATTTTTCTTTTTTAATCCTTGAAATAGCATCAGAAGCCCCATACACTTCGCATACACTAACTTCATAAGATATTGAGTATCAGTGTAAAATTAGAGTGGCGCAAGCCGCCATAGAGGATTAAACCACTTCTGCAAAGCCTGTGAGATATGTGTGCACGGAAAACGCATACACTTCACATACACCAATCCATATAAGTTGTTGATACTCAATAATAACCATGTGGGGCGCAGGCAGCAATAGAAGGATAGTCAAATACGCTGGTTAGGTACTTAACTATCTGATAAATAGACTGTAAATACTTGTGAAAGTATTTGCAGTCTATTTTATTTTATGCCTGTTGGGTATTGATGTCCGTTTACCACCCAATATTTATTTGGTATTTATTATAAAAAACTAACTAAATGTTTGTTTAATCATAAAAACAGCTTTACATTTGCACCCCAGAAATCGACCGAATTGGGGTCTAACGTTTAATTTAAAAAAACAAAGAAAATGAAAAAGGGTTTATTATTGGTAGTTGTAATGTTAGCAACTATCGCTGTAAAAGCACAAGACATTTACGTAGGCGGATCTTTGAACGTTTGGCGTAACAGCACAGGCAACACTACTTCTTTTAAAGTTGCTCCGGAAGTTGGATACAACTTTAATGAAACATGGGCATTGGGTGCTGAATTGGATTATTCACATAATTATAATGGTGGACTAACAAAAAATTCAGTAATTGTTGCTCCATACATTCGTTGGTCTTACTGTGAAACCGGTGCGGTTCGCCTGTTCCTGGACGGAACTGCTGCTCTCGGCTTCGTGAAGGTTAAAGACGGAGACACTACTAAAGCCGGACAAGTAGGACTTAGACCGGGTATTGCTGTTAAATTGAACGATCACTTCTCTTTCATTGCCAAGTATGGTTTCCTGGGATATCGTAGAAATATAAATACGCTTGGAGATTCTTTTGGTCTTGAACTTACTAGTGAAGATCTTTCAATTGGTTTCCATTACGCATTCTAATAAGAAGAAAACAAATCAACAAATTAGGAAAGGGAGTTCTCAAAAATAGGGAATTCCCTTTTTTTATGTATAATCTCTATAAATTGCGCACTTGTTAACGAAAAAGTTGTTTAATACAAATTACAATTATACATTTGTATTGTTAAACAATGAGGTCAATAAAAACCTTTAGTATTAATTTAAAACTTTAAAATTATGAAGAAGAGTGTTTTGTTTGTTTTATTTGTACTGATTTCAGTGGCAGGTTTCTCTCAAATTACAGGTTGGAATGCCAAAGTAGGTATGAACTTTAGTAATTACACCGGTGATCTTGATCTGAATGCAAAGGTTGGATTCAAACTTGGTGGAGGTTTTGAATATGCTTTTACTGATACATGGTCACTGCAACCTTCATTATTCTTAACTAGTAAAGGTGCAAAGAAAGATGGCAATAGCATTAATGCAATGTATTTGGAATTGCCAGTAATGGCTGCTGCACGTTTTAATGTAGCAGATAATACTAATTTGGTGGTGAATGCAGGTCCTTATTTTGCTTGTGGTATTGCCGGTAAAACAAAGTTTGACTTAGGTAATGATACGGAACGTAAAGTCGACACTTTTGGTGATGATGCTTTGAAGCGTTTTGATGCAGGTCTTGGTGTAGGAGTTGCATTGGAATTTGGTAGAATCATTGCAGGCTTGGATGGTCAATTTGGTCTGGTTGATGTGGAAAAAGTTGGCAATCCTAAAAACATGAATTTCTCTATTATCGTAGGATATAAGTTCTGATAAGAAAACACCGAAAATACAGAAAGCCGTTGCGGAAGACAATTCGCAGCGGCTTTTTTATTTTATGATTGAGAAAGTCATTTCCTTTATTGGATATACAATAGGAATGCACAGTCAGTTTACTATCGGCTTTTTATTAATCTGATAGCTTTTTCAACTTTTTAAAGTGCTCGATTACGGCTAAATAGTTCTGATCCTGACAGGCGTCGAATTTGTTCCAAAGATCTCCTAATACGACGGCTCCTCCGAAACCGAAATCTTTAATCTCCAGCAAATTATCTTCATTGATACCTCCCAATGCCATCACTTTCGAATCGATAATTTTGGCTCTTTGTGCTTCACGCAATTCTTCGGCAGTATATGTTGAATAGTAATTCACTTTGGAGATACTATCATAAATAGGACTCATAAAAACATAGTCGTAAAAATGCTTTCTGTTTTTTACCTCCTCCACTGAATGGCACGAACAGCTGATGTGACCATAATAATCATGCGGCTCTTTGGGATTACGTGCATTCAGGTGGATACCCATCAGATTAAATTCTTCTTTCAGATAGAAATGTTCATGCGTGACGATACGGCGGTGATATTTATCCGGAATAAGTGTCAATAGCCGTTCCGAATACATAGCCGGAGTTTCCGGCTTCCTAAGATGTAGGACATCCAGCCCCTCTTCGAAAAGAGCGGTAATAATCTTATCTTCTTCGACGAAGAAGGTAGGGGTGGTAACTACAATTAGTTTCATTTCTTTTGTTAAAATTGGATTGCTTAGCAAAGTTACTAATTAACTATGTCAGAAACCAACCTTTATAGTGAAAATTTGTTAGATTGCCATGTCCGCAGGTCGATTGTCCATAGTTCGCCGGCTAAAACATCTCCAAAATCACAGATTATTTTCAGCACTTCCGTAGCTTCAACACTTCCTACAATGGCAGGAGTAACTCCCATCACACCTTTAGGCGGAGGAGGCATCCGTTGCATTTCTTCTTCGTCAGGATAAAGATCCCGGTAGTTCTTTTTCTGGTTTCCATAGTTGAATACAGAAACCTGTCCTTCAAAGCCGCAGATAGCACCATATACGTATGGCTTTTTCTGTTCAATACAGATATCGTTAATCAGGTAGCGGGTGGCAAAGTTATCACAGCCGTCGACTACTATATCATATTCTTGAATGATATGATAAGCATTTTCTTTCGTCAACCGGGTAGAGTAGGGATGTATTCTGATCTCGCTGTTGAGAGCGGAGAGCCGTTCTGCTGCACAGATGGCTTTCGGTTTACCCAATTCCTTTTCGGAATAGAGAACTTGTCGTTGCAGGTTAGTGATGCTTACCAAATCGTCATCTACCAGTCCGAGACATCCCACACCGGCGCCTGCCAGGTAGAGAGCGATGGGAGAGCCTAGCCCTCCCACACCTACAATAAGCACTTTGGCTTCCTGCAGTTTCTTCTGACCTTCTTCTCCGATTTCGGGAAGTATGATTTGTCTGTCGTACCGCATCTGCCTATCTTTTAAAATCAAAAGACTGATCCCAATCTTTCCAAACCGGTTCGCGACCCAGTTTCTTCAAGTCACGTTCCACTTCAACCGCCTTTCGCTCATCACTTACGTGAAATTGTTCCAGGGTTTGAGGATAACTGTAATATCCTCCCGGTTCAGTTTTACTCTCCGCACTCATGGTTGTAACACCGAGCGTTGCCATGTGATTTCGGATTTCTGCACTTTCACGGGTGGAATAGGAGATATCTACGTCGTGGTCGAAGATTCGCATCGCGAATGTAAGTTGAGCCAGTTCCCGGTCGTTCATGACTACATTCGGTTGGAAGCCGCCATTTTCAGACGGACGCATACGCGGGAAATTTACGCTGTATTTTGTTTTCCAATAATGCTTCTGCAGATAACGCAGATGATAAGCCATCATCGTTACGTCTGTCCGCCATTCTTCCAGACCGATCAGGACACCCATGCCAATCTTATGTACACCTGCCTGTCCCATGCGGTCGAAGCCGTCTACACGCCATTCGAATTTAGATTTCATGCCTCTCGGATGATATGTCTTGTAATTTGCTTTATGGTAAGTCTCTTGAAAACATATCACTCCATTCAGACCATGATTAGTCAGTTCCTGATATTCTTCTGCTTTAAGGGGCATTACTTCAATTTGCAGGTTGCTGAAATAAGGTTTTGCTAAATCCAGCGCCCGGGCAATGTAGGGAACACCTGCTGCGGCAGGGTTTTCACCGGTTACGAGCAGTAGATTTTCAAAAGGAGCCAGTCGTTTGATGGCTTTGTATTCGTTGACAATCTCTTCCTCTGTCAGTATCGTTCTCTTCATCGGATTGCTGATGTGGAAACCGCAATAGACGCAGGAGTTGGTACATGAATTAGTCAGGTAGAGCGGTACGAACATGGAGATAGTCTTACCGAACCGTTCCATCGTATATTTCTGACTAAGGCGTGCCATCACTTCCAGATAAGGAGTGGCGGCAGGTGAAATCAGCGCCATAAAGTCGTTGACATCCAGATGCTCTTTTTTACCCAATGCACGGCGTACGTCGGCATCTGTTTTGGAATAGATGGCTTTTGTCGTCTCTTCCCAGGATATTTTTTCTAATTCGTCGGAGAACATTCTTATTAAATTGAGAATTAAAAATTGAAAATTGAAATGAGGGGAGGGCAGGTTCGGTCAGTGGGCTGACTTTCTGTTTCTCCCCACTCATTATTTGTTGGTTTTAGCGCTTTTCTTTAAATCGCGTGACAATCTCATTGCACAGAAATTAGGTCCGCACATCGTACAATATTCTCCATCGATATGATGTCCTGCACGGAAATAGGTCTGCGCCCGCTCCGGGTCGAGAGACAGGTCGAACTGATCTTTCCAGCGGAACTCATAGCGAGCTTTACTCAATGCGTTGTCTCGTACCTGTGCACCCGGGTGTCCTTTTGCCAGGTCAGCGGCATGAGCGGCTATCTTGTAGGTAATGACTCCTACGCGTACATCCTCTTTGTCGGGTAAGGCAAGGTGTTCTTTCGGAGTGACATAACAAAGCATAGCCGTACCCAGCCATCCGATTTGTGCGGCACCGATAGCAGAAGTGATATGGTCGTATCCGGGAGCAATATCCGTCACCAACGGGCCGAGTGTATAGAATGGGGCGTCATGGCATTTTTCAATCTGACGTTCCATGTTCTCTTTGATTTTATGCATCGGAACGTGTCCGGGGCCTTCAATAAATGCCTGAACATTCTTATCCCAGGCACGAAGCACTAATTCTCCCATGGTATCCAGTTCGGCAAACTGCGCTTCATCGTTCGCATCGTAGATAGAACCCGGACGAAGTCCGTCGCCTAAAGAAACGGCTACATCATATTGTGCCAGAATATCACAAATATCATCAAAGTGATCGTATAAGAAACTTTCCTGATCGTGTACGAGACACCATTTACTCATTATGCTTCCTCCACGGCTGACAATACCGCACAACCGCTTATCGGCAAGATGAACATTATGGCGGCGGATCCCTGCATGAATGGTGAAGTAATCTACACCTTGTTCGCATTGTTCAATCAATGTATCCCGGTAGATTTCCCAGGTGAGGTCTTCCACTATGCCGTTCACCTTTTCAAGTGCCTGATAAATAGGAACCGTGCCGACGGGTACGGGACAATTACGGATAATCCATTCGCGTGTTTCATGGATATTTTCTCCTGTGGAAAGATCCATCAAGGTATCGCCACCCCATTTGCAGCTCCACAATGCTTTCTCCACTTCTTCATCTATGCTTGAGGTAGTAGCTGAATTTCCGATATTCGTATTGATTTTCACAAGGAAGTTGCGTCCGATAATCATCGGTTCAGCTTCCGGGTGGTTGATATTGGCCGGTAATACAGCACGTCCTTCTGCAATCTCCTGACGGACAAATTCTGGAGTAATGTGGGTCTTAATTCCCAATTCCTCGCAATTCATGTTCTCGCGGATTGCTACATATTCCATTTCAGGGGTGATAATCCCTCTTCTGGCGTATGCCATTTGAGTGATTGCTTCTCCTTTTTTAGCGCGATAGGGCAGAGCGATGTGCTCGAAACGTAAGTGATCGAGACTTTTATCGTCCCTTCTCATTTGTCCGTATTCCGAAGTAATTTCGGGAAGTTGTTCCACATCACCACGGCCTACAATCCATTCTTCACGCATACGGGGCAGTCCTTTTTTAAGATCAATGCTCATATCTGCATCGCTGAACGGTCCGCTGGTATCATATACATATATCTCCGGGTTCGGTGTTGCTATCTTTTCTTCGCCTTCAAAGCTGACACTGGGCACTTGTTCCACTTTCCGCATCGCTACACGGATATTCGGATAAAGTTTACCGGGTAAATAGACTTTCTGCGAGCGGGGGAATTTTATTTTTTGTTCCATAGTTTATTCGTTTTTAATCAAGAAAAGCCGTTAGAGGTGAACTTGCTTCTGCCACGAAGTCGACGGCTTGTAATCCTAATCCTGCTTCGTAAGCCTGTCTTCCGGCTTCTGTGGCCGCTTTGAATGCTTTTGCCATTTCTACCGGATTTCCGGCAACGGCTATTGCGGTATTAACTAATACAGCGGAAGCTCCCAGTTCCATTGCTTCGGCAGCATGACTGGGTGCACCGATGCCTGCATCTACGACTACCGGGATACCTGCCTGTTCGATAATGATTTGCAAGAATTCTTTGGTCTGCAATCCTTTATTGGTACCGATTGGTGCACCGAGCGGCATAACGGTAGCTGCGCCCGCTTCTTCCAGACGTTTGCAGAGTACAGGGTCAGCCTGACAATAAGGCAACACGATAAAACCCAGTTTTACCAGTTCTTCCGTAGCTTTCAGTGTCTCGATAGAGTCAGGGAGCAGATAGCGTGGGTCCGGGTGAATTTCCAGTTTCAGCCAGTTTGTTCCAAAGGCTTCGCGAGCCAGTTGTGCTGCAAAAACAGCCTCCTCTGCATTACGTACACCGGAAGTATTGGGCAATAGCTGAATATTCGGATGAATAATATGTTTCAGCATGTCATCCTCTTTGTTGTCCATGTCGATTCGTTTCATGGCAACAGTAACCATTTCCGTGCCTGAAGCCAGAATAGCTTGTTCCATTACTTCATTGGAATTGAATTTTCCTGTTCCCAGGAAAAGACGGGAGTTAAATTCGCGTCCCGCAATTACTAACTTTTCCATTCTATATATATTATAAATTAAATTACTGATTGTACATCATTGCTTTACGCATGATTCAGGATTCTACGTGTTTCTTCTATCGGATTATCCGCTCCGAGAATGGTTCCCGACAGGGCTATCCCGTTTACTCCTGTGTGAAGTATGGCAGGAATATCCTCATAAGTGATTCCTCCAATCGCTACTACGGGGATTTCGATATTCGCCTCTTTCATCTGTGAAAGGATGGAGGAATAGCCTTCCAATCCCAGTACAGGGCTTAAATTCTTTTTGGTGGTAGTAAACCGGAAAGGACCGATGCCAAGATAATCGGCACCGGCACGATAGTGCTGTACAACATCTTCGAATGTATTTGCAGTGCCGCCGATAATGAAAGCCTCTCCAAGAATTTGGCGGGCCTGGTCGATAGGCATATCCTTTTTGCCCAGATGAACACCGTCCACTTCCAGCTTTCGCGCCAGTTCAACGTGATCGTCCAGAACCAGGATTGCTTCGTGCTCTTTACAAAGCGGTTTCAGTTGCAGGGCTACTGCCTCCACTTCTTCGAGAGGAGCCTCTTTCATGCGTAGTTGGATCCATTTGCACCCGCCTTCGAGTGCCATACGTGCCGATTCGAGGTACGAGTACCGTTCGGTCTGATGCGTGATAAATTGTAGACTGACCATTCCCTTATCCTCCGCAAGCAGCTTTGATAATCACCAGGTTATCGTTCTCATGCAATATGAAACCCTCCCATTCGGTACGGGGAATCATTTTGTTGTTTACGGCGATAGCAATGCCTTGAACCGGAAGTTCGAGCTGTGCTGTCAGTTGTGTAAGGGTAGAGTCGGGAGTAATTTCCACCTCTTTGTTGTTCACTTGTACTTTCATTGTCCTATCAGAATAAATAAGTTGAAAGTAAATACAAAGAGCGTGCTTGAATGGAAAGGCGATAAGAAGAAACACAATCCCTACGTCAGTACTAACTGCCTCAGGTTCCTAGGGTATAATCTCAGCCCCTCATGGGGCACCCCTTTGTCTTTACGGGGGCAAAGTAAGTGAAAAAGAAACAGAAAAACACTAAATCAGTCGATTTTTTTTCATTTTTCTGTTGATTCCTGTTTTTTGATAGGATGAGAAAAGATAAATCGGGCGCCATTTTTGTAATTCTTGTCAATCCAGATATCACCTCCCATATATTGGATGGTCAGTTTGCAGATAGCCAGTCCCAATCCTGTACCCTGTACGAACTCGTTCAGCTTTTCGAAACGTTGGAATACCAGCTCCTGTTTATCTTCGGGGATTCCGGTGCCGGTATCAGTTACCGAGAACAGCATACATTGCTTTTCTTCGTCCACTTCATAATCCAGCGTAATGCTTCCTCCGGCAGGAGTGAATTTCAAGGCATTGTTCAGCAGATTGATAATAATCTGCTGCAGGCGCAAGGGATCTGTGTAGAGCATGTAAGGCTCTTTAGGCATTTGCAGTTTGATGTCTACATCCATTGTCTTGTTCCGGTTGGTCAGGGTAATCATATTCTGGCAATGGTTCACCAGCTCACACCATTCATAGTTGAATTGTAGCTTTCCTGATTCCAGGCGTGATATATCCAGTACATCACTAATCAGTTGGAGCAGCAGATTAGAGTTGGTCTGGACAATATCTGCGTATTCTTTCAGTTCGTTATTCTGCTCTACCGAACCGATAATCAGTCTGGAGAAACCGACAATAGCATTTAGCGGAGTTCGTATCTCGTGGCTCATATTCGAAACAAAGGCACTTTTCAGCTGATTAGCTTCTTCGGCGCGCTCTTTAGCATCACGCAATTCGACTTCAGACTCTTCCAGCTTCTTTTTATCTTCCCGTAGTTGTTTCGTAGTTCTTTCAAGGTGATTCTTCAGGATTTTAGTCCGGTAATAGTAATACAGCGAAATCATTAGACTTCCTACTAATACGAGAAATATAATCAGGATGAATTGCACTTCTGTCTTATAGGCCACAAAGAACGGGATGGGCTGATTGATTACCATTGAGTTAACAGGTAACTTCTTGTTTTCAAATCCCCATTCCTTTAGTTTCTTCGCATCAAATTTATATCTGTTGGGTAAGATATTGATACTGCTGATATCAGTTTCCTTCTGGTCTAAAAAGCGGTAGGCATATTCTCCCATGCTTTGTCCCACTCCTTCATATTGCGGGACATATCCTCCGATAGCCCAGTAACCTATTGCAGTGGAAGTCATGCTGAACATAGGCAGGAGAGGATTGGCTTTGGAAAAAGCATAAACGGAGTTATTCATGTAAGTAATACCCCGGTTATCGATTCTCCAGATACCAAGCAACATGACTGTGTTTCTGGGAAGATTGCGCAATTGACTGGCAGCCATATCGAGTGTATGGATGCGGCCATCGACGTAGGTGATAGACAACAGTGGAAAATGTTGCAGGTTTTTCTTGAACCATGCCAGTTCGGCAAGTCCGTTGTATGTGTTATCCGATACAAATACAAGGTGTTCTGTTTCCGGATAGAAATCCTGTATCATTTCAATGTCTTTTTTGATATCATATTCGTATGTGCTACAATATCTTACGTTGTATTCCTTCATGCGTTCCATTAAGTTGATGCTTTCAGGATTATAGCTTCGGATGTCGGTCGAATCCTCCGGAATACGGATACCGTTGCGTGATGCCATTGCACAGAAAACAGGAAGCTGCTTGTACTTTTCATCTTCGAGATGAAGAAAACTGCTCCATGCTTCACCACCCAGGAGAATAACTAATTTGGCTTTCGGATGTTTGTCCAGAATATCAGTTAATGTTTTTTTCCATTGATGCGCCTGCGTTAAGTCTGTTGCATTCATATTTTCTACCATGGTCGAATATCTTCCTCCCAATTGGGTGTAGGTTTCTACAAATGTGCTGATGTTATCGTAGGTATATTTAGTGTCAGAATTATAAGAGGTGATAAACAGAATTTCTTCCTCAGATTCTTCTGTGGTGGCAGCATTGCCGAAAAGGGGGAGGAAAAGGAGTACAGCAATGGAGACAATAAATCGTATTTTTTTTCTTTTATACAGTATCATAATTGTTTGCTATGTTGTTTTATGAGTTGCAAAAATACAACTAATTCATCTGATATACAATAAAAGTCTGTTCTTTTTAATCTGTAAAAAAGGTCGCTGTGAAAAACACAACGACCTTTTCCATAAGTATAGTTTAGCTTGTAAATTTAATTACATTCTTTTTTCAACCACATCCCAGTCGATGATATCCCACAGGGCGTTTACGTGGTCGGCACGGCGGTTCTGGTAATCCAGATAATAGGAGTGTTCCCAAACGTCAAATCCGAGAAGTGGTTTCAAACCGGCACGTACTGGATTGCTGCCGTTCCCCTCTTTAGTGATTTTCAGTTTACCGTCTTTATCTACGGATAGCCAAGCCCATCCTGAACCAAACAATCCGACTGCTGCTGCATTGAATTCTTTCTTGAAGTTTTCAAAGCTGCCAAAGTCACGTTTGATAGCTTCTCCCAGTTTACCGGCCGGTTCCTTCTTCGAAGGTTTCGGGGCAAATTGCAGGAAGTACAGGTTGTGGTTCAATACTTGTCCGGCGTTATTGAATATAGCTCCATCCGGTGCGGCTGCAACGATTTCTTCTACCGTTTTACCTTCATATTCTGTTCCGGGCACGAGGCTATTCAGATTATTTACATACGTTTGTAGATGTTTTCCGTAATGGAAATCTATTGTTTGCTGACTGATTACAGGTTCCAACGCATTGTTAGCGTAAGGAAGTTTAGGCATTTCGTAAGTCATGGTCATCATAATTAAAGACATTAATATAGTATTCATAATGTTACAAGTTTTAATTGGCTTGTTATACTATAATAACAGAAGCCCTTTGCAAAATGTTCACAGCATCTTACTTTATTTGTAAATGTACTGTATACGTTCCACTTCTTTCGGATGCTCACGGTCGGTCCGGCAGATCCATTGGCCCGTATTATCATATTCATAATAAGAATTACTATCGATCTGGTTTCCGTATTTATCGTACAGGCAGATCAGACATCCCGATGTTTTCTGGTTATTGCCTAAAATCCGTTGGTAAACGATCTGTGTCAGATAACCGTATTTATCGTATTCATAAGCATCTTTTTGTGAAATAATCTGATCCGAAGAATTTGCAAAAAGCAGGTTTTGATGTTGGGATGAAATCAATCTGCCTTTATCATCATATTTGTTTGCGGTGTACGCCTGAAGTTCTCCATTCTTATTATACTCTTTGGTTTCGGTCAATAACCCCTGTTTATTATAGGAACTTATGATGACTCTTCCATCTGTATACTTGAGCGAATCACTCTCGATACTTCCGTCCGTACCGATACGGCGTGTCCGTCGGTAGAGATCCGTTTTGGTTTTCGGATTCGTTTGCACTTCAAAGATGCAGTGACCTTGCGGATCGTATAATCTGTTCGTTTGTATTTCATTGCTTGGCTGACCATTCTTTACGGTAAGCGACAATGTAGAAATGAGCTGTCCCTTATCATCATACGAATAAGTGGTCGAGGTATTTCCCGTACTGTCATTTTCCGCAGACTTAATCAATCGTCCTCCATTATAGTATTTCACGGAAGTAGGAGTGGATATGATTGTTTGCAGAATAAACGGTGTCCGTAGTGCATTGGCCTGGTCACGAAATTCCTTATACTTGTGTGTGCAAAGAAAATCCTGCAGCATACTCAAAGATTCGGAATTGACAATGGCAGCTTTTAAAAGCTCAAAATCAGCTTTTTCACTAAGATATTCAAGGTCGTCCAGATGAGTACGTGCTGTGGAAGTCAGGTAAGGTGATTGCTTATACTCGTCAATAATCTGCCGAATGTCTGTTGCGTTTCCTTTCTCTCGGAGGCTGTCGATCCCTTGAAACAGAAAATCATCGTATAACGCGCGGACTTCCGGAAGGAATGGACGCGTATCTTTATCCGTGAAGAATTTCTGCATGTTGGCGTTATCAAAAAATGCCTTGAAATTCGCCGATGTCGGATTACTCTTTACGATCTGGTAAAGCCGTTTGTTTTCCGCAGTGTTGATTTGAGAGATAAATTTGCCGTTCGGATATTCCGTGATGTACGTTTGATAAATATTCAGCGTAGGTGTTTTCAGCATACCTTCCAGCAAAGCCATTTCACGGATGTCCCGCACCTTTTGCAAGATGGCGGAATCTCCCGGATAACCGCTTGACCGGATACTGTCCATCAACGTCTTGCTAAAAGGGATTTGATCTTTCGAAGCTTCCAGAATGGAGATAACAGCCAGTTCCGCTTTGTTTTGTACGTTGGAAAGTTGTATTTTCTCTTCTTCACAGATATTGGGAAAATAAGCTTTCGTTGCCCTTTCGTAGCATCCGAAATAGTTGGTGGCAGCCTGTTCGCTTTGCTCGTTCCACAATCCGTTGAGCACATCCAATAATGCCAGTTCCTCGGCATAATAGGTTTGTGTCTCGTCATCTATCTTATCACGGTTTTTCTGCCATTTGTCGGCGTCATTATCGTTCAGATACCTTAGCAGCTTTTCCAGGCGGCTCTGCTTTTGTGCCATTGCCTGTGGAATGCAGGCGACCAGAAACAAACTCAAAATAATCGATAAAAATATACTTCTTTTCATTGCTTTTTGGTGTTAGGTTAAAATAGTTAGTGATGAAAATTCATAAAAATACCTTCATTCTCGAATGAATATTATACTTTTGTATTGAGAACAAATTTGAATGCCAAGGGTTTGTTAAAAATCCACATTGTTTTTATAATGCTGTTATGAATACCAATTATATAGATGAATTGAACGAGAGTCAATATTTAGCTGTGACTTATATTGACGGTCCTTCGCTGGTGATAGCTGGCGCAGGTTCGGGGAAGACGCGTGTGTTGACTTATAAAATTGATTATCTGATAAAGGAGAAAGGGTATGATGCACATCATATACTTGCATTGACTTTTACCAACAAGGCTGCACATGAGATAGTGAGACGTGTTAATCGTGACATAGGCCTTCCATGGTCAAGTTATATATGGATGGGTACTTTCCATTCAGTCTTTGCTCGTATCCTCCGTCGAGAAGCACAATATATCGGATTTACTCCCCAATTTTCTATTTATGATGCAGCTGATAGTAAAAGTTTACTTCGTTCTATTATTAAAGAGATGGGACTGGATGAGAAGACTTATAAACCTGGAGTAGTGCAGGCGCGTATTTCCAATGCTAAGAATCATTTGGTCACTCCTACGGGGTACGCTGCCAATAAAGAGGCTTACGAAGGAGATATAGCTGCTAGGATGCCCGCTATCCGTGATATCTATACTCGCTATTGGGAAAGATGCCGTCAGGCGGGAGCCATGGACTTTGATGACTTGCTGGTATATACTTACATTCTGTTCCGTGATTTCCCAGATGTGTTGACACGTTATCAAGATCAATTTCATTATGTGTTGGTAGACGAGTATCAGGATACAAATTATGCTCAACACAATATTATACTACAACTAACGAAAGAGAACCAACGCATTTGTGTCGTGGGAGATGATGCGCAAAGTATCTATTCTTTCCGTGGGGCGGATATTGACAATATTCTCTATTTTACAAAAATCTATCCCAATACGAAAGTCTTTAAACTGGAGCAGAATTACCGTTCCACACAAACCATTGTTTGTGCTGCCAACAGCCTGATTGAGAAGAATGAACGCCAGATACGGAAAGCCGTGTTTTCGGAGAAAGAAAAGGGGGAACCTATCGGCGTATTTCAGGCGTATAGCGATGTGGAAGAGGGAGATATTGTAGCTAATAAGATTGCGGAACTGCGACGGGAGTATCGCTACGGATATGCTGATTTTGCCATCCTATATCGTACGAATGCACAAAGCCGTATTTTTGAAGAGGCTCTTCGGAAACGAAGTATACCTTATAAGATTTACGGAGGACTTTCGTTCTACCAGCGAAAAGAGATAAAAGATGTGATTGCTTATTTCCGTTTGGTAGTGAATCCGAATGATGAAGAAGCATTCAAGCGGATTATTAATTATCCGGCGCGTGGCATTGGAGATACGACGGTCGGGAAGATTATATCGGCGGCTACCGATCATGGTGTAAGTCTTTGGGCGACACTCTGCGAACCATTGAGTTACGGACTGGATATAAATAAAGGAACGCATGCGAAACTGCAAGGCTTTCGTGAATTGATAGAAAGTTTCATTGTCGATCAGGCAGATAAGAACGCTTATGAAATAGGAACGAATATCATCCGTCAGTCCGGCATTATCAACGATGTCTGTCAGGACACATCACCCGAGAATCTAAGTCGTAAAGAGAATATAGAAGAGTTAGTGAATGGAATGAATGACTTCTGCGCTTTGCGACAGGAGGAGGGTAACCCGAATGTGTCTCTTACCGATTTCCTTTCGGAGATTGCATTGCTTACCGATCAGGATTCCGACAAGGCGGATGATGGGGAAAAGATAACGTTGATGACAGTTCATTCGGCTAAAGGATTGGAGTTTAAGAATGTATTTGTGGTCGGTCTGGAAGAAAACCTGTTTCCCAGTGGGATGGTAGGAGATTCTCCCCGGGCACTGGAAGAAGAACGCCGTTTGTTCTATGTAGCTATTACTCGCGCGGAGGAGCATTGTTATCTGTCTTTTGCCAAAACCCGTTTCCGTTATGGAAAGATGGAATTTGGAAGCCCCAGTCGTTTCTTGCGTGATATCGATGTTCATTACTTGCAACTGCCGCATGAGGCAGGAGTGAGTCGGGCTGTCGATGAAGGTGCGGGACGTTTCCGCAGAGAGATTGAAGGAGGATTCACCCGTTCTGCTTCTCCGTCGCGTGCTCCTTTCGGAAGTACATCTTCTGAACAACGTGAACGTCCGAAAGCACAGATCATTGCTCCCAGCGTACCGAGGAATTTGAAGAAAGTTAGTACTGTTAGCCCAAGTAGCGGTGCACAGGCAACCTCTTCCACTTCGCCATCGGTAGCAGGAGTACAGGCCGGACAGATGATAGAGCACGAACGTTTCGGATTGGGTGAAGTGATTAAAGTAGAAGGAACGGGAGACAATGCGAAAGCAACTATTCATTTTAAAAATGCGGGAGACAAACAACTATTATTACGTTTCGCTCGTTTTAAAGTGGTAGAATAAATAATAACACTAAATAGAGAGGCTCATGAAGAAACAACTAACAGTAATTTTGCTTTCCGCTTTGATTTTGAGTGGATGTGCGTCGGGGCGTATGGGAAATCCGGGAGCTATCATGGCAGGTGCTTCTATCGGAGGTAGTCTGGGAAGTTCGATAGGCGGACTTATCGGAGATAATAATCATGGCTGGAGGGGCGGTTACCGTGGTTCTGCTATTGGGAATATTGTGGGAACCATTGCCGGTGCGGCTATTGGAAACGCGTTGACGGCGCCGAGACAAGAGCAAATAGAGGAAGATGCGTATATTCCTGAAGTGAGGGAAGTCCGTGTGCAAAAATATAAGAAGCAGCCGGTGCAGCAGCCTATTTCTCAACTGAAGTTGCGCAAGATCCGTTTTATAGATGATAATCGCAGTCATGTGATTGATGCGGGAGAAAATAGCAAGATAATTTTTGAGATTATGAATGAAGGGAGAAATCCTGTTTATAATGTAGTTCCTGTGGTAGAAACGGTGGGGAAGGTGAAGCATCTCGGCATTTCTCCTTCCGTGATGGTGGAGGAAATTCTTCCGGGTGAAGGCATCCGTTATACCGCTTCCATTCACGCAGGTGAAAAATTGAAAGACGGTGAAGTGACATTCCGTGTCGCAGTGGCGGACGAGAATGGAGTGATTTGTGATTCGCAAGAATTTACCCTGCCTACACAGCGCAGGAACTAGAAATAACAGCCCGAAATATCCGGTTTAAACATAGTGACGGTATATGCCTGGAATAGTGACGCTATCCTAAGCATATACCGTCACTATGTTGGTGGGATAGCGTCACTATTTTAATAGCTATTAATAAGGTAGTTCTTTAGATAAGTTTAAGTGAATTGAACAATGAAATTGAATGATTTTGTAGGGTTTTATAATAATATTAAGTGTCATGTAATCATTTTATTTCGTATCTTTGTTCATATTTCCAATAAAAGCATTAGAGTGGTATGAAAGAGACATTTAGAAGATATCCTATCGGAATACAGAATTTTGAGGATTTACGTAATAATGATTGTGTGTATATTGATAAAACTGCATTAATTTATCATTTGACCCATACAAATAAGATTTATTTCCTTAGTCGTCCTCGCCGCTTTGGAAAGAGTCTTCTAGTCTCTACGTTGGAAGCATATTTTTCCGGCAAAAAGGAATTATTCAACGGACTTGCAATGGAACAATTGGAACAGGAATGGACTGTTTATCCTGTGTTGCATATTGATTTTAGCAGAACAAAATACACCACAATCGAAGATTTGCAAGAGCAATTGAATCTTTATCTAAGCGAATGGGAGAGGACTTATGGGAAAAATGAAGAAGAAACGAGCTATGCAGCCCGTTTAACCGGTTTGCTTCAACGAATCTACCAACAGACAGGAAAGCAGGCTGTCGTATTGATTGACGAATATGATGCACCTTTATTGGATAGTAATAGTGACTCTGCTTTACAAGGACAATTGCGAACTGAAATGCGGAAGTTTTTCAGTCCTCTTAAAGCACAAGGGCAATATCTTCGTTTCTTGTTTCTGACAGGAATCAGCAAGTTCAGTCAGATGAGTATATTTAGTGAGCTGAATAATTTGCAGAATATCAGTATGAGCGATGATTATAGTGCTATTTGTGGTATTACAGAGCAAGAGTTGCTAAGTCAGATGCAACCGGATATTGAGAGGATAGCTCAAGCGAATAATGAAACCTATGAAGAAGCTTGTCGGCATTTGAAACGGCAGTATGACGGTTATCATTTCAGCAAGAATTGTGAAGATATTTACAATCCGTTCAGCCTTTTCAATGCATTTTCGCAAAAAGATTATAAGAGCTTTTGGTTCTCTACCGGTACACCTACTTTCTTGATTGAAATGTTACAGCGAATGGACTTCAGTCTTACTCTATTGGAAAAGATGGAAGTGAAAGACGAAGATTTTGATAAAGCGACAGAGGTTATTACCGATCCGATTCCCGTACTTTATCAGAGTGGCTATTTGACTATCAAAGGATATGAACCTCTCTTTCGTACATACACATTAGGCTATCCCAACGAAGAAGTTAAAATAGGCTTTATTGAGACGTTGATCCCTTCCTATCTCAATCAACCGACACGAGAAAGTAACTTTTATGTAGTCTCTTTTGTAAGAGACCTGATGAAAGGTGATATTGAGCAGTGTCTTCTTCGTACTCGTTCTTTCTTTTCTTCTATACCTTATGATTTGGAGAACAATCAGGAGAAACATTATCAGACTATCTTCTATTTATTATTCCGTTTAATGGGCCAATATGTAGATGTAGAAGTAAAGAATGCTATTGGCAGGGCTGACGTGGTAATTAAGATGTCCGATGCAATTTATGTATTTGAATTTAAAGTAGATGGAACTCCTGAAGAAGCATTGGCTCAAATTGATAGTAAACAATATGCTATTCCTTACGAGATAGATCATCGCAAGGTTGTCAAGGTGGGAGTGAATTTTGATAGTACAACACGGACTTTGGGGCAGTGGATCATAAAATAGGAAGATGATATGAAAAATGCTGTTGCTAAAGATAAATATCCGTGGTAGATATTCGTCTGAATAACGATGTGTTCCTTTTAAGGTACTATTGGCGGATTAATAATGTCTGTAATCGGGGGGAGATTTTCTTGCCACTACTGACGTTGAAAAAAGAAGTGTTTTGTGAAAGCCAAAGCTATGCTTTAGCATCTGTAAAGCGTAGCTTTAGATTAGATAAAGCTACGCTTTTCATAGTCTTACCAATTATTTCCGGCGTTACTGCTATTGACCAGCATCTCTACCCGCTGTCTGTATGTATTTGCTCCTTCAGCGATATTCTTTCCCGCATCCGCTGTTCCCATTCCATAAACAACGATAGGAGTCTGCCACACCATACCTGAATGGATAGCACTGCCCTGATAAGGGCGTAAAAGTTCGTCCGTAGTGAAACCATTCCTTCCTCCGCTGCGGTAAGCATCGAATTCAGATCCGGTAGTTGTTACCACTGTCAGCGGTTTACCGGCGACTGCCGGAGTCTTCGATAGGAAAGTAAAGACTTCATCCTGCCATTTCTTTAGTAATGACGGTGCAGACATCCAATAGAAAAGAAACTGATAGATCACAGCAGAGGCATCAGAGATGATTTTACTCCATTCGTCTACATTGAAAGCGATGTCAGGCGATAATTCGTAAAGGTTGAATACGGCTACTCCTTCAATGTCACTAACGGCATCAATTAATGCTTTGTTTGCTTGAGATCCTTTCATGTTTGGATGTGCCAGCAGGATCACTACTTTTCTTAAATCTTTATTCATATTCAATCAGGTATTTAGGATGATATAACTACTTATAGATTATAAAGGTGTAAAAATAAGAAAAAGTTCGCGAAAACCAATATCTTAATTAAAAATAAAACAATCCCTCTTTGCTTTTGAATTTGTATTTTTGCATCCACGTTCGTAAGGCGTTATTTTAGATAATAATTTATATATGATAGATTTTAATCAGTTCCCTTCTCCTTGTTACATCATGGAAGAAGAGCTTTTAAGAAAGAACCTGTGTTTGATAAAAAGCGTGGCCGACAGGGCGGGAGTGGAGATCATTCTTGCTTTTAAGTCATTTGCCATGTGGCGCTCTTTCCCCATATTCCGTGAATATATAGATCATTCTACGGCAAGTTCGGTGTATGAAGCCCGTTTGGCATTGGAAGAGTTCGGCAGCAAGGCGCATACATATTCTCCTGCTTATACGGAACAGGATTTCTCGGAAATCATGCGTTGCAGCAGTCATATCACATTCAACTCAATGCAGCAGTTTGAACGCTTCTATCCGATGGTGGTTGCAGAAGGAAGTGGCATCTCTTGTGGCATCCGCGTAAATCCTGAATATTCGGAAGTGGAAACCGAACTTTATAATCCATGTGCACCCGGCACACGTTTTGGGATAACAGCCGATTTGCTGCCCGAAGCATTACCGCAAGGTATTGAAGGCTTTCATTGTCATTGTCACTGTGAATCTTCTTCTTATGAGCTGGAACGTACATTGGAACATCTTGAAGCTAAATTTGCCCATTGGTTTCCACAGATTAAATGGTTGAATCTGGGTGGTGGACACCTGATGACCCGTAAGGACTATGATACCGAACATTTGATAAGACTGTTGCAAGGATTAAAAGCACGCTATCCTCATTTGCGCATTATCCTGGAACCCGGTTCGGCCTTTACCTGGCAGACGGGAGTGCTGACTTCCGAAGTGGTGGATATTGTGGAAAGTCGTGGTATCAAGACGGCTATTTTGAATGTTAGTTTCACTTGCCACATGCCGGATTGTCTGGAAATGCCATATCAACCTGCCGTGCGTGGTGCAGAGATGGGAAATGAAGGAAAATATATTTATCGTCTCGGAGGAAATTCCTGTTTGAGCGGTGATTATATGGGACTGTGGAGCTTCGATCACGAGTTGCAAATCGGAGAGCGTATCGTGTTCGAAGATATGATTCATTATACGATGGTCAAGACAAATATGTTTAACGGAATTCATCATCCTGCCATTGCCATCTGGACAAAAGAGGGGAAAGCTGAAATATACAAGCAATTTTCTTATGAAGATTATCGTGACCGAATGAGTTGATAATCAAAATGATTGTTTTGCGGTAGGTGCAAAGTGAACAGATTTCTGTGAAAAAAGTAGGCAGAATGTTTGCAGGTTTACGGAAAATCCCTACCTTTGCAACCGCAAACGAAAAAATGCGGAAATAGCTCAGTTGGTAGAGCATAACCTTGCCAA